>Ga0206682_10001035_pt1 | contig 27994 bp, 56 predicted proteins | sample M240m12015metaG_FD_155444 | JGI IMG/M metagenome (GOLD analysis project Ga0206682, IMG submission 155444) | Ammonia-oxidizing marine archaeal communities from Monterey Bay, California, United States - M2 40m 12015 | ecosystem: Environmental > Aquatic > Marine > Intertidal zone | place: USA...
GAAGGATAAAACATAATCAACAAAACTATCTAACTTCATAATCATTCTCTCATTCAATTTATACACGTATTATAGCACATCTGGCGATAATGTCAACCGGTTTTTGCAATTATTTTGAAATAAATTTGTAAGGTTGATCCCACTTACCGAAGTTGACGTCTGTGTAGTGACTACGGTCATAATAATCAATCATCGAATTATCATTATTGTAATACTGAGGACCTTTCATCGCTGAAAGAAGTTCAGACAAGAATGATACAAGAGTAGGATTGTCAGCATAGTGACTCTCGTAGTGATATTCATTCACTTGATAATGACTAGCAGGATTAAAAGGAACTTCACCTTCTTTAATGTTCACAACTAGAGTAGAGTGATTACGAACAGCAATAGATGCTTTAACTTTGTATTTCTTTAGGACTGCCTTGATAGCAGGAGCAAGTGAACTTTTCTTTTCTTGGGATACATAAGCCATATTATATTCTCTCTTTCAATTCAATTTATACACGTATTATAGCACATCTGGCGATAATGTCAACCGTTTTTTTATATAAATATAAAAATAATTCATATTTTTTTAAGGATGTACTGTGACCACAAAATCTACTTATAAGATCATGCTCGATAAGATGGGCGGAACAGACGTATCAGAATACATAGGATTGGCAGGTGAAGTTTTCTGGGATCCTACAGCAGGACAACTCAAACTTTCTGATGGCAGTACTCCAGGCGGAGCAGTTATTTCAATTTCTGGTGCTGCTTTAGGTGTTAGGGAAACAACCTCACCTGTAACAGCAAGTTCTGTTCCTGACGGTGTTAGAGAAGAAATAGACATTACAGGACACAAAAGTTACAACCTATATTCAATCACAACAGATAAAGCGTGTTGGGTAAGATTGTACGATTCTGCCGCAAGCAGAACTGCTGATGCAAGCAGAACACAAGGCACAGATCCTGCTCCTAGTGCGGGTGTAGTTGCTGAAGCAATCTTTACAGGCAATGGCGGAACTGTAAACTTCACACCAGGTGTTATTGGTTACAATTTCGAAGATCCTGTAACATCCAATGTCGCAGTAGCTGTAGTCAATAATCACGGATCAACTCAAAACATAGACATCTCTTTAACCATCCTACAACTAGAAGGTTAATGCTATGATTGAAGTCGATGTTGTTTTAGTTGACGGAACAGATCAACAAGAATTCGTTGAGTCGTATTCACAAAATTCTTCTGTTGATGTTGTCAATCTCCTTGCTCTAATTCCTAACGTCATCATCCTAAATGTTGAAGAATCATATTTAGGCACTTTAAGAGAAGATATCAGAGTAGAATCAGCACACGAAACAGAAGAGCCAGTAGAGGTATCATTACCGCCAATCGTAACTCAAACAGGTTCTGTTGTGGCAGAAAGGTCGCTAGCATCATTAGATAATACCGGACCTGGCGCAAATTACATGCCTATGCAATTATATGTCGATACTGACGTTATGCCTGAAAGTGATGTTAAGATAGGTAATGATCCTGATGATGGTGCGAACTTGTTAGAAAACGTGACCTATTCATCACGATTTTTCGGAAAACATGTTGATATTGTTACATTAGAAGCAGGAACTCCTGACAACTTATACGATAGTCACCACACAGGTCCTCATCCCGATTTTGCTGACCCAGATACTGGCGTATCAAGATATACGCCTGTAGATTGGCCAAACTCTCTCCAAGGGCAAACTAATAATGTTGCGACTAGAAACCAAACATTCTTTAGCAGCCATTCAATAGGCGTTTTAAGTGCAGCGGCAGGAACGCATTGTGGGTTTGCTAAAAAAGCAAATATATTCGCTGCTTATACTGCAAGTAATGCAACAGCACGGGTTGCAGACATAGTCGAATGGCATAATCAAAAAGAAATTAATCCTGAAACAGGACTTAAAAATCCTACAATTATGATTGCGGAATATCAATACTCTCATCAAAAGCGTAGATATGCTCCCTTAAATTCAATCGAATCATTTACCCATAAAGGCGTAACAACAAATAGACCTGAAGGTGGTTGGGGTAATGACCTTACACCTTTTGTCAATGCCAACTTAATTCCATTTAAAGTACAAAATCCTCAAACCAACCAATGGGTATGGACAATACCTTGGGGCAGGGGAAATATCGACACAGGACCTAACACAGCACTAAAAACTGCATTAGAAACTGCATGGGATGCAGGAATAACATGTATTAATCCTGCTGGTAATGGCGGAGAGGTTTACGTGAAAAGAGATGACCCTGAATATACGGGTACGTCTTTTGTTATAGGGCACAATGAGGTATACTTTAGATCTAATATTGATGCGAGTTGGCGTATTACGAACTTTAGCGTATTTGCTGGTGGGACAGGTGGCACAACAATTTACCCTTTCCAGTCATATGGTCCTCATGGTTGTTTAAAAGACAAAAGTATTGATGTTGCTGCTGGACAGAATTCACAAACATATCCAATTTTAGACGGGTATTCAAGTCGTGGTCCCGGAATCGATATTGTCGGATTGGGTTCAGATTCGTATTCTTCAGTACCAGGTAGTACCACCACAAGAACATTTAGTGATGGTGATTGGGGATATTTTGGCGGAACATCTTGTGCTACGCCGACTGTTGTAGGAAAGTTAGCATGCGAAATGGAAAAGTATTATCACTTTACAGGTAAATGGCCTACAAACAATCAATCAAAAGAAATCTTAATAAATCAAGGAAAGGATAAAGTGTTTGGTGTTGATCCATTTGATTGGAGTAATACTCCTGCCGCTTCAGGGACATATTATCGACCCACAGAAATGGAAGACTCCACGGCAGTTAATACTGTCGATCAGAACTATTCTATAAATGGCACTATTCAATTGAGCAACTTAGCAGGAACAACAACTAAAAGAGCATTCTTTAACGCTAAAGGATTCGATAGAGTTTTAAGTCAAGGAAGACGTCCTCAAGAAGGTGCTGTGTATCCTCGTCCTAAGATACGAAGATCGTAAACACATAAATAATTTTATAGATTGATCTGCTTTAAAGATCCGCATATGTTCATGCGTTAAAAGACTACTTCAATCCTATTCAAGGAGAAGTATATGAACAATACGGCAATGTATCGTGGCGCAAGCCAACAAGTAAAAACCTCAAAAGTGAACAGCGAGTCAGAAAAGACCTACCGGGGTGCTGTTTACACAAAACTTCCTAAACAATCAAAAGCGAAAACTGCTCACACTTATCGTGGTGTAGCGTTTACTGCTTAGTTTCGTTCAGGTAAAAAGAGAGGGGGCATTGCGCCCCCTTTCGTCATTATGCGCTTGCTAGCGCACGATAACCGGCGGCTATCACTTTACGACTTGGAGTGCTGAGACGATAAAAAGTCTTGGTACGACCTTTAGTGTCTGTATGCTCATTCGCATATACTGGAAAACCTTTCATTCTTAAAGAACTAACCATCGCACGAGCGTTACCTACGCTGTAGCGTGATTCGATTTGCTTACCAGTCAAGCCTTTATCTGCTCCGTTAAGTGCTTCTAAAACTCGGGCTTGTTTTGATTCAGGGTTTACATTCAAATTCATACTAAAATCTCCATAAATTATAAAAAATGTTACTTCTGGTACAACTTTCCTATAAGTTCCCAGTCATAACTGACAACACCGGTTACAGGGTCTTTCTCTTTTCCCATCTCGAATCCGGTGACTTCTTCGAGATACTTTACTGCCGCTAACTGCTCGGCAAATTCTTTGTTTTCACGATTGTTATTCAAATTAGGTTTAGCAACCCACATAATTTATCCTTATAAAATATTTTGTATTATTCCACTAATTAATAAAATAGTCATTACAACATTCAACAATATTAATGCTGTATCTTTCCAAACGATTGCAACCCACGCCCACATGATTGTTCCTGCTGTTCCAAAGAACATATCATAAGCATACCATTCGGGTCCCATACTCCTGAAGATGACCGCAGCCATCACACATATAGTTGCGACCCATTTGATATACCATACAGGCGGATTAGACGCCATGTTCGTCAGCAACATATCCGCTATCATCACATTCGGTTAGTTTAACTTCACAATGAACTTGCTGGAAACAATCAACATTCTCCCAACCATTCGCTTCAAGGTTTTCATGATAACCATCATCCCATAACTCGGTGACCATATCGATGATTTCTTCTGTTCGATCTTCATCAAACACACCTTTAGGATCTTGCAGATACCAATCACCTGAACAGCCATCCCACATTTCTAAGAATTCATGGTTAGGGTAGTCATTAAGTTCGTGAAAGTCCTCATCAACAGGAGGCGCAAATTGCATATCATCAACGCTATCGTAATCCTCACGCTCTTCGCCACGATTCTTTAACCATTCATTGATTTCTTCTTCTGTTTCAGGGACATTGATAATCCATGATCCTGATCGGAATACTTCTTCGTGAACCACACGATAAGTATGACCGTCAATTGTTTTTTCGAACACATCATACTCAGCAACTGATTTTTTGTATTCTGGTTCCATTAAAAAGTGTTTCATAATATAATCCTAAATTGAGTGATTCTTTCTATACAATTCTCGAACATCTCCTAACTTCTTAAGATGCTTGAATACGGGTTCAACAAACACTTGCGGTTCGTTGTCATCAACAGCAATGATTATCGCTGTTTGTTTAATCGCAATGCCTGTTTGCTCAAAGAAAGCAGCAGCATAGAATGCACCTTGCATAAAGTAACTTTCGATCCATTCTTTCTTTTTAGGTTTGCGACTTGTTTTGAAGTCGATGATTGTGAGTTCGCCATCAAGTTCAGCGATACAATCTACACGACCAGCGATTTGGAATTTATCGCTGTACAAAGGAACTTCTTGTGCCCAGATGTTATTCACCCGGGATTCTAATACTGGTTTGATTGTGTTGAAAGTAAAGATGTTGGCAGGCATGAAACCTTTTGACCAATCCTTTACGTTGTTGAGATAGTTCTCGGCGAGTTCGTGAACAGCAGTTCCACGAGTAGATGCTTGCGCAGATATCTTGTTAGCAGTTTCTTCGCCAACACGCTTTTTCCACGCTTCGATTCCGCCTTTAGACAATTCGCCTAAGACGGTTGTGATAGAAGGATATTTATTTCCTTCGGGGGTCACATAAGTCCTTCCAGAAGATAATGTTTCACAATCTAACTCTGGGAGGTAGTGATCTGTCTTTACGTGATCAAACATAGTATATCAAGTTTCCTTATTCAATACGTGTATTATACGTTAAAAGAAACCTTTTGTCAACCGTTTTTGAAAAATAAATTACAAATCATGACAACTTTTCATTTATTTCAGCAATAGTGTAATTTACTTGCGGATTTCTGACTGCTTCAATATCAGGTGTTCCTATAATCGCCCCGCCATTATTTTGAGATGCTAAATCAGAGGGTATCGTGAAATTGCTGAACTCAGACTGAGGGTGTGTCACAATATTGCCACTATATCCCATTAAGTGTGTTCCTTTAGCGAAATATGCAAGATCTCCGTAAGGCGAACTTTCGGTCGGGGATATGGGTTCCTTAAACATTGGAGGATCGATGACTGTTGGTACATTGTTTGCATCAGAAGTCCCTTCTGTTGTTGCAATATCTCTTATGTACTTTCGCATATCAGAAACAGATGTTGTCGGGTAAGCTTGTAATATCTGAGCAACCATTCCTCCGACCTGAGGACATGCAAAGGATGTTCCTGTTGCTATATACGTATAGGACGTTCCTAATGAAGCAAGATTAAGATATACATTTTCACCTGCTGCACAAGTATCTACTCGATCACCTTTATTAGAAAAAGATGCTATGATTTCTTTATATATGGTTGTTGCAGTTCCTCCTGAATATTGTCGGTCAAAGTCACGATAATAATACAGCGTTTCAGTGTTGGTATTATTATAAATATTCGAAGAAAGTGCGCCAACAACTATTGTATCGGGCCCAACATGCCATCCTGGGCGATTATAGAAATAAAGTTTATGTAGTTCCTCTGGTGAAGACGTGAGAGGGTCAATATATGCATTGTTATAATCAGGGTTGGTCGGCAAACACAATTTTGCACCAGCGTTTCCGGCGGCAACAATATGATGCACTCCTGCATCTGTCATATCTTTAACCGGTTCCATATATACAGCATATTCAGCATTATATGTCGCATCGTCTGAAGCCATGTCAATGAATTCGGCTTGAGCTTCACCAACTTCATCATTAAAACTATAGTCAACCTCAGCACCCTGTTCAAATTCATAAGGTGCATTTGCTTGACTCGGCAAATCAATATATCCTGATCTCGGGCAAAGATATTTTCGACCAAATGCACCTGATGATATATCTCCGGTTGATCCGAACGATATTTCTTGTACAGGAATTTGTGCTCCTCCGCCAGGTGCTAATTTAAAGTATAATCTATTTCTGAAAAGCAATCCTCTTGCTTGATCTGTAGTATCCAATTTTTTACTGAATGATGAAATAACAACAGTCGGACGGTCGGCGTCAGCAGTTCCAGCTTTTGCTTCATGAAACAATCTAGCACAATCATAAAAATATTCAAAAGGATCTTTTCCTGCATTATTCATTTGATTTCTGGGAAACACATAAATTTTTGACCCAGTTGCCCAACCATAAGTATTACTACATGCTATATATGCAACTGCTTCAGAATGTTGTATACTAGAGTCTGATGCCCCTGATCTTCCGAACAATGTCGAGTTATATTCAACCGTAGGCAAAGCGCTCATTCCTGGTAATGTGTTCCACTGGAATGATTCTAATCTAGTCACCCCATTCGTATAAAATTCAGTATCTATACGTTCCAATATTGTCCCTAAAGGCATTATAATATCAACACCCGTACCATCTAGGTCTGTAGTAGTCGTTCCGTCATTATATGCAGGATGTGTGTAAGTACCTGATTGATCGGTATTTGAATCATCTACAGCAATATTATTTTCCTCTACCCCTCCGCCGGATTGAGGAGTAACATTGTCTGTAATACCGCCCTGGTGTCTTAATAGACCCCAATTACCTGCGTATGTTGTAGAATATCCGCCAAGCAAATGATGTTTTCTCATTCTACGATAATTTACTGTTTTTGTTAATGTATCGTCATCTTCTCCTAATGACGATATTGGCGCAGGGGCATTAACAAATTTAACACTATCGTGATCTCGCAAGGTTTGCGCTTGGGCATCCGTACATTCTGCGATAAAATATGTTGACCTAAAGGATATCTCGTCAACGACCGAAGTCACCGATGAATACAAGTCAGATTGGTTTACGCCATCTTGGAGAACAATGTGATAGTTATTTGTCATGATTAATTCCGTTGTTTTTATGTATTTATTAAACTATGCGTTTTCTAGTTCAGTTATTCGTGCAGTTAATGCTTCTATCTGCGCTTGTTGCTCTTGTATCGCTTTAGTCAATACAGGTATTAAATCAGCAGCAACTGTCTTGTACGGATCTTCTCCTTCAGGTGATTCATCTGCCCATTCACTTACCATATCTGGGAAAACTTGTTCGAACTCCTGAGCAACGAACCCACGATCATTCGAAATACCACTTCCCTTACCTTCTTTCCAATCAAACTTTCTGGGTTGTAGCTGCATTATCTTAGATAGTCCGTCATCCAGATCTCTAATATTTTCCTTCAATCTTTCGTCTGAAAGACTTGCAATGCTAGTAGCTCCGGCGTATATCTGGCCGTTTCTGGTGACATAAAATCTCCATGAGTTGCCCGCTCTTACATACATTGTGCTGAGGTCTTGATTTCCCAGAGCAGAAATTACTATGCCATTTTTTGCCATATGCACACCTGGCACCTCAACAGAACCATTTGATTTGCCTATCAATACATCACCGCTTTGTCTGATCGTCATTGCTCTAAAGTCGGAGGAGGCCCCTACAGCTACAGCATCTTCTATAGAATTAGCAGAGGATATTGGAGCAGTAGTGGTGGTGCTAATATCAAAACAATGATTAGATGCATAATGCCTGATTCTATCTGAACCGCCACCCGCACTTTCAGTATCATTCAATTTCATAAATAACAATTCTGAAGTTTCGCCCCTTGAATCACTTGAGGATCTAGGTTCGGCACCATAAATTCTTTCGCCGATATATGTGTAGCAAAAATCTCCGTTTTGATTATCGTTACTAGTACCTTTAAATGCAATATAATTACCATATATTGGGTTGTTTGAGTGACTATCGGATAGAGTGCTAGAAATTTTCAATCCGCCGATTTTTGCCTCTCGGGTGGTTGTGTCACCATTAGTCAACACTCGGTCAAGATCAGTATCTTCATGCAAATCTCGGATATTCTCATCCATCTCATTATAAGTTAATGCACTACCTTTTGTTCCTCTTTTAACAATCGTCATGATATTATTCCTGAATTTCCGTAATATATTCCAACATAAGATGTCGTTGTTCCTGGCGTGTCTTCCATGTAATCTGTTGACACGTAATTAAATAATTCTTTTTCGGCAGCAGTTAGTTCTTCTGTGAACTGATAACAATCTTCAATTAAATCGTCCTTTTCGTCAGGATCTGTTTCTGCTGCTATTTGTGCTAATAAAGATGCGTAATTTGGTTTAGACATTTAATTTGCCCACACTTTACTTGAACCTGTTGCTGCTGCATTTCCGGCCCAAGAACCATGACCAGAAGTCGCATCGCCTTTTCTATGAACTCCTTTGCCTTCAGCAAATACTTTACTCGACTTTCCAGATACTGGATCGCCACAACCTGTACTTCCTCCGTCTACAACAACAAGATTACTCTCGGCATACACTTTGCCTTGCGCAGCATTTGTGTAATTTGTTTTGTGAAACGGGTTAGGAGTAGGACTTGCGTGTCCTATGTGCGAATCAGCACCTTGTCTAACTACTTCTGGCATTATAACCCCATTCTGTCTCGTTCTATAATGTACGATTTAACAAGATCGCTTCGTACAATATCTTCTTTTAAAAACTCTATAAACTTAAACTCTTTCATATTGCCAATGATGCTCATGAATGTCGTGAGTCCCGATTCTTCTTTAAATCGAACAGAAGTCAAATCATCCTGTTTTACGTCACCAGCAAATATGATTCTACAATTCTCGCCCACCCTTGTCATAACAGTATGCAGTTCTTGATCATTCATATTCTGCATCTCATCAACTACAATGATACAATCATCGAATGTTGATCCACGTAGAAATGATGTTGATATAAATTCTACGTTGCCCCGTTGTTTGAGGATCTCGTAAGCGTCACCTCTTCCGAATAGTTTGTTACAAATATCGTAATAAGGTCCTTCGTAAACCTTTGTCTTATCTTTCGCACTACCTGGCAAGAATCCCATATCTCTTGACGGAACAACAGATCTAACAATGTAGATCTTCTTATAGTGCGCATTCTTTTCTAGCAATTCCATGATACTAAAATACAATGCAAGGAATGTCTTTCCTGTGCCTGCGATGCCGTGTAACATTAAGTTGTTACCTTCTCTCCATGATTCAAAAGCAATCTTCTGATTCATTGTCATAGGTTTAATATCTTGATCAATGTTAAACCCTGGTCCAAATGCTACACTGTTATCCTTATCTAATACTCCCTGTTGCTTCAATACTCGTTTTTGTTTTTTTGTTAGTCTTGACGATTGGTTGTTTGCAGGCATTAGTATCCTTATCTAGTGTTAATTGACGACTTCTCAGTTCCTTTAGAATTACCCTTCTTTATTGTTTTCAAAAGATCGTTAAAGCTATCAGGCGTCTTAGTCACGCCTAATTTAATTGGGTCACCTATTGGCGGCGCTTTGCTGATATGTGGCGTCATGTGTGGGTTTTCTTTCAAATATTGCTCTCGTTGAGAAATCGACATAATTCGGTTCTCTTCAATCTCACCCGTTTCAACATTTTTAAAATCATAAATTGGCATTATTTGCTCCTATAAAAAAGGCGACCTTTATGGATCGCCTTCATAATCCATCAACATTATTTATACAATATTATTGTAGATTTCTTTCCAGTTTTTCAATACCGGGATGTTATTGTTAGAATAATCCTTGTTGTGTGTATGTTCAACAAGAATCGACTTTAAACCTAAATCGTAACCGACCTCGGCATTTTTGATCTTATCTTCAACCCAATAACATTGAGTGTCTTTATACTCAGCAAGTGCTTCGTCTTTGTCAGCACCCGTATCTAGATAAGTGTATTTTTCGAACACAGAAGGACCAAACATTTCAATTAGGTTCTTTGTTCTTAAATGCTGAGCATATTGATCGTTGCTCAAACTCGTAACACAATGGAAGATATAACCATGTTCTTCGTGCAATTTTTTAACGTATTTGATAGCGTCTCGTAGAGGAGGAAGTTTACGAATTGTCGCACTTTCGTTAAACATGCGAATCAGACGCTTTATGTCTTTTTCAGGCATGCCGTACTTCTCTTTCATTTGATAAGGACCATCAACAGCGATCTCGTAACCGTGTCTTTTCATCCATTGATCAAACGAATACTCCCAATCGAGTAAAACACCATCACAATCTACTAGAATAACTTTATTTTTCATATTTTTCCTTAATTTCTCATTTCAGTATGTATTATAACACACTGAGCGAAATTGTCAACCGGTTTTACCCGAAATATGAATCTTTTTGCCTAGCTTTTTGTTTTCTTGCTTTTTGAATATCGCTTCGCTTTTTGTCGTATCGCTTAGAGTCAGTTTTCTTAAATTTCTCAGAAGGTTCTGATTCTTCGTACCAATCACGAAATCCTTTATTCTTTGCCATAAGTATTACTCTTCCGTTGCTTCAGTTTCTTGATCTTTTTTACCTTTCTTCGATTCTTTTTCAGGAACCAGCCCAGGACACAATCCGTTAATGACAGATGGAGGTAAACCCTTTAATGGTTTTTGTGCAATCATATTAATCAACAACTCAGCGTCAGTAGGATGCACAGATTCAAGCATTTCAATAAACATGTTTTCACGTTTTGCCTGCTTTAAGTTTTCGCCGCCATAACCTTTCACAAAATAGTTCAGCTTTCTCGCTTCACGATACAGTGCACCATACGTGTCAGGATGCTCTGTTGGAGTATAAGGCGGTGCACTATTAGGGATATTAAACTCCAAACTCTTATCATACATAAGTTTTAAGATATTTCTCAACTCTTTAGAATTGTTTTGTTTTAAATATGCAATCTTGTCCACCTTCTTTTGAATTTTGATTGCTTCGTTTACAATTTCGCCTAAACCTAATGTCGTACTCATTTTAAAATTCCTGTATATTTTCCATTAAATGTCGTAATCTATTTTTGATGAAATAATTAAGTAATTGACTTCTATCATTTACATCATCGCTATTGTATTTATCAATTGCTTCATTTTTAATATCTTCGGGAATCATTGACAAATCAATAAGCATTTCATTACGTTTGAAGTTACGTTGCACCTCTTCATTGCGATTTTCAGGTGTTCTCCATTCAGCAATGCGTTTCTTTGTGACAGGTTTTTGTCTTGTATTGACTACAAAACAGTTGTCAGCAGAAAGCACATTAGGCACACCATCAGATGCATCACCCTTAAGGATGTGTTCGTATAGGAACTCATCAGGATTTTCGTGGCGAATCCATCGCTTACGTGTAGGATCATACTGTTTTACGTTTGCATATTTGTGTAGTTGAACATAGTCCTTATCGCCTGATAGGATCAAGATAGGTTCACCGATATTTAACTCACGACCTTCAAGGTGAACAATCGCACCAATAATGTCATCTGCCTCAGCAGTTTCGATTTGAATAACTTTGTAGGGAAAGAACTCTTTTAACTCTTCACGAATTTTGTTAAGAGAGTTGAATATTGACGACCAATCCATTTCTGAATCTTCACGACTTTTCTTTCGTGCCGCTTTGTAGTATGGGAACATTCGCCTACGCCAATAGTTCCTATCATCAGCACAAATAACAAGTTCTCCAAACTCTTTGTTAAACTTGTTTCGATTGAATCGTAATGTATTTAAGATCATATGCCTAAGCATACTTTCATCTAGTTTCGCATCAGTGTGATTCCCTATCTGTGCCATCAGATTTGAAATCATCACCTGATTAAGATCTACTAAGATCATAACTTACTCCATTATTTTTCATTATCATAAAATTATATATTCATTCTGGAAATGGTTCTTTTCGTATGGCATCAAGAATGTTGTCCAGCGCTTCACGAGGATCGTCAATATCAAATACTGTATCAGCAACTGCCTGATACGCATAATCTTGATTACTAGCACGATGAAACAATGCTCTAATCGATTCGACAATACTCACAATATCAAAAACAGTATCAGGATTACCTTCAATGTCATAACCCATGACTTCCATTGATTCAACGACTTCTTTAGCAATCACATAAGCGAACGACAAACTAAATGTTCCATAATCATTCGTATCATCAATTGTTTGTCGCAAGTAACTAAAATCATCAAGATCGTCTATTTGCTTTTCTAGTTTCTCAAACTCAAGTTTTTGTTTAAGTTCAGCAACTGCTTCACGAAAGTCAATTACTTTGCTCATTTGTCTACTCTTAACAGGATACAATCTGCGTTAATTCTTCCTGTAGGTTTCGACTCTTTAGTTGTCAATGCTTCGAACAATTTATCAAACTGTCGAACGGTCTTTTTCAATGCAATCGGGATAAACTCTTGAGGTTTACGCAGAGTCTTTGTCCTGCCTTTATCAAAGTCAAATCCTTGTAGCGTTGTGCCTTTGATCTCAAATCCGTCACGTCTATCAGTAACATACTCAGTTAACGTGCGTGTCTTTGTGTTTAAGACAAGTAAACGTCCAGCGCCTATGATCATTGCAGGATTAATCGAAACAACCTTTAGATCACGATCTTCTTTCTGGTATTTCAAGGTTGCGATTTGTTTATCTGCCGTCTTAGGTTTAGGTGCTCGTGTTTTACGTTGTGCCTTACCTGCTTGAACAATACGGTCAAGATCTGTCAACATATCTAAACAAACTTTGATACGTCTTTTGAGTTCAGTTCGTTTGACATGTTCATGCGCTTCCATTGCCTGTTCGCACTTCTTGTCATATGCATCAGAGTATTCGAGCAACCAAAACTCTACGATCTGTCTTGCGAAAGGAACGAATGCGGGTTTCAGGTCATGTTTCTTGAATCGAGCATATAGATCAATGGTCGACTTTTTGCCTGAAATCCAATCTTCTTCTAGATCATCAAGTTCAACAGCAAGCGTTGCATTGAATTTGTTTTGCATCAACTGCTTAGGATTCAATCGGACAACAGGTGTCTTGGCTTCGTCAGGGTCACCTTTTCTGTCTTCGATGATCTGATTTCCACGATCAATCAATCCTTCAAAATACGGACGACACTTATCACGATATTCTGCATACTTACCTTCAAACTCTAATCCGTTGTTCATCCAATGAATCGTAGCAGCATGAAAAGCAAACATGTATAGCGTGTATTCTGGATTAGCAAGGATTGACTTAGCGTCATCTTTACTGAAATCTTTTCTCACATAATCTTTTACAAGAGTAACAATCTCTTTTCGTTCAACCTCAAAGTGAAAATAATCTTTACACTTGACAAAGGAATCCATTGGCGCACCCTTAATACCTGTAAGTTTGCGTCTGCGTACTGTCTTCTTTTTAGGTTTTGCAATTGCCATCTATAACTCCGATTCGTTTCGTAATGTGTACATTGTACATTATCTGAAACACTTTGTCAACCACCTTTTAAGATTAATCTCATCAATTTATTCCAATCTTCCTTGCGAGTGTTCCAATCATACTTATAATCTGCGATAACTTTGGTAGTTTCTGTATTACTTCTGACATAATCAAAATTAAACTCGTGTATCATAATTGCCTTTTTTAACTCGGCATAAAAAGTATCAACGTGTTGCTGTTTATTATCAATAAAAGGATACATTTGAGATAGTCCTAAACTTGTCTCTTTTAACGCACCTAAAGCAGAGTGTACACAATAGCATCCAGCAGACAGTGCTTCAATCAAGCAAAGACAAGACGTTTCTTGCCACACAGAAGGATATGCGAAGATATGACTTTTTTGAAGAACCTCCCTAATCTCATCGTTTGATATTGATTTATGATATGTTATGTTCGGATGCCCGTGCAGCAGTTTGAACAAATCTTCATAGTCCTTATCTCTTTCACCCCATCCATACAAATCAAAAGATGAATAAACATCTAAATGTAAATTCTTATGCTCTGTAGACAATTGATTAAAAGCTGCGTAGAGATAATCTAATCCTCGATGAGGTGTCGAAAAGTATACTATGCGTAACTTATCGTCTTTTGGGTCAGGTTTAATGTGAAGTGGGATGGGTTCAATCGCATTATATAACACTGTTCCTGCACTATAAGGAACACCAAGATACATAAAATATTGTTCTTGTTGCCAATGCGACACAAAAACTAATTTATCAAATTTTCTCCATCCTTCATTAGCAAGATGCTGAACTTCTGGGTCAGTTGCAAGATCATGAAGAACAAGTATTTTCTTTTTTGTGTCGTCTAGCTCTTTGACACGACTGTGAATAATTTGAAACTGCTCTAATAATTCTGGATCACAATCATTTTGTATGCGAGCGGCCATGAGTTCTGTTCCTCCCATGGCGCTCTCATATTGTCTTTTAGTCGACATATTTTACGTCTTCAGCACTAATTGTTTTCAGGTTTGCGAGACAAAAAGATCTCCATCCATCTGCTTTGATGTCCCAAACAGGAAGCGCAGTCGGTTTTTTATCTGATTTTGATTTCGCAACTTTGTTTTCGGTATCATCAGGTGCTTCAGGAATAACTGCAGGATCAAGTGTTGCATTCATTACTCTTGTGCTGCCGTCCAACTTTTTAAAAGATATTACTGTAGTTCCAGTTTTTAATTTTTCAATCAATTCATCAAGTGTTATTTCTTTAGTCATTCTATAATGCTCCCATTTCCATTTCATGTTTAATCATTTTTGTAAAATTGTCATATCCGCTGACACGTATATTCTTCCAAATCACTTGCGGGACATTCAGTTCTCCCGGAAATAAATCTCTAAACTCAGATGTGACAGGTTCTTCCATCACATTTTTATGCATATAAGGAATGCCTAATGATTGACACAACTGCTCACATTTTAAGCAATGAATGCAACCTGACATCCCATATATGACTGCTACATCACTTTTTTGCATCTTTCTTAGCAGCGCTCTCCGCAGTTACTTTTGCGCAATCATCGACAGCAGATGGCTCATCCTTCTTGCCAAAGATTGCATCCCAATTATCCTCAAACTTCTTTTTATCGACAGTCGGACGTTGCTTGCTTCCTTTACCACCGTGTGTTGCACTCATTTTACCGATGCCGCTAGTTCAGTGTAACCGCCAACATAACCCCAGTCATCTCCGTCAACAGTAAAGATTTGTGGGACAGTTCTAAATTCTTTACCTGCAATTTCCATTAAGCGATCTTGCTCGCCAGGAGCAACTTCGGTCAAACACTTGTAATCATACTCCAAACCTTTTTGCTCAAGGACTGCTTTTGCTTGTCTGCAATAACCACAGACGGGTGTTCCTATAACTACATATTTCATTTATTAGTTCCTATCTTTCCAAGAGTTAATCATTACTTCTATTAAATCATCAGGAAGAGTTCCATACTGTGGGTTTTCTTTCCTGACAAATTCATATGCTGTTTTTTCGTCAAGTTCACTAACATCGACAATCATTTCGTCAAGCATACGTTGCGATACAGGATTGACTTCTTCTGCCATTACACACTCTTCTGCCCATCCTAATTGTACAGGTGCATCAGGGTTCAATGCTTGCAATTCATCTTTCGGAATCACATACCTATGCTTGAAATGTACAATTGAATCTACAATCACATATCTTCTACTCATCGATCAAAGTGCTCCATCTTTTGAGTTTATTTGTTTTGACTATTGCACGATCTTTTAGTTCATCCCAATCAGTCAATCCATATTTAACCATAAGATCAATCATACAGTAAACATCACCAAGTTCTTCAACTAACGGCACTTTTTGATTGGTTTCTACTTGATCAACAGATTCGTACTTGCGCATAATTTTACTGCATCGTTGTGTCAATTCGCCACATTCTTCCATCGTGATTGTCATCAACTGCTGTAAGTTATTGATGGGATTGTTTTTCATCACACAACCGCTTTGATGAATAACCTATCTATAATCGCCGCTTTTTTCCCGTCAATATTGATGGGCATTGATTTAGGCCATTCTAAATAAACTTCATCACCTTGTTTGATTTCACCTTCTGCTTGAATCGCAGGACTAACAGCAAGAACTAATCCTGGTTGAACCGCTTTATCAATCTTACCTGGGTCGGTTAGGATAATGCCGCCTGCTGTTGTCACATCTTTTTCAATTTCTGTCACGAGAACATTATTACTCAACATTTTCATACTATTATATTTCCTCTCTGATACTTCTAAACTCAAGTTCTAATCTGAATGCTCGCTTAAATTGCGGAACAATATCAGACACATTTTCTAATACTGCTTCAATATGATCAGTTGACATACCAGACAACTTCTTATATGTGAGCGGTTGATCGCCATTAGGACCACGACTACCCCATTCCATTGCTTCACGAACTTTATCGAACGGGTCATCATCCCAAACAGTATGATGAATCTCATCGCCATGCGCAGAACATCTTACATAAGATAGTCCGCCATCGATCATATATGTTTTACCATTTTCATCAGTATACTCTTGATAATCATGTCTGTGTCTTGATTGTAGAATTGTTCCGTCTGGCGTCTCAAGACAGTTCTTAATTAACTTTGCGCCATTATTTTCCATCAGCTATTTCACTCCAATGTAAATCGATTCGTGAGTCACCCTTTTTGTTCCAGTGCCATTCGACACCGCATTCTTCAATGATGGGTAATATTTCTTTCAAGTTCTTAACGCCTTCCTTGTCGCCGTTGAAACAGAATGTTGAATAAGTTTGTTCATAATAAGTATAATGAGGATAGACACAATACTTACGATTTTTAATGTCTAATTCCTTTTGCATTTCTTCTGGCAACACATAACCCATGCCGTTACAAATCTCACAATCATCTTCTGTTTCATTGTCCCATCCTTCACCGCAACAAGGATCGCACTCTTCACCTTCTTCATAAAGGTCAATTTGACAATCTTGTTCGTGATTGAATAGGACTTTAGCGAGGTCAACATCCTTGTATTCTATCGGGTTCCCGTCTTTGTCCTCACGAATAAGATAACCATCCTTGTCGTATTGAGCATCAAAGTAATCAGGAACATCCATCCATGCACATGATTGACAACAAGCGTGTCCCCATCCGCAATACCAACCCTCTTCTCTTAGGCGGTCAAATAGAATATCAAGTCTGTTCTTTTTCATTAGATGATTAAACCACTCGTTGCTTGACGATATGCTTTAACAATTTCTTCATTAGTTTTTACGGTGAAGATTACGCCGCCAGCACTAAGCAGAAGTTCAGGAGGATTTTCAATTCCTGTCAAACAAATTCCACGAGCGAAGCCCATTGAACCTTCTTCTTGCCCCGCCACAAGCATTTTGGGATCTTTTAAAGTCACACCTGCTTCCGTTGCAGAAACAAACTTACCAACAAACTCGCCGCTCAAAGTTGCGACTGATACAACATCATTTTTATCAAAACTCATTTCAATTTCCTATTTTAAATTAATAATTCTTTCACACATAAAATAACTACTGCTAACAAACCGGAGGCAACTAAACCAAATAACGAACCCCAAAGGTAAAAGTTAATGTAATCATCGTCTACTATTTTCTTTTTCATTGCAATAAATCCTTATGTTTTTAGGCATAGTGATTTATTTATTCATCTTTTTAACGATCTTCGTGTTTTTCGTGAGATAATCCTAAACCCACTGCTTCAAACACCGCAATGACAAAACCTAAACTTCCGATTGATATTGCCAAACCATACAATGCATCTACTAGCATAATAATCTCCTGACTCATTTTGATTGATATAGCGTTATTATACAACAATCAAAACCTTTTGTCAACCAGTTAATCCCACAGGTCCTCATAATACTTTCCGAACAACCTAAATCCATTTTTGATTCTGTGATAACTTTCAACTTGATCTCGTTCAAAGATCATTCTTTCCCTGGGCGAACAAAACACTCTTTCAGTGTCGCCATCCCATTCACCTACTTTATGCTGGAATGCGTAAATCATTTCTGACATTACATAATCCCATCGCTCGTGAACTTTATCATCGCCATGTAACCTTTCAGGAACATCGTGTAATTCGACTTTTGCGGAACCGTGTCCTGTTTTAGCGAGTTGCATCAACGAAGGCAAGATTATTTCTGCTAACGTACAATCCATTGACCATGTATCCCAAGGATCAATTCTAACTTGCGTTTTCTGTTTAGGAACATATCCAAACCATTGAAAAAGATATCTATGATACCATCTATCTTTAGGAAAATCACCTATATTTACTTTCATGCTAAAATTTCCGTTATCCTTATTGCTAGATTAGTAAACCATTCCTCATCGTGACCACGAGTCGTTTCTGCCGCTGTACCTATACGAATACCGCTTGTTTCAACGAATGATCGTGGGTCGTTCGGAACGCCATTCTTGTTGACTGTGATTCCACTATCTTCTAATATGTCTGCCGCTTCACGACCACTATATTGACTATCGCTTAAATCCATCAGAATGATATGTGAATCTGTCCCGCCTGTTTGAACAGGAAATCCTCTTTCCTCAAACACTTTACACATCGCTTTCGCATTCTTCACAACCTTTGTTGCATACTCGACAAACTCTGGTGTTGATGCTTCGATAAAGCATTGTGCTTTTGCGGCAATGATATGCATCAAAGGTCCGCCTTGAGTGCCTGGAAATATTGCACTATTGATCTTTCTTGTGTAATCTTCGTTGTTCCATAAGATTACTCCGCCTCTAGGACCTCTTAGAGTCTTATGCGTAGTCGATGTAACAACATCAGCATATTGCATAGGACTGTCATACGCACAACCAGCAATCAGACCAGAATAGTGTGCCATATCTACGAGTAAATATGCACCAACCTCGTCTGCAATATCTCTAAACTCTGCCCAGTCAATTTGTCGTGGGTATGCACTTGCACCCGCAACAATCATCTTTGGCTTATGGCGTTCTGCTAACATTCTAACCTGATCGTAGTTGATGTAGCCATTCTCTTCAACACCATACGAAATCGCATCGTAAATCTTACCAGAAATATTTGGTGGACTACCATGACTTAGATGACCGCCACTTGCCAAATCCATTCCAAGAATAGTATCACCTGGCTTGAGAAATGCTTGATAAACTGCTGTATTTGCGTTTGCGCCGCAGTGAGGTTGCACATTTGCATAGTTTGCGCCAAATAACTCACACAAGGTATCGATTGCTAACTCTTCAACTCTATCCATGTTATCACAACCATTGTAGTATCGTTTACCAGGATAACCCTCTGCGTATTTGTTTGTGAATACGCTGCCCGCTAACTCCATGACTGCATCACTGGCAAAGTTTTCGCTCGCAATCAACTCAATTGTTCTTCCCTGTCGATTAGTTTCACTTCTCAAGATGTTACTTATTCTTCTATCCATTCTTCCTCTTCTTTTATGTCAGGATGCTCTAACCATCGTTCATGCATATAATACCACTCATATGCCTTTTCTTTTGTTTCGAATTGTGGGCTCAATGCAACATTATTGTCGCTAACCCAAAACCAAACAATCTGTATTTTGTTTTTGTTACATTTTATCAACTTCATGGACAGTACCCAGGTTTACACCTATTGTCTTGTTTAATCGACTCATAGGGATATTATCCTGTGAGAGTTCTAACGCTTTTTGTTTCATATTCACATTAAAGTTATCACGAAACCAAATATCAACTCTATCAGCGATGTCAATCGCTTTGCGAAAGATCTTACCTTTCCATTTGTTTAATATTCGCATTAAAATAGCTCCCTCTCAGTTAGCACAAGAAACTCCATCTCGTTATCTTGTGCGTACTTTGTAGCGGCACTCCACTTTGCTTTATTCACCTTCATTGTTCGTTGTTGATGCGGTTTTATCTCAACGATTTTTTGGACTTGATTTCCATATTTATCAATCATATCAACCCAGAAATCAGGATAATATGTTCGATGCTTATCTTCGAATACATATGGAATTTTTATTTCTTCACTTGACCATGATAAAATTTGTTCATTGCGGTCGCAATAAACCATGAATAATCTTTCCCAACTACTGCGGTAGATTATTTGTTTTGCATTGCCGTTATATTTGCTGGCATTTTTTAAAATATACTTGCCTTTGAAATGTGATCTAGACATGGGTGACTTCCCTACACTCTTTAAACCTGCGCATCGAGGTTCTTACTCCGTAGTCATCGTCTGTATTGTCAATTGAGGCGGCGAGACCACATAGCAAGATCGCTCGAAATAAATTACCCATCAGATTTAGATTGTGACTCCTTTTTTGCTTTGACTCGTTCTTCCCAGGCACGCTGTCGATCTTCAAGCAGCAACCATGCGCCATGTAGGCAAACATATACAAAAAACATAATACTACATGCTACGAATATTTGAAATAAATTAAGTAAAATTTCCATCACCAGTTCCTCATTATTTATACGCACCCGATCATAACTTCGATCTGTGGATACATCTTTTCAAAAGTTTCTAACCATTCATTAAACTCAGGTGTCAGATCGTCACAGTTAACTGCTACAAGTCGTAATTGCTCACCTGTTTGTTCGTACACTGTTCTGAACTTCATATGATCTTCATCAGTCGCATCTATGCACATTGAAGCATACTGCGTACGCATAAAGTCGTCTGAATCGAAATACGACACTAATTTGTTGATTGACCAAGATTTAGGCAACAACACGACTCTGCCTTTCTGGACATATTCATCTGCTTGATTATGACAAATGACGGGATTCAATTGAACCCCATCTTCTAAGATTTTACTTAAACATTCCATTCCGACTCTTCCTCAACGGCGTATAACGCACATTGAATATACTCAGTGTCTTCATCTTGCAAATGTGCCCAATACAAACTAATTTTATCAATTAACTCACACACCTTGACGGGATCAGTCAAATGAACTTGTGTCTCCATCATTTGCTGTAAGTCGTCCATCATCGGTGTAACCTTTTGGTATATGCGATTCATAAGTTTTCCTACCACTCCGCTTCTTCCAGTGCCATATAGGCAAGTTCTCTTGCATAATCTTCAGCCAAATCTTCCGGCCAACCTTGTGCAATCGCTTTGTTATATTGCACCTCAAACTCTTTTTCCAACAACCTTTCGTTTGAACAGTTACTCATAATCTTCTCCCAGATTCACACTACGCCAAAAATTAGCAGCGGCTTGTTCGTCATTGCTAAACAGATTTTTGTGTTCAGCAACGAACTCATTAAGTTCCATAGTTTCTGCTGCATCAAATAAAACATCTTTTAACTTTGCCATCATTTCACCTTCTTGAACTTTCGTCTTGATTTTGAGAATTGCTTTAGAGGATTCTTAAATTGTATTACTTCCGAAGTACCCTGTTTAACATACGCAACACAATGACCAGCAGGGTTGAGTATATAAGTATGATTAGGCATATCCCAATCAGTCACTTCTTGTAACCAAGTATTCATGCTGATAACTCCTCAGCAATCTCCTCGAACAACTTGTGGTATAGATCTGCAGTTTCGTTAACAGGGTTAAGACGCATACAGACATCAGCGTCAACGAAATTCCAATTGATTTCGCCGGCAGTGCCAGCAACGATATTTTGAGGATCGGCGATTGCCTCCTCCATGTAAGAACGAATAACTCTCTTCAAATCTTCCATCATCATCTCCATCAATTCAATTTATACATGTATTATAACACAATAAGCAATAATGTCAACCATTATTTTCAATTTTTTTAGAACAGGTAACGAGGACCTGTCCATTGAACATCAATGTGTTCATCAAAGATGTTTCCTCTTGCTTTATTAGTCGCTGGAGCAGACCAACCTGCCGCCATAAGGATGTCACCTTTCTTGAACTTAGCGGTATCTTCTTTCACAATGAATCCCCAGACACTTGTTTGATTGTCTTTGCGGATTACTTTGTCGTAAACACGACCAGAAGAAACGCTTAGTTGAGTTCGAAACGTATCGGCACGATCTTTTGCCCATTGGATGGTTTCGCAATATTCTGATTTTGCTGAAAAGCGGTAGTAGTCTTTAGAAATAACTTCAAGAAGGTTGTCAATCGCATCAGTATAACTCATAATATATTCTCTCTTTAATTCAATTTATACACGTATTATAGCATACTGAGCGAGAATGTCAACCGGTTTTTTGAATTATTTTATGATCTATTGTGCCAAGGTTCCGATTGTCGCAGTTCTTCTTTTAAACTCTTAACATGCGATCTGTGGATCTTACAATTCACGATTCCATTATAATACTCGTCTGATAACAGAACTTTGCGTTCTATTTGCTCGACGATTTCTAAGTATGACATGACGCCTTTAGTGGCGCATAGGTGAAGTATCTCTCTTTTAAAATTGTCACGTCCATGTGACTCAAGCAGTTCCTTAACTAGTTCAGAAGAACCGTAGTAAGACATCCAGTCGGATTCTTTTATGACGATCCGTTTGCGTTTCTTACCCTTCAGTGGCGGAAGTTTTGTCTTCGATTTAAATTGTTTCTTTCCAACATATTTCTTGTTGTTGGATAGATCAGTGATAACATAGACAAAGCCCATGTTATCGCCAATCATATCGGAGGTGAACTCCTTCTCATTATATAACCACATATATTAATCTTCTGATTTAACTAGTGTCCAAATACCATATGCTAATCCTGCATATGCTCCTATCTTTACGATACCGCCTAGGAATAGTACGGCTAATGAACCAGCGATGATTACACCAGCGTCCCAAGTTGTTCTTTCAGCGATTCTATTTTTTACCCAATCTATCACTTGATCACCTCCCTTATAATGTTATGAATTACAATATTATTTATAAGCATTAATTAGTGACATAAAAAAACGCCAGCACAAAATGCTGACGTTATCGGATGCAGTTTTTGTGACAGTTAGGTGTTGTCACCATCGAAGTATTTTACTGCACTCTTATCAAATACTTTGCGATCTTCACGAAGTTTTGCATAGTCGCTTATACAGATCACTAATAAACCTATTGCAGGAATAGCGAACCATAAGTTTTGAGTTGAGTACGCAATAGCAGCATTCACAACACCTAATACTAGTCCTACTTGGACTACTAAATCACGAGTTTTAAATATTTCATTTTTCATTTTTTTCTCCATAATATTGTTCAAAACATTCACGCCTAATTTCATTCTCACGGATTATCCACATTACTTCCCGCATGTCTTTTTCGACTTCTTTGAACAGTCGTTGGAACTCTGGGTCGTTAATCACATCAAGATACTTTTGTCTTTGTTCGTCTACCTCAGCAAATACTGTTGTTGATAAGAACACAATACACAGTAATAATTTTCTCATAATAATACCTTTAATAATTTAATCAAATAGTGTACAAGCTAGTACTGTGTTATTATACAGTATTTTGACCCCTTTGTCAACCACCTATTTTAAATCGTATGTCAACCATACCCAGTCAGAATTAAATTCAGGAAACAATTTAGTCCAACCTTTGCGCCCGACAATCTCAGCACCATCAAATCCGTTTTCTATAGCCCATGGGCGTAAAACTTTCCATCCTTCAGGAATCCATTCTTCAACATCTTCTCCGCCACATTGATGAATTAGTAGTCGTTTTTTTAATTCGTAGTGCATCACAACAACTGTAAATGCTCCCACGATTTGTCGTTCAGATCCTTTATAGGCAAGCCAAAGAGAACAGCCTCCATTGATTATTTTTTGCACAACACCTTCTACAGTATACAATCCGTATCTGTCAATCGGTTTAGCTAAAAGTTCTCTTATTCGCTTTTCGTTATCAAGAAATGTTTGTGGTGAAGTCATCATTTCGATACTATATTCACTCATTATATGTCTCCTCAAATATCATCTTTTTTTGTGCGTTTTATCGTTGTTTCAACATTGTCTTGCTTGAGAAGTTCCTCAAGTTGTTCAACTGAAACATAATCTAAGTCCCAATGGTTACAAATATCATTACGATACCTTGTATGATTTTTATCAGAAGATTTTGATTTCTTCCGATTGAAGTAGTCAAGTAACTTCTTACTTACTCCCAACCCTCTTCTTCCCATTGGTCATCCGGACTCTTTTCTGGTTCAACTTCTGCACCGCAGTTAGGACAGAATGAAACAGGCAAAAGCGAAGGTGTTTCAATTATAAATTCTCCACCGCAACTATCGCAGTATACTTCTTGTCTGTTCATACTTGTTCTGTCTCCACGTTACACTTTTCTAAGAACTTTATACCATCATCGCTCTTATATGAATCTTTGTAATATACTTTCTTAATACCTGACCCGTATATTTGTTTTGCACACTCGACACAAGGCGAGCATGTTACATACATTTCTGCGCCTAATCCTGATTCGTTTGATCGTGCTAACTTTGCAATCGCATTCTGTTCAGCATGTATCACTTCAGGTTTAGTTACAAGGAATTGTACATCACCGTTGGGCCATTTGACCTCTTCTTCACACACATTTTCCCATCCTGCAGGTGTTCCGTTGTATCCTATGGAAATGATGCGATTATCTTTTACAATAATCGCACCTACCTTTCTTCTCTCACATGACGACAATTCTGCAAATCTATGTGCTACATCTATATATGCTTGTTGCCATTTATCCATTAAGCAGCACAACCCTGTCCATCAAATCCGCACACTTCGCCTTCTGGAGTATTATCACCCCAACCCCATTCACCCTCCATGCCGTTTACAGAATATTCTGTTACACGTTTTTCAAAGAAGTTATCATGTGAAGCACCATTCAGCACCCAATCCAACCAAGGCATCGGATTTTCTTTCGCATTAAACTTTGCTTTCATACCGAGTTGCAATAAACGTCTATCAGCGATATGACGAATATACTGCTTCACCTCTTTCTCTGTGATGCCTTCTTGATCATGACCATTGAATGCTAACTTGATGAACTTGTCTTCTAACTTAACAGCATTCTTTGCCATCTCGTAGATTTTAGACTTCAATTCATCGTTTACGATACGAGGATGCTCTTCTACAAACTCACGGAACAACTTAGCGTTGCCTTGTACATGCATGGTTTCGTCACGAATCGACCATTCAACGATTGTACCCATACCTTTCATCTTTCCGTAGCGTTGGAAGTTCAACAACATCACAAATGATGCGAATAGCGACATGCCTTCATTGAATACTGACTGCGCAAGTGCTAATGCCAATCCAGTTTGTGTGTTGATGTTACCCTCTTTCATGAAATCAAGTTTCTGTGCCATTTCTTTGTATTCTAGAAATGCATGAAAGTCCTCGTCAGGCAAACCTAATGTATCATTCAATAGCGCATAAGCACGTTGATGTACACCTTCACGATTAGCAAATGATGCTAGCATATTTCTTACTTCGTTATTCTTAAACTTAGGAATCAATAGTTCGTGATAATTCTCGCCTACCTGTACATCTGATTGTGTGAATAGACGAAGAATCTGTGTTACAAACTCTTTCTCGCTATCACTTAACTTTGTTTTCCAATCCTGTACATCTTCAGACAACTCCGCTTCATCTTCGACCCAGTGAATCTCCTCATGCTTTTTGACTAACTCTACCGCCCATGGGTACATGAAAGGTTTGTATGCTTTACTATATTCTAGTAATCCTGTTTTTTCTGTCAACTTCTATCTCCTATCCTTCGCAGGCACGACATTCATCGTCATCGCCTTGCTCAACTGGTTTATTTAAAAATTCTAATAGTTCGTTGTACCCACCTATGTATTCACCGGCGATGTATACTTGCGGTACAGTTTTAACATCCTTTCGACCTGTAACTTCTGCTGCTGTTTTGCCAACAGACGCTAGATCAATATCATCAAATGGGATACCTCGCAATCTCAACTCTTCTTTTGCCATTGAACAATAAGGGCAATGTTTCTTCGAGTAAATGATGTTACGATTATCACCTTGCAATGCTACTCTCTCAACTTTTTCACTCACGTTTTCGGCACGTTGTTTTGCCTCAGTACGAAGATAATATAATCCTTTTAATCCTTCTTTCCATGCACGTAAATGCACTTGATTCACGTATGCTTTGTCAGCACCTGCAGGGAAGAATAGGTTGACACTTTGACCCTGACAAATATACTTTTGTCTGTCAGCGGCGTGTTGCACAACCCAGTTTTGATCAAGTTCATCTGCTGTCTTAAAGATCGCTTTTTCGCCTTCGTTCAAGAACGGCAAATGTTGAACTGATCCTTTCTTTGTAATGATAGATGTCCATGTCGTATCATTATCTTGATCTTTTTGTTGTAACAATTCTTTAAGGTATTTGTTCTTCACAAGGAATGAACCAGCACGTGTTCTGTGCGTATAGGCATTTGCCTTCAATGGTTCAATCGATGGCGATGTTGCAAGAATAACACCAGATGATGCATTAGGTGCGATTGCCATCAAATGCGAATTACGTCTGCCTGAATCAGGACCATCAGGATATGCCCCACGTTCTTGCGCAAGTAATTCTGTTTCAGCAACTGCTTCACTCTTGATGTGATTGAACACTACATCATTGATTTCTTTTGCTAACTCTGATTCCCATGCGACACCATGTCTTTGTAGTAAACTATGGAAACCCATAGCACCCAAACCAATACTTCTTTCACGAGCAGCGCTGAACTTAGCACGTTCAATTGTGTCAGGTGCGTTGTGAATAAAGTATTCTAATACGTTGTCAAGCATACGAACCAAATCACGTACAATAGACGTGTCCTTCCAATCATCGTAATATTCAAGATTCAATGATGATAGACAACATACTGCAGTTCGTTCTGCATCAGTCGGCAAATGAATTTCATTACATAGATTCGACCCATTGATTTTCAAACCTTTATCTTTCAAAGGTTGAGGAAGATCAGCGTTCGCTGTATCAATGAAGTTCAAATAAGGTTCGCCTGTTCTGAATCGTGTTTCGAGAATACGTTCCCACAACTTGCGAGCGTCAACAGTATCCTTTACACGACTATCCTTGGGATCTAAAAGATCATAAGAACTTCCTTGTTTAACTGCCTCCATAAAATCATCAGATATATTGATGGCGTTGTGTAGATTTAACGCTTTCCGTTGCACATCACCCGTTGGGATACGCATGTTAAGGAACTCAATAATATCGGGATGCGATACATCCATATAAGCAGCGTATGAACCTTTGCGTGTTTTACCTTGTCGGTACGCAATCATATCTGCATCAACTGTGTGTAAGAAAGGCATAGGACCTGGAGCAATATCGCTCACGGTTCTTACATCACTCCAATGACCCCCAACACCGCCACCATACACAGACAACCATCGTAATTCTGCGGAGTGACTGATTAAACCCTCTAGTGTATCTGGAACATAAGTTAAGAAACACGAAATGGGCATTCCTTTGCCTTGTTTCGATCCATTCGGTGCGTTCGACAATACAGGTGAAGCAAACATAAACCATTTGTTTGATACATAATTGTATAGTCGTTGCGCTAAATCTTCGTCAAGTTCTCCGTCATATTTTGACCATGCTGTTGCCGCTCGTCTGTATGCCTCCTGCGGCGATGTCTCATATTCTGTTAAGTAAAAATCCTTTAGCATTCCTAATGCATACGATGCAAGCAAAGAGTCTTTGCTCTTGTCAATTCTTATTGTCATATAAATCTATCCATTCTTGATTAACACGCCTAAACGAATGTTGGCAGTGTATGTATATACT
>Ga0206682_10001037_pt1 | contig 27922 bp, 15 predicted proteins | sample M240m12015metaG_FD_155444 | JGI IMG/M metagenome (GOLD analysis project Ga0206682, IMG submission 155444) | Ammonia-oxidizing marine archaeal communities from Monterey Bay, California, United States - M2 40m 12015 | ecosystem: Environmental > Aquatic > Marine > Intertidal zone | place: USA...
GAAGTTTGTGGGCTTTGATCGCGATCATTACTTCTTGGTCGGTAAAAATCTGATTATTGGGGGGATTCTTTTTCTCCCCGATGATTTTGGTGGCAACCGCCTTGCAGATGCCTTCAGGAAGCTTGTGGATCATATCTGGGCTTGGGATGTCTGGGAAGAGCCCATCGGAGTGTTGGTTATTGATCCATTTCTTGATTCCTTCATCGGTGGTGGTATTCGGGAAAAGGTAGATTATCCCGGTAACAGAAAGAGTTTTGTCTTTACTGCTGATATCGATCCGAAGAACAGCCTGCTGGTCGGGAAATGTGTAAAATAGAAGAGTGTCCCGAAAGCCCAACATGGAATGACGAATCTGTAACTCTTTGGTGGTGTCTGCTTCGAGTTGCTTTTCTTTCCCTGAGATAGACCCAGTTAGGAATAATATTGAGAGAGTTGAGGCGATCCTGATTGAATAAGGAAATAGAGTCATGGGGATGTAAATATTGAGTTGTTTGGTAGAAACTAAGGCTTTGTCTATTTGAGACACTCAGGGTCTTAATTTGTTGGAGGAAATCTGGAGCGGAGGAAAAAAGTTACAGTTCTTTCTGAGTTTGAGGTGTTAAGAGATCTCAGAGCCTAAAGTATGCAGCTTGATAGGAATTTAAAATACTCTGCGGCTAGCTTGAATCCAAATGTAAAGGCCCTGAAAATTCTTTAAGATTCCGATGATCATAACGTAACTCTTGCTACTTTTTTCGCCGGAGCTAGGAAGTGTAATTTATTCTGTAGCTGAGATAGTTTTATCCCAATTAGGGCGGAGCGTCCCAAAGAGGTCTAATCAAAATATAATCACGAAGTCTTCAATCTAGCTCTGTGTGAAAAATAAGGAATAGATGTAGAGTTTAAGTGGGAGTTTTCGTGGATCAGTTAGAAAGCTTCCTACCCGAAGAGGGGTAGGAAGCTTTCTAATATGCTCATTTTAAGCGTTCGTTTACTTTGTTACTACTTTTAATACGTTTACATCTATCAGGCTAACTGTTAGAAAAAAGGGTGCCATCTTTATATGATTAGTAATATTAAGCCGTTGAAAAGAAGTGACTACTCTGAGGATGTCGAATTGGTGCTTCGAAAAAATGGGAAAGATTATTGTGAGAAGTGTGGAAATTTCATCCATGGTTCTGAAGTGTCTCCCGAACGACTAGAGAGCTGGGTATCAGGTAGGGAAAAAGTGATTTGCCCCACGTGCCGTAATATATTTTCGCTGAAAAGAAGAATTGTGATCCTAGCGGCCCTCCTTTTAGCTGCGACTGTCACTATTATAATCATCTAGGGGGATCTGCCGTGATTGGGGTGGTAAGCTTTAATTACAAAATAAGAGAGTTAGCTTGTTGGCCCTGCGGTGGCTGGTCGGTTGAACAAACCAAGGTTTTTGGTTTTGGTTTTTGAGTGGTTAAGAAATATTTTATAGGCTCTACATGATGGAGCCGTTAAGAATGAGGGGATTAGTTGCCGCTGTGGTGACGCCAATGAATGCAAAAGGCGATTTGGATTTAAGTGTTGTTCCCCGAGTTGTGGATTATCTCGCGTCAAAAGGGATCACAGGGATCTATATAGCTGGAAGCACTGGAGAAGGGATGTCCTTGACCGATGAGGAGCGTCGTGGAGTAGCTGAAGCTTATGTTGGTGCGGCAAAGGGGCGGATGAAATCCTTCGTGCAGGTGGGTCATAACAGTTTGAGGGCGTCTGCCGATTTGGCAGGGCATGCCGAATCAATTGGAGCTGATGCAGTATCGGCAACCCCAACAGGTTACTTCAAAGTGAGTGGTGAAGCAGAGTTAGTGGAAGGTCTTTTGCCAATTGTGGAAGCGGCTCCCAAAACCCCCTTTTATTATTATCATATCCCTTTCTTGTCTGGTGTGAACCTTGATCCGATAAAGTTGACTGACATTTCGATGGACCGATTGCCTACATTCTGTGGGATCAAGTATTCCGATGGTGCGAGTCTTCATAATCTTTCTTTGCTTGAGAGCGTAGCACCGGGTTTAGAGTTTCTGTCTGGATCAGATGAAGCTTATCTCATGTCGGTTGCTCAAGGATACAAGGCGGCGGTGGGAAGCACCTATAATTATGCGGCTCCGATTTACAATAATGTTAGGAAGTCCCTGAGCGTGGGAGATTTTAAAAGAGCGCAAGTGTGGCAGAAGCATGCTCTTGAAATGATCACGGCGATGTTTGAGACCTGTGGGAGATCGTCCTTAAAAGTGATGATGCAAATGGTGGGGATTGACTGTGGCCCTGTGAGAAGGCCGATTGATCCGGCGAGTCCGGATCAAATTATAGCCTTGAGGAAGCGTCTTGATACGATGGGATGGTTTGAATGGATCAAGGAAGACCTTAGCGCGGAAATATCATGAGACTTTTTTTGGCCTTCTGGATTCTGGGAATGGCTCTTGGAGGGGCGCTAGAATGGGATCGATTGCCTGATCTCCCGGACCGGGAGGGATTTGCGGGGGTCTTTTCAGGGGTGGTAAGCGAGGGTGAGGAGGATTTTTTGATTGTGGCAGGTGGGGCAAATTTCCCGGATGGAAGACCGTGGGAGGATGGGAAGAAAATTTACTATGACGGGATTTATATCTTACCGTTGAAAGAGGATAGCGAGTGGCGAACTGCTGCTGTCAAATTGCCAATTAAAGTTGCTTATGGGATGTCGGTGACTTTGAAGAGTGGGCAATGTTTGTTCATGGGAGGGAAGAATGAGGCGGGTTCTCGAGCGGAAGTTCTGGAGTTTTCAATGGCCTCGGGAAAGGTGAAGATTACGGATATCGGAAATCTTCCGCGGGTAATGGCTGAGGGTGTAGCAGCGGTGGTGAATGGAGAGGTTTTGGTGGGATCAGGTGGAGATGGAGCGGAAACACAGCGGGAATTCTTTAAGATGGCGAGACCTGATCCGATGGGAGTGGAATGGAAATCACTGGGTTGGCCGGAGGGCGCGCGTGGGAGGATGTATTCGGTTGCCGGAGTTAAGGGAGGGAAGTTCTACCTGTTTGGGGGGAGGGATTTTGCGAAGTCTGAAGAGAAAAAAGTGAATCGAATTTTTGGATTAGATTTTTTGAAGGATTGCTGGGAGTTAGATTTATCGTCAGGCATGTGGAAAAGGTTGGCCGACCTTCCTGAGGCGAGATCAGCGGCGCCATCGATGGCGGTGCCGATAGGCGCAAGTTCCTTGCTGATGTTGGGTGGCGTGCCGGTTGATTTTTGGAGAGCTCAGGTGGCAGCACGACCAGAAATAAACGGTCAGGGGATGGAGCATCCGGGGTTTCCGGCGTCGATTCTTTCCTATAATACAGTGGCAGATCAATGGACTGAGGCGGGGAGTTTACCGCTCAAGGGGACTTTCGCTCCTGTAACGACTCCGGTGGTGTTTTGGGACGGAAAAGTGATTATCCCGACGGGCGAAATAAAACCAGGGGTGCGATCACCGCAGGTGCTCATTGTAGAAATGGAGGAACGAAAATGAAATTCGGGATGTGGAACTGGATTGTGGTCGTCGTTTATCTTTTGGGGATGGTAGCGATTGGATATTGGTTTATGAAGCGGGAAGCTTCGTCTTCGACTGAGGCCTACTTTCGGGGTGGCCAGAAGATTCCATTTTGGGTTGCGGGCTTGTCGATCTTTGCGACGATGCTCTCGGCCATCACTTTCATGGCGGTGCCGGGAGTGGCATATGCGAAGGACTGGAATGGCTACATTGGGCAGTGGCCGATTTTAATCATCGTTCCACTGGTGGTGATGTTTTATCTGCCGTTTTACCGTCGTCTGAATATTACAACAGCCTATGAATATTTGGAAAAGCGCTTCAATGTCGCTACCCGGGTGATCGGGAGTGTGACCTTCATGTTGTTTCATATCGGGCGGGTGGCGATAGTGCTCTATCTCCCGGCTCTTGCGCTTTCGAGTGTCACCGATATCAATGTTCTTGCGGCGATTGCGGTGATTGGAATCTTGTGTGTAATTTATACCGTGATGGGCGGGATTGAAGCAGTGGTTTGGACTGATGCGATTCAGGCGCTTGTCTTGATTGGAGGCGCTTTGTTGTGCTTTGGATTGATCGTGTCGCAAGTCGATGGGGGATTGGGCGCTATTGGTTCAGCGATGAGTGAGGAGGGGAAGGGAATCACGGCGAGCTGGAGCTTTCACGATATTTCAATCGGGAAGGAATCGACGTCGGGATTTGTCTTGTTCGTGGCCTTTATGTTGGCCAATTTGCCTTCTTACACTTCGGGGCAAGATGTCGTGCAGCGATACGTTACGACTTCCTCTGAAAAAGAGGCGGCAAAATCGCTCTGGATGAATATCGCGATGGTGCTCGTGGGGTCGGCGATCTTCTTTGGATTGGGGACCGCCTTGTTTGTTTTCTATCAAGAAAATCCCGAGTTGATGGATCCCACCCTTCCGACCAAGGACAGCGTGCTGCCTTTCTTTATTATGCAAAATCTACCGGTTGGGGTAGCGGGCTTGATCATTGCTGGAGTGTTCGCGGCTGCTCAGTCGACGATTTCGAGTTCCTTGAATTCGGTGGCGACAGCTTTTGTGACGGATGTTTATGGGCGTTTATTAAAGCCGGAGAGCTTGGATGAGGAGAGGCTGGGCGTAGCGAAATGGGTCGTGGTGATTCTTGGTGTCGTAGGGATCGGGATATCGTGTGTCTTGGCAGAAATGGGGACGGATGGGGTCTTTATGCTGTTTAATCGTTTCATCGGCTTTGCGCTGGGGCCACTGGGTGGCTTGTTCGCGCTGGGGATTTTTTCGAGGAGGCCGAATGGATTGGCTGGCTTGGTGGCCTTGCTTTCCGGGGTGCTGACCGTGACTGTGACTTACTTCCTCAATGAAGCAGGTGTTATCAATCTGATGCCTCTGCTCTATGGCGCGGTTGGATTTTTAACAACCTTGGGAACGGGCCTTGTTTTGGGGTTTTGGTTGCGGGCGAGTGATGAAGATATGAGAGGTTTGACGATTTGGACGCAGAAAAAGTAGTGAGTGGATATTCGAAGCAAGAGTTAAAGGATTTACGGGACTTTTATCGGGCGAGTTTGCTTGAGGATACCCTGCCGTTTTGGATGCCCGGAATTGTCGATGAAGAATTCGGGGGATATCTTTCAATGCGCGATCGGGACGGAAGTTTGGTCGATGACGATAAATCGGTTTGGTTGCAAGGACGGTTTGCGTGGATGCTGGCGACCTTTTGCAATACGGTCGAGAAGAAGGCAGAGTGGCTATCGGCAGCGAAGAGTGGAGTGGAGTTTTTGAAGGCTCATTGTTTTGACGAGGATGGACAAATGTTCTTTCTGGTGACCCGTGAAGGGAAGCCCTTACGGAAGAGACGGTATTTCTATTCCGAAGCTTTTGCGGTAATGGCTTTTGCGGCTTACGGGAAAGCATCGGGGAATGAGATGTGGCTCGAAGAAGCCCGGAAACTATTTGCAAAGAGCATGGACTACGTGGACGGAACAGCCTCGGCTGGTGATCCAAAGTGGACCGATGAGAGAAAAGTTAAGGGGATCGGAGTTCCTATGATTTTTCTACAAGTCGCACAGGTTCTAGTGGCGAATGGTGGAGACGAACTTGCGGAGCGTAAGATTGATGGGTTTATCGAAGAGATCCGTGGGTTTGTTAAGGATGACATAAAGTGTGTCATGGAGCAGATTGGAATTGATGGAGAAGTGCTCGATCATATTGATGCCCGGACTTTGAACCCAGGTCATGCGATCGAAGGAGCGTGGTTTATTTTGGATGAAGCAAAGCGTAGGGGGGGGGATCGGGAACTGGTGAACCTTGGATGTCGAATGCTCGATTACATGTGGAAGAGGGGGTGGGATGATGAATATGGCGGTATTACTTATTTCAAAGACGTTTACGATAGGCCCGTGCAAGAATACTGGCACGACATGAAGTTCTGGTGGCCCCAGTGCGAGGCCATCATTGCGACCTTATTGGCATACCAGCTGACTGGTGATGAGAAGTATGCTGGGTGGCATCGAATGATTCACGAGTATGCCCATAAAGCATTTCACGATGAGGAACACGGTGAGTGGTTTGGTTACCTTCACCGGGATGGACGAGTGTCATCGCTTCTGAAGGGGAATCATTTTAAAGGGCCTTTTCATCTTCCGCGCATGCAATGGTATTGCTGGCAGCTGCTTGAAAGCTGAGGCGATCTTAGGGATCGATGCCCCAGCTATGAGGTGGTCGGAAAGTCACAGGAATTTGGCTTGTTTGGCGGCGGAGGAAGCTGTGAAACGGCGTTGGCAGTAGATTGAATGTGAAGTGATGGCTAGAAGCTAGCGTATAGAGCCTATTGATTGGCCTTTTTGAAGAGGTCCAAGTGGGGCCACCGGAATCCGTCTTTTTTACGGTAGTTGATGGTACGATGCCTCATTTGTTCTGCTTGAAAGAGGTCAAGGTTTTGGCGGTGAAGGAAGGGGTCTTTGATTTTTTTCTGAAAATCCCTCATGGCAGCAAGAAGCTCTTTTATCTTTGGTTGATGCTTCTCGCTTTTTGCAAGATTGGTCCATTCGTAAGGATCTTTTTCTAGATTGAAGAGTTCGTATTCGACCGGGAAAAGGAAAGATTTCACATGCTGATCTTCGGTGAGTTTGCTGTTGGTATAGCGGGAGGCGGCTAGAAAGTTTTTATGGCGATATGGATTGTAGATGAGCTTGTAATGATCGTCCCGGATCGAAAATTGAAGGTATTGAAGATTAGGCGCGGCCCCAGTGGTGAAGGTGTGGATATACTTGTGTCCTCTGATTTCCCCCTGGTCGAGAGATTGTAGATTATTACCAGGGAGAGCTTGGGTGGGCTTGATGCCGCAGAGGTCGAGCATGGTCGGAAGGAGGTCGATGGTGGAGACCAGTTGGTTTTCGACTTTTCCCTGCGAGAAGGTTTTGGGGTAGTTGACGATCATGGGGATGCGGATTCCAGATTCGTAAGCAGTTCCTTTGCCTCTTGGGAAGTCGGCTCCATGGTCGGCGATGTAGATGATGAGGGTGTTTTCGCGGACCCTGAGCTTGCCCATATCGTCGAGAACCATGCCGATTCCTTCATCGAGACGGTTCATACAGTTAAAGTAGTTTTTGATCTCCTCGCGAAGGTGAGGGCTGTCAGAGCCGATCCATGGGAAAGGGGCGATGGGGTTTTTGAGGAGGGTGGTGGGATAGCCGTTTTTTGATTTCCCGACGAACTTGCGATGGGCATCGGCATAGTTGATGATAAGACAGAAAGGTTTCTTCTCTTTGGCTGCGTTTTGCATGACGATCTTAGCCTCGTTCGCGTAGGTCCTAATGCTTGTGGTTTTGCTAAAGTTAGCACCTTTGAGGGCTCGATGATCGATATGGTCTTCAACAAGGCGTTCCGGGTTGATATGTGTTTTCCCTAGAAATCCGGTATAGTAGCCAGCTTCTTTAAAGTAGGCGGGCATCGTTTTAAAATCCTTAAACATCGAGAATTTATGGGTCGCGAGTCCGATGTGACCTGTTTGGCGGGTGTATAGGCCAGTGAGAAAAACGGCGCGGGAAGGACTACAAACGGAGTAGGGCACGTAGGCGCGAGTGTATCGGACACCGGTTTGGGCAAGGCTATCAAGAGCGGGTGTGTGGACGCGCTTTTCACCATAGCATCCGATGTGCTCGCTGTTGTCTTCGGAGACGATGAAGAGAATATTAGGTTTTTCAGAGGAAAAGAGGGGGCAAAAAATAGAGAGAATGAAGATAAGGAGCAGGCGCATAGAATTGTTATTTTAAATTGGTGACTCGTTTTATTACGGGCTGTTTTTGAGGCTTTAAATTTTTGATCACGGGTAATTTTATCAGCGAGTTCCTATTGATTCGGTTATTATTTATGAGTTCGAGCGAATGAAAGAAGTTTGCTTAAAAAAGGGGTGTTTACGAACTGGATAAGACTAGTATAGGAAGTTCTTAAGGTTAATGCCATTGTGATCGAAGTGAAGAGAGGAAAGTTAGGCGCCCTGTTTTGGCAGAGTGTGGTAAGCGGAAGTTTGTTGATGATTTCTGTGGTGGCTAAGCCGCTGAATGTTGTGATGATTGCGGTCGACGACATGAGGCCCGAACTTGGATGTTATGGGTCGACACACGTTAAGAGCCCAAATATTGATCGTTTGGCTGCGAGTGGATTGTTGTTTGAGCGTGCGTATTGCCAACAGGCCATTTGTGGTCCTTCTCGGGCGAGCCTTTTGACTGGATTGCGACCTGATACTTTGGGGGTTCATGGGAATCATGCACATTATCGAGACAAGAACCCGGGGGTAGTGACTTTGCCTCAATTTTTTAAGGAAGCTGGCTACTTCACGGCGGCCTGTGGGAAGATCAATCACGGTGTTTTCCCAAAAGGTAAGGCTCCCAAGTGGGATGTCATGGGTGATGAAGAAAGCTGGAGTGTTCCTGCCTTTAGACCAGGACCCAGATATTATTACACTGAGGAAGGGATCGAGGCTGCCCAGAGAGTTTTTAGAAAGATGTTTCCGCAGAGGCCCTTGAGTGAATGGGCGCAGTATTTGGTTTTTGGCCCGGCTGAAGAGGCCGTTCCGGTGGATGATGATGTTCTTTACGACGGGCAGGTTGCAAAACGTGCGGTTAAGTATTTGGAGAGTTTTGGAGAAAAAAAAGAGGAGCCATTTTTTTTGGCGGTTGGCTTTATTAAACCACATTCACCTTACATCGCGCCCAAGAAGTATTTTGATCTGTATGACCGGGAGCTGATTCAGTTGGCGAAGACAAAACAATGGCCGCAGGGTGTTCCAAAGTTTGCGGGTCATCGATCGGGTGAAAAAAGACGCTACACTGATCAGCCGAAGAAGGGGGCATTTTCCGATGCAAACCAAAGAGAGACCCGGCATGCTTACTATGCCTGTATCAGCTATATTGACGCCCAGATTGGAAAGGTGTTGGATGCTTTGGAGAAGAATGGACTGGCTGATAATACGGTGGTGATGTTGTGGAGTGACCACGGATATCACTTGGGAGAAAAAGGGCTTTGGGGGAAGACAACAAATTACGAGTTAGATACCCGGGTGGCGATGATTTGCAGGACTCCGGGAATGAAGGCAAAGGGGAGGAAGACGAAGGCCCTTGTAGAGCTGGTAGATATCTATCCTTCATTGGTTGAGTTGTGCGGACTGAAAGTGGCCCGTCATCTAGAGGGGCAGAGTATTGCGGCTCTCCTTGAAGATCCTGAGAGAGATTGGAAGGGGGCCGCCTTTTCTCAGTTCGGAAGAGGAAAGGTGAAAGGATACGCCATGAGGACGAAAGAGTATCGGTATGTGGAGTGGATTCAGAATAATGAAATAGTGGCAAGAGAGCTCTATGACCGATTGGAGGATCCGCGCGAAGAAGTGAATCTTCTTCAGGGGAATAAAAGGTCGGAGGTTGCTGAGGCGCTCTCATTACGACTTAAACGTGGGAAGGGCTGGCGTGATGTTCTTCCGAAGTAGTTTTTTGTTGTTGATCCTTTGTAGGTGGCTTGGGGCCGCTTTAGAATTAGCTTTGCCCTTTAGCGATCACGCGGTTTTGCAAGCGGGGAAGCCGCTCCCAGTTTGGGGGAAGGCTATTCCAGGGGGAACGGTGACAGTGAAGTTGGGAGAGCGATCAAAGAAGACGACGGTTTCAGCGGAGGGATTTTGGCAGGTGGAGTTTGAAGAGTCCGGGGCGTCTTCAAAAGGCATTACCATGTCGGTCATTTCTGGTCGGGAGCGATTGGTAAGAAAAGATTTGGTTTTTGGAGAAGTATGGATTGCCACAGGGCAATCTAATATGCGCTGGATGTTGAAAGACTGTGAGAGTGGAGAGGAAGAGATTGAGGGCGGAGGTGATGCGAAGATTCGGGTTCTAAACTTTCAAGGTCGACTGCATCCTGACGGGTCCCGTTTTCCTCGAGATTTTCTAAGTCAAATCGATGAGAGCAATTACTATGAGACGGAGGGTTGGCAGCGTGCTTCGCCTACGAGCCTCGCAGAGTTTTCAGGTGTCGGTTATTTCTTTGCAAAGAAGCTTAGAAAAGAACTTAAGACTCCGATTGGGGTAATTCATCTGGGAGTGGGTGGAAGCCCAATTGAAGCTCATTTGCCAAAGAGGGCATTTCTGAGAGATGAGCGCTTGAAGGGCTTACTTCATGAATGGTGGGAGAACCCTGGTTACCCTCGCTGGTGTCGGGAACGTGCGTCCTTGAATCTCACCGAATGGTTTGAGAATCCAGTTCAAGGGAGGAATCCGCCACATCCTTTTGCTCCGACGTTTTTGTGGAATGCCGGAGTGCAACCCTTGCTTCCCTATCCGCTCAGGGGAGTTCTGTGGTATCAGGGTGAGTCGAATGCGACGCTTGATGGTGGGCGAGGAGCACCGGCCTCAAAGGAAGTAAATCGTCGGAAGTTTGAAGCCTTAATTGGGGCGTGGCGACGGGCTTGGAGGGGGAATGATTTACCAGTGTATTTCGTCCAGCTTCCGGGATTGAATCGGAGCTGGCCCATCTTTAGAGAGATGCAATTGGAAGTTGCGCGAGAAGTCTCGAATGTAGGGATGGCAGTTACAATTGATCTCGGACATCCGACCAATGTTCATCCTAAGCGGAAGCGACCGGTTGGGGAAAGACTCGCAAGATTAGCGTTGGCAAAAACCTATGGAAAGAAGTTGGTCGCTGAAGGTCCTCAGGTGGTTAAAGTGAGAATTCTAAAGGAGGCGCTTTGGGTCGATTTTGACATGCTTGTGAAGACGTCAGATGGCCGTGCTCCTGTTGGATTTAAAATTGCCGGTAAAGATGGGGTTTTTCATCCTGGTGAGGGAGAGATTTTCGGGTCGTCCTTAAGGCTAAGATCAGGAAAAGAAACTTCTCCAGTAGCAGTGCGGTATGCGTGGGCAGATTATCCGAATTGTAATATTGTAAATAAGGAGGGCTTGCCTGCTAGTCCATTTCGGAGTGACGACTGGGCAGTGAGAAAGGCAGGGGAAATTAGAGTGGCTTGTATTGGTGATTCCATCACGGCGGGCTACGGTATTAAGGATTTCCGAAGGCATTACCCTTTTGTTTTGGGAGAAATTATTGGCAAAGACTATTTAGTGAAGAACTTTGGTAATTCAGGGCGTGGTGTGGTTAGGCGTTCGATGAGAGGGAGTGAGAAACGGGCCTATGTTTTTATGCCAGAGCATGAGCAAGCGATAGATTTTCAGCCGGATATCGTGGTTTGTAATCTGGGGATTAACGACCTGATGGATTGGGACGCGTTCGGGAAAGAAGACTTTGTTGATGACTACCGGGCTTTGATTCAGGCCTACAAAGAGTTGCCGGGAAAACCCAGGGTGGTCGTGTGGAATCGCTTGACGCCTCTGTTTCCTGGTCAGGCATTTTATGGGGATCAAAATGTAGATGAGATTAACGACGCGATTGGGGAGGTGGTACGATTGGAGGAGGTGGAAGCAATTGATCTCGAAAGACCGATGAAGAATCATGGCGACTGGTTTCCTGATGGCTTGCACCCTAATGCCGAAGGGGCGAGCGCGATTGCAAAGATCGTTGCGGCTTATTTATCCCCAAAAAATGATGATCGTTGAAGAAGCTGTGCAGATCGTTTGGGATTACCACTTGATGGGGGACGATTGACAGGCAGTAGATCTGATCTGGGCGTTTGGAAATCACGATTTACGAGTTGTTGGTTGAGTAGCAGAATTGTGCGATGCCGGAATGAACTCGCGCACATTCAGTTCGGGGCTTTACAACTCCTAATTGAGTAATCGAAGCGAGGATTTATGATCAAACAGGTCGTTCAGAATAATTTGATAACAGTGTTTCAGACCTTGGCCATGATGGGTTTCCGGGGTCATTGGATCTGGGGCGGAATAAGAAACCAACAAATTGCTAAAATAAGAGGCAAAAAGCAGCTGACTTGGATCTCTTGCTAGGAAGCTCAGGATGCTTGAGGTGTCATCCTTAGTATCGGTGGTAGCTAAAAGCAGGCGGCGCCGCTCAAGAGACGTGTTATTTTGATTTGGAGGGAATGGTGCCATTTCCAGTCGGTGTGCCTTTTTTAAGCCAATCGAGGGTAAAGCGTGCCACGCGAGAACCATTGTTTGTCTCGGCATGGAGGTAAATGTAATCTTCAGAAGGGGTGCCGGGCCGGCCGGCATTGAGGGCGGAATAGCCGCTGGGGCCAGGGAGGACGAGGCGTTTAACGGGCCACGTTTTACCACCATCAAAACTGGCCCAGACGGTGCCTTGTTCGCGGGTCGCTTTGGGAGTGTCAATATTGCTGAAAATGAGGATGTCTTGGCCATCGACAGGAAGGCGGACGAGGCCACCCATGCAACCATAGGAGCGGTGTTGGTGCCCATCGGGAAGAATATCGATAATACGAAAATCTTTCCAGGTGTGTCCACCGTCGGTCGATCGGGCTTCGCGGCGACGGGTGTTTTTTGGGCGCTCTTGCCAGTGGACTCTGGAATTGTAGTAAAGTGAACCGTCGGAGAGCTCTACGATGCATGCTTCGCCTGTCCCGTTTTCCGGAAAAGGCTCAGAAGTCTGCCAAGTCTTACCGTGGTCGTCAGAATAGATGGCGTTCGTGTAGTGCTCAGGCCATTTTTTCCGGTCATTTTTTCCGGCGTAAAATCGGGTGGGGCGAATGAGCCGTCCTTTGTGTTTTCCATATCGTAGGGTAGTGCCGTGCTCGTTCATGTGCATCGACGGTTGGTGACCGTGGGAATCAGGGCGGATCGTGGGGGTTTCTTTTTTCCAAGTGAGTCCGTCGTCACGACTGCGATAAATAAAAATTTTGGCAGGCGGGTGTCCTTCTTCAACGAAGGCGAGAATGTCGCCAGTGGTTTCATCGACCGTTGTGCCGCCACCTTGGAAGCCGGGATTTGCGATTGTAATTTCAGGACCCCAGGACGTGCCGCCATCGGTGGAGCGGCGCGCGCGAATGTGTTTATTCCCCCACGTGGCGATCAGAGTTCCTTTCTTAGAGACAACAATGTTGGGGAAGCGTTCACCCTGAAATAGAGATTGGATGAGTGGTTCATCAGAAGTCTCTTCATTAAATTCTGAAATGGAGATCTTTTGAAAAATCATGTCAGCGACGGAAGATTCGTAGAGGATGCCAAGATGGTTTTCGTCGATTATGACGAGGGAGGAATAAGCCCCACCTTTTGTGTCGAGGAGGATTTGGGAGGACCATGTTTTACCGTCGTCGGTGGAACGACGAAGGGTCATATGCGAGCGGGAGTTTTTGTTGTTGGGGTTAGAAAAGTAGAGAGTTCCTTCTCGGTATGGATCGGCGATGAGGGAAGCCATGCAAACAGGTTCGGGCAGCGCGGAGTGGTCTGTGGAGTGAGTGAGCCAACTCTTACCGAGATCCTTGGTCTGGGCGATTGCACGACCGTTGGTTTCCGATTTGTCGGCGCGGTTTCGATTATCGCGCATGTTGAGGAGGAGGGAGCCATCCGAGAGTTCTGCGACTGCGCATTCCGTAGTATTGTCCCGAGCATGGCTAGAGACGTGCCAGGTTTTTCCGTGATCCTTGGACCAAATGATATTGGAAAAGGGTAGGCCTTTGGCGTCGCGACCTTGAGTTGGCATCACGAGCGTACTGTCTTTCATGGTAATGCCATTCCCTGGGGCGGGCGCGAAAAGGTGCCAGGAGGGGTCTTTGAGTTTCTTTGTCCAGTTTTCAGGCTGAGACCACGTGGCCCCGTGATCGGTGGATCTGACGACCAGGAATTGGGTGGATTTATGAATATCGAAGCCGGGTTCGGAGCCGTTTCCTCGCCATTGGTGTGTGCCGGGCTTCCCATGGGTCCAGCAAGCAGCAACGAAAATTTCACCAGTTTCGTCATCGACGAGGATGCAGGGATCGGAGCAGCCGTTTTGGTCTTGTGGCTTTCCTCCGTGTTCAGCCATGTCCATAATAGGCTTGGGAGGAGACCAAGTTTGTCCGCCGTCTCGCGAGATGCGAAGCCCGATGTCCATGTGGCCTTGGAGATCACGGCGGGAATTGTAACGCATGTCGGCGACTGCTAAGAGGTCGCCGTTTTTGGAACGGGCAATGCCGGGAATACGGAAGGTGTGACAGTTGTAATCACCGCGTTTATGGATGGGGAAGGCGAGGCGTTGAGGAGGAAATGAAAAGCGGTCGATTTTTTGATTGGTTCCGTCTGAAAAGGTATACCTGATCGGGTCTAGTGAGATCTTATGGAGGAGTTTGACTCCTGGTTTAAGAGAAATGATAAGTTCGAAGAGATGATTTCCAGGTGGCAATGCAAGTGAGCCCTTTAAAGTGAAGTTTTTAGTGATGGTTTGGCTCGCGGCGAACAAGCGATTTCCAGCCTTGCGATGATGGGTAAGAGAGATTTTGGCAATGTCTTTGAGGTGCTTGCTGCTGGAAAATTCGATTGATGAAAGAGTTTTTTCTTCGGTGGTAGGGATCCGGAAAGTGAGGAGGGAGATTTCCGTTCCATCGTTAACCAGTGGCGTGGTTGAGCTTTGCGCTTGAAGCGTTAAGAACCAAGTGAGGAGGGCGAGGAAGATTTTCATACTACTGTTGTTTATAGGGTGGAGAGCATTAAAGAGGCTTGAGGCATCTTTCATAGAAAAGATACGGGGTTTCTGAAGTTTTTTTGTGTTGCCCCCCATTGTGATGAACAGGCGATTGAGGTAGCTCTAGTTACATTTATACCACTTTTGCGAATGCCTTTCTTTGGTGAGGGCTCGTTCACAGTCTTGCCCCGGAAGGTGTGACGCATCTTGAGACTCAGCAGGACTTTTTCGAAAAGACCCAGAAGTTTCACACCTTTCACCAATTCTCCCGCCATTTGAAGCGAGGCTTATTAAAAGATTAAGGTTGTTATACCAAATCATCTTCAAGGTTCCGCCTTAAGCGCTTCGAAGAAAAAGGAGGTGGTTGGCATTGCACTCAATAACACTGATCTCCCGCAGGAATGCGGAAAAGGGCCAAAGGTGGGTCAAGCAGTCCGCTTTGTTCCACCTCGTCAGAGAAATCGATGTGTGCCAATCGGCTGGTTATCTCCAATTTAGTTTCTACTCACTTACTTGCTCGTAGTTTGTGTCGTTAGAACATCGTTCAAGCGCCGACGGATCAGCTTGGCCCACACCTTGTAGCCAGCTTCATTGAGGTGTAATTTATCTTCAACAAATAATTCTGATCGTGGGGTTCCATCTGCTCTGAGATAATTACTGGCTGTTGGAATGAAGTAGGTGTTGGGGGTCGATAGTGCGATTTCTCTAAGACGTGCGTTCACGGCCCGAATTTTTGGCCAGGCTTTGAAGCGTTTTTCGCAGGGGGTGATTTCGATTAGGAATACTGGACTGTTGGCTTGGTGTCTTTGGGAAATACTGACGATGTATCTCGTAAGTGCTTCGATCTGATCCGGAGTATGGTCTTTCGCGTCACCTGTGATCCCATTACCGATAAACATGACGAGAGCCTGGTAATGATGAGGTGTCATAATACGTTTCGCGAATACACCCATGTCTGTGAATTTAGCGCCTCCGTATCCTCGACGAATTGTGGGGTAGGGCGCCATGTCTTTCGCCATCGTTTCCCATTTGCGAATGCTACTGCTACCGATAAACATGATGGCATCTGAAGGATCATTTTCCTTTTTGTTCAGTTCATCGAATGTGTCGATTGCTTTGGCCCACTTTTTTTGTGCTGCCTCATAATAAGGAGCTAGGAGTTGATCAGGATCGTTCTCGGCCCGCGATATTGAAATGGAAAGATAAATGCCAAAAGCGAGCACGGTAAAAATTGTTCTGCGTAGGGACCCAAATTCCGAAAGATGCCTAAATGTTTGGAAGGGGGTAAAGATTTTCATAATCTGGTGGGTTATTTTTTCTGAGTAGCTCTGCCAAGAAATTCTTAATTACAACTAAATCCTATTTGATTTCTTTTTTTCTTGAAAAAAGGGGTGTCGAATCGTGAGTGTGGGATTCTGTCACTCTGTCTTTTTAGAGGGAGGATGAACTTGTTTTTTGAGTCTTTCTGATGTCGGTGAATTCGAAATAATCAGCGCTTGCTATCGACTCGACGGGGTGGTGAAAGCGGTGATGATTTTTTGAGGAGCGTCTTTAAGCATGGTGCCCATACCTTTGTTGTGAGCCGTGATGACTGTGATAAGGTCTAGCTGAGGGAAGATGAGGATGTATTGGCCGCCGGCACCGCGTCCGGCTTTACAGAGGTATTTTTTGCCATTCACTCTAGGTTCATTGGACCACCAAAAATAGCCGTAGTTATTCTCTCCGTTAGAATAGGCGAGGGGATCGGTAGCGCGTTTGATAAAATCGGCAGGAAGAAATTGTTGTCCATTCCACTGGCCGTTGTTGAGGACCAGTTGGCCGATCTTGATCATGTCCCGGGAGCAGAAGCTAGAGCCAGCAGCGGATTTTGGAAGTCCTGAGGTATCCGGTTGCCATGCATAATTTTGAATTCCCAGTTCACCTAAAAATTCGGCTTCGATGAAGTCTTCTGCGGTCCCAGGAACAACCGCATCGAGAACTTGCATGGTGAGCGAAGGATCTGAGGCTTGGTATTTAAATTCGCGAGGAGGAGGTGGTATGGGTCGACTGTGTTGAAGATAGGCTTGGATTTGACCCTGTCCTTTCAGTTGGTTTTGGTTCTTAACCAATTGTCTGATTTTCTTTTCTGGGAGGCGGATCCCAGAGCGCATGGTCATTGCTTGATCAAGCGTGATTTGGCTGGCGCCTTTGACCATTTTTGAGGGGTCTGTATCTTTAAGAAACTGGATTACTGGAGTATCGAGGTCTTCCATTTTAAAATGCCCCAGCTGGATGGCGCGCCCCATGGCAAGGGCGGTATAGGACTTGGTGATCGACATTTGATAATGGGGGTAGTTTTGGCGACCACGTCGATAGTAGGATTCAAAAATGAGCTTGCCTTTGTGGCTAATAAGGAGGCTGTCGGTTTTACTGGTTTTTGGGTCGGGAGATTCTTTGGCGATCTCATGAGCAAACTTAAGAATGAGTTCCTTGTTCCCTCCATCGACTCCGAGGGTTCCAACTTTAAGACCATCCTTGCGGTCTTTAGGGGAAGCGTTGATAAATGGTTTTTTAAGATAGGGGATTTTTTGTTCTAGGCTGTAAGAGATATCCTTTGCGTTAAGATCGGTCACTTCAGGGGCTAGTCCGAGATCGGGCGGAGAATCGGATTTGGATTGCGGTGTCTGGGGAGTGACTGGAATTTTGCCACGCTCGATCCTAGGCAATTCTGCGGGTTTAAATCTTCCGGTCCGTTCTGGAGGAAAGTCGTCGGTGATAAAGGAAGAGGCTGGCAGTCCTTCCTTATTAAGAAGGCTTACTTCGGGGCTAGGTTCGGATTTGCGGAAAAGGTAACGGACGTAAACGGGGTTCGGGATAGCTTTGCTGCGGACCGTTACAGTATCGCCATCGATCCGTGCTTCCGCCGGAACGTATTCCCCATCCTTTCCCGAGATTTCAAAATAGTTCAATTCTTCGCTTCCGCTTTTGCTGACTAGCCCACCTCCAATATGATTGAAGCTTAGAGTCGCGTTGCCGCCTTCTATTTTAACTTCGTCTAGTAGGGGGCCGGAAGGAACAAGGGACTTGTTTCCGTAGTCGTTAGCAAGAGCATGGAGGGCCAGCCGTTTGCCGAATGGTTCTTTGTTTTCTGGGTGAAGGCTCGGGCCCTGATCGTAGCAGATTGCCATCCCGGTGTTTTCGGTGATGTCGAGAACCCTGCGCATCCGGTCTCTCAACCAAGGCCATTCAGCTGTCACGGGCGATACCTGAGTGGGGACTTGGATGTAGTAAAATGGGAATGATCTCGGCTTCAGGCCGGCACGTTTCCCCCAAAGATCTCGCCAAGTCTTGATATGGAAGGCGAGAAGTTTGTCATATTCGAAGGCTGTTTCCGACTTGGCGTTTCGTTCCCCTTGATACCAGATTACACCTCGAAAGGCATAGGGGATAATAGGTACAATCTTTTCTTCAAATTGAATCCCAGGAGACCGTGGGGTTTTGTCTTGGGGATCTCTCCAATTTTCAGGGATCTTAAGCGTCTCTCGAATTTCTTCCGCAGCTTTTCTTGGCATCCATGCTTGGATCGGGGTGCCCGAGTTGTAGCGGGTGATGAGGCCGACCGGGACATTTAGATTTTGGTAGATGTCTTTTCCAAAGTAGTAGGCCACCATTGATAAGCGGTTTTGGGTCTCCTGGGAAATGGTATCCCAACCCTTATTATGCCCGTTGAATCGGAATCGAGAGTAGTCAGTCTTAAAATCATCTGGATGGATTCGCCTTCCTTTTTTCTCAACGAAGGTTCCCGCCATATTTGATTGTCCGCTACAGAGCCAAACTTCACCGACAAGGATGTTTTTCAGAACGACCTGGTTTGTCGCTTTGATGGAAAGGGTCTGAGCTTCATTTGAAGCTTCCAAGGGGGCTAGCTTGATAAGCCATTTTCCATTCGTATTTGCTTGGTCTGTTACAATTTGATCAGCGAAAGACACCACGATTTTCTCACCGGGGTCAGCTGTTCCCCAAATGGGGACAGGCATTTCGCGCTGAAGGATCATGCCGTTACTAAAAATCTGGGGCAATTTGACTTCAGCGTGAGTAGCAGACAAGAGAGCGCCAATGGTCAGTATGGTGATAAGCGTTTTCATTTCTTCATCGAATTGGATTGTGAGTTTTAGCGTTTTAGCGGGAGTGGGCTGGGGTAAGGTCAGAAATTGTCTTTTTAAGAAAAAATATGAAAAGAGGGGTAGGTTAGGCTAAATTGGCATCAAAAAGGGGGAGCGTTGAGGAAGTTGTAGGTTATTTAAAATAAGGCCATTCTAGAGCTTCGGCCTTTTTTGCTCTAACAGTTTCATGTCTTTAGTAGTTGACGGAGAGCTACTTATTTGTTTTTTCTTACGGGCTAAAGGTTTTTACGTCACATCCCTAGGGTGAGAGGTAGGGGCTGACACGCAATACTAGTATTATGAAAAAACAACACATTACAATGCTCGCAGCCTCCGTTTTGGGTGCTGCAGTCGCGAATGGTTCACTATTGGTGCACTATTCGTTCGATGGCGGTGATGCGGCTAACGGCGGTTCGTTGAATGACGGAACCGTGGTTGGAGGCACTACCTTCGTCGACGGACGTTCGGGACTTGCATTCCAAGGAAATCGCACAGGTGCGAATGATGCCTATATCCAAACTGGTTACAGTGGAACTGATCTCGGCTTCGGTCCAGACTCAGTCTACACCGCCATGGCTTGGGTGAACTGGACTGGTCCTTCCGGCCAAGTCGACCACATGGTCTTCGGTCAGGAAGACGGACCTGGAAACTCCAGCCAACTTCACCACGGAATCCGTGCTGATAGTGATGCAAATGTTCACTACGGTGGTTGGGGAAATGATCTCAACGATGCCGGAACGGCTACCCCTGGTGAGTGGACTCACCTTGCATGGTCGTACGATGGCACCGATAAGGTTGTCTTTGTTAACGGAGTCGAAACTGCCCGCCAAAACGGTGGCACGATGGCAGGACACGCCCTCCCAGTGATCGTTGGTGGTCACGGACGTGACGCTGCTGATCCTGCTGGACAGAGCTTCAATGGCCTCATTGATGACGTTAAGGTCTTTAGTACCGCTCTCGACGCAGCTGGCGTGCTTGCTGCTTCTCAGGGGGGTGCTGTGCCAGAGCCTTCTTCGCTCGGACTTTTGGCCCTCGCTGGCCTCGGTCTGCTTCGTCGTCGTCGCTAGACAAACTTTAACCCTGCTCAATGCAGGCGTTTACAAGCCGAACCTCTTTTACGAGGTTCGGCTTTTTGTTTTCTTTTTCTTTTTGTTTTAAGTAATCTTCGAGAGCTAAAGACCGTTCCTCGTGGACAGTTCCGAACAATTCTTCCCCTGAACCAAATAATGTCTGTATCTTCCCTTTTTTCTCCACGCTGGAATAGAAGCACTTCCGTTTCATTACTTTCTCTATTTTGTTCCCTTCTTTCGTCTTGTTCTGACCCAGAACCCGAAGATGATATTTCACAAATTGAAGAATCTGTTTCTGAATCGGTTGTTGGTATTCCTTTGAATACCCCATCCCTTGGCAGTGAAGGTGGCACACTTTTCGAGAGGCTTTCGCCAACCGAAACGGGCGTTAATTTTGAGAATGGAATTGTGGAAAATCATCCGCTTCGTCATCTTTATGCGACCGAAAAGGTCTGTGGTGGCGTTGCAGTAGGTGATGTCGACGGAAACGGGTTCCCTGATCTTTTCTTTACTAATGGTCCTCGCGGAAATCGTCTCTTTTTACAAACCGAAGAATTTAAATTCAGCGATCAAACGGCAGCGTCAGGGTTGAAGGTGGGATCAGTTTGGAGTGCGGGAAGCGCTATGATCGATATCGATGGTGATGGCGACTTAGACCTCTACGTTGCTAACTACGCTGTTGCCAATCAGCTGTTTGTAAATCGAGGTGATGGTAATTTTGAGGAGAAGGCCGCGGAATTTGGATTAGCTCATCTGAGCGCGAGTCATATGCCGACGTTTTGTGACTATGATCGTGACGGTGACTTAGATTTATACCTTTTAACCAACCGCTTTCATTCGCCCAAGGGTCAGCCTAAATCAGAAGATGCCTTGCGTTTTGAGGTCGTTGAAGGGAAAGGTAAGATTAGTTTTTCAGATCCGAGTTTAGGCGCCTATTTTCGACCTTACCAGGCGGGGACTGCTCCTAATGGTCAGCCTATTTTTAAGATACAAAAAGTGGGGCAGCGCGATGTTCTCTTTCGAAATGATGGCGGTAAGTTCAAAAATGTAAGCCAAGAGGCCGGGATCTACGGGGTGGGTTTCGGGCTTTCGGCCACGTGGTGGGATTACAACTCGGACGGTTGGACTGATTTGTGGATTGGGAATGACTTTGATGACCCAGACAGAGTTTACCGAAATAACAAGGACGGGACTTTTACTGATGTGGTGAAAGAGCTCACTCCTCACACCTCTTGGTTTTCGATGGGTGCAGATTTTGCAGATTTAAATGGGGACCAACATCCTGACTTTTTAATCGCTGACATGTCAGGAACGAACCATTTTAAGCAGAAAACCAATATGGGTTCAATGGGTGCGAAAGCAGAGTTTTTGCGGACTGCGAATCCGCAACAGTATATGCGGAATGCTCTTTTCATAGGCACGGGTGGAGAACGTTTGATGGAAGCCGCCCACATGGCTGGATTAGCAAATTCTGATTGGACTTGGACAGTTAAGTTAAGTGATCTCGATTGTGATGGTCGCCCCGATGTCTACATGACAAACGGAATGTCCAAAAATTTTAATGAATCGGATAATGCTGCGGTAGTCGCAAAAGCGGGTGAGACCGAATGGGATCGTCACGTCCGGGCTGGGACCGAAGAGCTAAGGGAGCAAAATTTAGCTTTCCGGAATGAGGGGGATCTCAAGTTTGTCGACGTGAGTAAGGAGTGGGGACTCGATCATGTTGGGATGAGTTTTGGAACCGCGCACGCTGATCTGGACCGAGATGGTGATCTGGATTTGATCGTCTGTAATCTGGGAGAACCAGTGAGTGTCTATCGAAACCAAGCTCAAAAGGGAAATCGCCTCGTAATTTCCTTGCGAGGAAAAGGTCAAAACAAGTTCGGAATCGGAGCAAAGGTTCACTTGGCTCTCTCGGATGGAACAACCTTGCAGCGACAGTTGATTCCGGTGCGAGGCTACTTAGCCTCAAATGAGCCGCTTGTTCACTTCGGGCTTGGAGAAAGAGAGCCGAGAAGTCTGAAGATTGAGTGGGCTGATGGCCACCTTCAGAACGTGAGTAATCTCAAGGTAAACCACCAATATACGATCATACAAGATCGGCAAAGTGTTCCGGTAAAACCTGAAAAGGGTAATGAGACCCTCTTCGTTCAGTCCGATATTTTGTCTGGGGCAAAGCATGTGGAAAATGAATTTAATGATTTTGCGAGGCAACCTCTTCTACCTAACCAAATGTCTCGGCTCGGACCTGGGCAGGCGTGGGGAGATGTTGATGGCGATGGCGATGATGATTTATGGCTTGGAGCGGCAGTAGGCTCGCCTGGAAAAATTTGGATGAACGATGGGGTAGGCTCTTTCAAGTTGGAGCCCTCTCCAGTGCTCCAGGATGATGCAGGATTTGAGGATATGGGAGGACTCTGGTTCGATGCTGATGGGGATGGAGCGATGGATCTCTATGTTGTAAGTGGCGGTAATGAATTTCGACCAGGCGATCCTGAGCTTAAAGATCGACTGTATTTGAATAAAAGGGGTGTTTTGACTCGTGCCCCTGAGGGCACGCTACCTGGATTAAAAAATAGCGGAGGGATCGTAGTTGGAGGTGACTACGATCGAGATGGAGATATTGATTTATTTGTGGGCGGTCGCCAGGTGCCAGGTGCCTATCCCGAGGGTGCTCAAAGCTCACTTCTCACCAATGAAGATGGTCGGTTTGTTGAAAGGGACCTTAAGATTACAGGTTTGATTACTTCGGCTCTCTGGTCTGATGTGAACGGGGACGGATGGGCTGATTTGTTGCTGACCGAGGAATGGGGGACACTTCGGGTATTTCAAAATAATGAAGGGAAGCTCACTGAGGTGACGGAGGGCGCAGGTATTGCCAATCTCACTGGCTGGTGGAATAGCATTGCAGGCGGTGACTTCGATGGAGATGGCGATATTGACTACGTTGTCGCTAACTTCGGTCTGAATACCAAATATCATGCTTCGCTAGAACACCCCGCATTGATCTATTACGGGGATTTTGAAAACTTAGGCCGAAAGAGAATTGTGGAGGCTGAATTCGAGGATGATATCCTTTATCCTGGCCGTGGACGAAGCTGTTCAAGTAATGCGATGCCCCATCTCAGGAAGACCTTTACGAGCTTCCGGCAGTTTGCGGGCTCGTCTCTCACCGATATCTATCAACCTGATAAATTGAAAGGGTCCACTAAGTTAGCGGCAAGCGTTCTGGAGACCGGCATCTTCCGGAATGATACGTCCCCGGGAGGGGCTCCTAAGTTTGTCTTTCAGCCGTTGCCTAGGATTGCCCAGATCGCTCCTTGTTTTGGAGTGACTGTTAGTGATGTTGATCTTGATGGGGTTCTCGATATTTACCTTGTTCAAAATTTCCACAGCCCGCAGGTGGAGACCGGACGGATGTCAGGTGGGTTGAGCCAACTTCTACGAGGCAAAGGAGATGGAAGTTTCGAGGTGGTGCCAGTCGATGAAAGTGGCTTACTCGTAGCAGGGGATGCTGCTAGTTTGACGCAGGCTGATCTCAATGGTGACGGGCTTCTCGATTTTGTGGTAGCTCGAAATAATGGGCCGGTTTCTGTTTTTGAGAGCAAACAATCTAGCGAGCGTAATTTATCGATCAGGTTACGAGGTTCTAAAGGAAACAAGAATGCGATTGGAGCGCGCGTTAGATTGGTGTTCGAGTCTGAGAAAACGTCTCTTCTTGAAGCTTCGGCAGGCGGTGGATATCTTTCACAGTCAACTTCTGATCTCCACTTTGGGGTGCCAGATGGAGAGGTCCCAAGCAAGGTGTTGGTTTTTTGGCCGAACGGAAGCCAGAGCGAGCATCAGCTTGATAAATCACATGGGCTTTCTATAATTGTTGAGGGGAAGTGATTTAGGGCTTTGCGTCAGACAATAGTCTTTGACCTGGGAGACCTTAACTTATATATATTCCCTCGCACTTATATGAACAATTTTAAGCTCAAACTATGGTCGTCACTTGTGGCGGCCAATTTTTTCTTTACCGGAAATTCCTCTGCCGATCTTCTGATCTACTATGCCTTCAATAATAAGAATGGGTCTAACGTCGTAAATAACGGTTCTCAAGAAGACGGGACCCTTGTCGGTGGTGCGACCTATGGCGCCAGTAAAGAGGCAGCGTTTGGGCAGGCATTTTATGGGAACCGAACTGGCGCTAATGACGGCTACGTGCAAACCGGCCTCACTGGAACTGACCTAGGAATGGGGCCAGACTCAGTCTACACTGCCATGGCATGGGTGAACTGGACTGGCGTTTCAGGCCAAGTCGATCACATGGTCTTCGGTCAGGAAGATGGCCCTGGAAACAATAGCATGCTGCACCACGGAATCCGTGCTGATAGTGACGCAAATGTTCACTACGGTGGTTGGGGAAATGACCTCAATGATGCCGGAACGGCTACCCCTGGTGAGTGGACTCACCTTGCATGGTCATACGATGGCACCGATAAGGTTGTCTTTGTTAACGGAGTCGAAACTGCCCGCCAAAACGGCGGCACGATGGCAGGACACGCTTTGCCAGTGATCGTCGGTGGTCACGGACGTGACGCAGCTGATCCGGCTGGTCAAAGCTTTAATGGTGCAATCGATGAAGTTAAAGTTTGGGATGAGGTTCTGACTCTCGCTCAGATTCAGGCGGCCATGGTGCCTACTATTGAAAGTGGTGATGCGGATAAGGATGGACTTTCCGATGACGATGAAACGAATCGTTACTCCACTGATCCTAATAACCCAGACACTGATAGTGATGGTCTGAATGATGGCGTCGAAGTGGCAAACGGTCTGGATCCTAATGATGCGGATGGTAATAATGGTCCGGATGGCGATTTTGACTCGGATGGGCTGAGTAATATCGATGAAATCGAGGAGTATTTCACCGATCCTAAATCAGATGATTCTGATGATGATGGTCTCAACGATAAGGCTGAGGTTGAAATCCATAAGACTGACCCTAATGATCAAGATTCTGATGACGACACTCTGACTGACAGTGAAGAGATCAACACCCATAAGACCAATCCAAATTCAGCTGACTCTGATGGTGATGGATATCCCGATGATAGGGAGCTTGCATTGGGGAGCGACCCGAATAGTGCAGCCAGTGTCCCTTCGACTTTATTGCCCGATCCCATTCTTTACTATTCATTCGACAGCGCAGATGGCGCTAATATTGAAAACCTTGGAAGCTTGCCGGGTGCCGGAGTAGTTGCGGGCGGCGTAACCTTTGTTGAAAGTAAAGACGACTCATTTGGATCCGCCTTTTTAGGAAACCGAACCGGTGCGAATGATGCCTACATTCAAACTGGGTATAGTGGGACTGAACTTGGTTTCGGTCCAGACTCAGTCTACACTGCCATGGCCTGGGTAAACTGGGCGGGTGTTTCGGGCCAGGTGGATCATATGGTCTTCGGTCAAGAAGACGGACCTGGGAATGCCAATCAACTCCACCACGGAATCCGTGCTGATAGTGAAGCTAATGTTCACTACGGTGGTTGGGGGAATGATCTCAACGACGCGGGAACGGCAACTCCTGAAGAATGGACTCACCTCGCTTGGTCCTTTGATGGCACCGATAAGGTCGTCTTTGTCAATGGGGTCGAGACCTCCCGAGGTGGTGGAAGCACCATGGCAGGACATGCTATGCCAGTCATTATTGGTGGTCACGGTCGTGATGCAGCTGATCCTGCTGGACAGAGCTTTAACGGTTTAATCGATGAAGTCAGGATTTATGATGAGGTGCTAGAACCAGAACAGATCTTAGCCGCAATGATTCCAAGTGGTGGAACTTCGTTGGCTGGCTTGAGGGTTACAGACATAAGTTTCAACTCTGGTGATGAGACGGTTTCTTTGACATTCACTTCTAAGCCGGGCCGATTTTATGCCTTGCTCTGGTCTCCGGATTTACTTGGCGCCCCAGATTTCATTGAGATTGATGATTCGGTCCAAGGAGCTGCTGAGGGCAATCTCACCACGATTTCATTTCCTGTCCCAAGGCTGAATGATGATCCTGGAAATTCAACCTTGCAGAAGGCGTTCTTCTTGTTGCGAGAGAATTAGAATAGAAGTTTTTGATCAAATGGTTGAGGGGTTGTTCCTTCAGCCATTTTTTTATGCCTGGTGGTAAAATAACTGACTTCAGGCTTACCTCGGCGTTTTCATGTGGAGATTGAGACGTAAATTTGATCTAGGAGGGATTATGGATTAGATTCCTGAGCTTCGTTTCAACCTAATTTCCTTCAGTTCAAGTGGCCTTTGAAGGGCCTCGATCCTGCTGCTGGCTTCTAAAAATGTTACTTGTTTCCGGAATATTAGGTCCCTACGATGATCAATAAACACGTATAATATTATGTTTCGTTACTTAACTATTTTCCTTCTGTTTGTAGGCCAAGCCTCAGGCTTCACTGTTTGGTTCAATAATATCAAATTGGCCGATCCTACAGCCGTGCCTATCTTGGATAATACGGGTATCTCCATTGAAGGCGGAGCTGGCTATGTCGCTGCAGGGACTTTTTCGACTCCCCCAGAGCAAATTACCAACTTTGATGCATTTGAGGTTTTTGGGAATGGATCGAGTTCTTTTAACGGGATTGCAGCTGGTTTTTTTGATCTGAGACGTTCCGCTCCAATTCCATCGGGGACGACAGATGCTCCGGTTGGTGAAAGGATTTATGTTGTAATTGGAGATGGTGATAGTCTCTCTACTTCTACAGATTTCGCGCTTTTCGACTCCGGTCTGACTTTTGGGACCGAGAACCTGCTTGGGTTGGGTGCTTCGGATATCACAATCACAAGTGAAAACTTAAACTCAGATTCCTTAATTGTCGGCGATATTTTGACCGGCGTTGATACTGGCCTCGGGCTAACTTTTGAGAAAGCGATTCGACTTACGACTGTCCGCATACCTCTGGCTCCTATCCTCAGCAATGACCTTAAAGATTTTTATCCGTCTGAAGAGGGCGAAACCCTTACCGTTGATGCCACCCCTGTGGACGGATTTCCCACCCTTTTTACATACCAGTGGTATTATAATGGCGATGCTTATCCCATTAGCCAAGGAGGGCGAGACGCGACTCGGACGTTTGCTGGAAGCGCTGTAGATGATGGTACTTGGACGATTGTGGTTTCTAATACGGCGGGCTCTGCGTCTCACACCTTTGATTATCGGGCTTATACTTCTGAATCTTCTTCACCTGTTCTAGAAGTTTCCGACTTCTATGAAGCTGCGCTAAATCAGCCCGTAAACATCGATGCAACTCCTATTAGTGGTTATCCCGTTAATTTTACATTTCAGTGGTATTTTGACGGCAGTGCCATTGATGCTGATCAAGGAGGAGAAAGCCGTATTTTTAATCTGCTAGGTTCTGCTAACGAAAATGGGAGGTGGAGCGTCATTGTTACCAATGATTCTGGCTCGACTGAACAAGTTTTTGAATACCGAGTATTTGACGATTCGGATGGAGATGGTCTTTCTGATTATCGTGAACAAAACATCTTGGGGACAAACTTTGAACTAGCCGATACCGACTCCGACGGATTATCTGATGCGGACGAAGTTAATGGACCAACCGACCCTATCGTTGCCGATACCGATGGGGATGGTCTCCTTGATGGGGTCGAGCTTACTATCACCAATACGGATCCAATCGTAGCTGACTCTGATGGTGACGGGACTGGTGACGGTGAGGAAGATAATGATAATGACGGTCTCACAAATGCGCAGGAGATTGTTATTTACCTCACTGATCCTCTCCTTGCCGATACTGACAGCGACGGGCTAAGCGACTCGAAGGAGGTGCGTCTTAACCTTGATCCGAAAATTGCCACAAATATAGAAGATCTAGTCAGTGAATTGAGTGACTTACGAGCCGCCTACAACAATGTTGTAGCGGACCGCGACGCCCGTTTTTTAGATACGGATGCTGACGGGATTACCGATGTTAAAGAGGCTGAGCTCGAAACTGACGCTGCTGAGGCCACCGTCTTCTACCTTCAGGATGCTTATGAGGCAGCCGTGATTGACTCGCGTATCGTTGGGCGCTCTGACGTGACTGGGGCTCCTGGCGCATACGACCTTACCGCGACGGTCTTATACGAAGCAGTAGTCGC
>Ga0206682_10001039_pt1 | contig 27908 bp, 19 predicted proteins | sample M240m12015metaG_FD_155444 | JGI IMG/M metagenome (GOLD analysis project Ga0206682, IMG submission 155444) | Ammonia-oxidizing marine archaeal communities from Monterey Bay, California, United States - M2 40m 12015 | ecosystem: Environmental > Aquatic > Marine > Intertidal zone | place: USA...
GTAGATGGCACTAAACGGTGTAAAATACGTATATATCCACGGTTCATGACTCGTCATGTGTGTAGGTACTCTCTAAAGGTGCGATATATAAATTTTTCCAGCACCCTGGGAGACTTAAAGAAGCGTTGTCAGGCCCAGTTCGGTAGTGCGTCGTACCCTCTGCAACACTCCCCCACAAGTGACGACGCGTGTTCGCGAACGCGTCACGCGTACGACATATCATAAGTCTTGAAATCGACCTACACGTAATCCTTCGACGGAAACAGCGGTCATAGCAAACAGCTGTCGTAGCGCTACGCGCATTCCAAAATGTACTTTTGGAACCTCTTTGCAAGCTTCGTGTTTCGTTGCTTTAGTCTCCAGGGAATAATCAACTTTTACGAAAGCTGGACTTTTCGCACATCGCGCGTGCTATCAATTATACTCAGAATCGGGGAGTGTTCCTACGCAACCTTTTTCGACAGTTGCGTTCAGGAGCAACTGGTTTCAGTACGTGTCGCATACAACTAATTGAAATGCAATCACACGAAAAATAGGTAGACGAGCCTTTATCGTCGGCCGAAATCGCCGACTGGGAGAACGCATCTATTGTTGGTCGTGATCGAAGGTAGGTCGTGTCGACTGTTTCTATATGTGTGCTAAATATGCCTAGGCCAAGTCACTGCACCTTATATTCTTTCAGAACTGTGGACGAATGTATATCTTTCTGGAAAGGTGGAGGCCTCTGGAATGAGAGAATTAATTTAGCCAACGTTCAGAACCTGAATGGCACGTGGAAGTTCAAGCTTCTGAAGAATCCACGCGCCATATCTGATGAATTTACACTGTCAAACTTCTCAGACACGTTCTGGGCAGAGATTCCAGTCCCTGCAAATTGGCAATGCAAAGGATGGGATCGACCTATTTACACAAACTTTCAATATCCTTTTCCATTGCATCCACCAGTCGCGCGTACGTCTATTAAGCTAGGTATTGATGCTGGTGTTCTGTGTGAAAACTGCGTGCACGCGACAAATCCGACGGGCCTGTACAGGCGAACCTTCCAGCTAGATATGGACTGGAATGAATCATATGAAAGGACTTTCATCGTGTTTGAGGGGGTCGATGCAGCGTTTCATATATGGATCAATGGTCAACTTGTCGGTTACTCTCAAGATAGCAAAATGACCGCCGAATTCGACGTATCAGATTCTTTGCAAAGCGGGACTAACTTGGTGGTGGTCCGCGTTTATCGATGGTGCGATGGTAGTTACTTAGAGGATCAAGATCAATGGTGGCTCAGTGGAATATTCAGAGATGTTTATTTGTATCGTAAAAGAGCGTCACATATCTGCGATTACTCCGTGCAGACAGAGTGTTGTGATTGGCAGTCAGGCACATGGGAGCTTCGAGTTGGGATTGAAATTTGTGACACCGCCAATGCGTACTTCAACAATGACAATAAACGTCTTCGTGTTCGTCTTTTTGATTCTTCCTTACGTGAAATATCTACTGGAACTACGGACAAGTTTCTTATCCAACACTATTCACCTGATTTTGGTACAACGCAAGAAAAAAACATAGAGGAAGTTAGGCAATATGCAAATGTATGCTTCAACATAAGCAACGTGGCAGAATGGTCGTCTGAGCGTCCAACGCTTTATCTACTTGCCATTATTTTGGAGAGTGAATCTGGAGAGTGTTTAGACTGCGAAGGGTGCAGAGTAGGCTTTCGAACTGTCCAGATTTTCAACAAACAACTATTAGTGAACGAAAAACGAATCACTTTTCAAGGAGTAAATAGACATGAACACTGCCCTGTAGAGGGAAAGGCGGTATCGGAGAAGCTCATGATAGAGGACATTTTGCTGATGAAACGTAACAATTTCAACGCAGTGCGCACTTCACATTATCCGAATCATCCGAGGTTTTATGAGTTGTGTGATGAATACGGATTGTACGTTATTGATGAGGCCAATATTGAGACACATGGGTTTGAGTTTGGCTTACATTCGACGCCATATCTAGCAAATGATCCTGTATGGAGAAATGCATACATGTCCAGAGTATCACGCATGGTACAACGCGACAAAAATCATTGCTCTATCATTATTTGGTCACTTGGCAATGAGTCAGGTTGTGGCGGCGCTCACTTTGCTATGTATTCATGGGTAAAACAAAATGACAAAACCCGTCCAATTCAATATGAAGGTGGTGGCTTCAAGACAAAGTGCACCGATATTATTTGTCCCATGTATGCAACACCTAAGATTTGCCAAGATCTTGCATCACAGATGGATGATCGACCAGTCATTTTGTGTGAGTATTCTCATGCCATGGGAAATAGCAATGGTGGTCTCGCCAAATATTGGGAAGTGTTTCGGAGCAACCGTAGTGCGCAAGGAGGGTTCATATGGGACCTTATCGATCAAGGATTAAACTGTTCAACAAATGGGCGAATTCATTGGGGCTATGGCGGAGATTTTGGAGATTCACCAAACGATAAGCAGTTTTGTATCAACGGGTTGGTCTTCCCAGACCGTTCGCCTCATCCTGCCATGGAAGAAGTGAAGTATCTCCAACAACCTACGATGATACGCGCACAAGGAGATAAGATTATCGTTGAAAATCGATATCACTTTACAAATCTCGAGTGTATGAAGTTCGACTGGTGCGTGATTCTCGATAGTGGCTTCATACTTAAGAAAGGCCAATTTAGCAAACTTCACATTCAACCGGGAGCAGAAACTTCTTACGAATGGTCCCAGTTATTCCCATCACTATCATCTCTCGCGCAGCTTGTCCAGAGGAAGCAGTTTGTGTTTGGAGAATGGTGGATTGACGTATCGGCTTCGTTCATCAAACATCAGTCTTGGATACCTGAAGGTGTGAGTATTGCAAAGTGTCAGCTTATGTTGCCGCAACAAAAAGTCCCTGTTCCGGGAAGCTTGAACAGTGAAGCTGCAATTCATATAGAGCATTTGAGTGATGCGATTTGGGTCACTTCGCAAGACAGCACATATGTTTTCAATGCAGCTTCCGGTAGATTATTGAAGTTTCAATTTCGCGGCGAAATGTTGATTCAATCAGGCCCGATAGCGAGTTTATGGCGAGCTCCAACAGACAATGACAGTGGTGGTTGGATTTTTTCTTTTGCCGAGCGATGGGCCAAAGCAGGACTGGATACTTTGCATGAGCACGAAGAAGCTGTCGAAACTTTCGTAGACAACTTCGGAAGATTTCATTGTGCTAGTAAGCTTGTGCTTCGAACTGCTCAAAAGAAAACTGTATGTCGTCTTTGCTCTCATTACACGGTCTTGGCGTCTGGTCATCTAAATGTTACTTGCACATTCGATTTATCACCTCATTTACCACCTCTTCCTCGAATTGGAGTTCTGATGCAATGTCGAGCAACCATGCAACAAGTTGAGTGGCTTGGACTTGGTCCACATGAAAATTATTTAGATAGAAAGTCCTCTGCGTTTCTGGGTCGCCACTCCGCAACTGTTGACGATCTTCATGTTCCATATATAGTACCAAGTGATAATGGTGCTCGCCAAGAAGTGCGCTGGCTGGCTTTAGAATCTTCCGCAAGCGGAAATAAGTGCTTGTTCACGAGCAAGGAGAATTTCAATTTCAATGCGTCAAATTTCTCTGACGCTGAACTGGCGCGAGCCAACCACCAGCACGATCTTCAGCGAAGTGACAGTATTCACGTACATTTAGATACATTCCAAATGGGTTTAGGAGGAGACTGCAGTTGGTTTCCATGTGTGCACTCTGAATTTCTTGCACCTGCTCGGAAGCGTTTCACTTTTACTTTTGTCATCGCAGGAGTTGGAGGAAACGAAAACCCAAGTGATGTTTTTCAAGAATTGCGATTTTCGCGTGACACAGTCGAACTCACTTCATCGTGAATCAGTGTGACGGTCAATACCAGAATAAAAAAAAGAATAAAGCCCTACCGGGAAGAGGCAGTCTCTTCAGACGATCGTAAGCAGTTTTCCACATAAGCACTAAAGCACTAGATTCTTTAGTACTGACGGCATCATCTTCCCAACGGCCGTCGGCCGATGATGCCACTCGTTAGAGGAAATATATTGAGTCGAAAATCCTTTGTCGTACGGGAACGCGCCTCGCGAAAGCGAGGAAAGCGGGAGACCTCTTACTCGAGTATGCCTCGAGCTCAGTCGGTGACATAGCTCAGTTGGGAGAGCGTTAGACTGAAGATCTAAAGGTCCCGCGTTCGATCCGCGGTGTCGCCATTTTTTTTTAGACCATCGCATGGCAAGTGATACTTAACGCGTTAAATAAAGTGAACACCCGTTACAGTATGACAATAAATGCGCGCGAGTGAACTTGCGACGACCCGAGCGGGGCGGCGGCTGCAAGGTGCCGCCACGTGACGTCTTGCAGCTAAGAAACGTTTGAAGTATGAACATGGACAGCAGACATCATCGGAAGATGAGCAAAGGTGACTTTCACAAAGTTGACTCGTCTACGAATTTTCTCCTTCTACAAAAAAACAGTTCGCGGCAAACTTGCGGAAACTGTTTGCGTCTTTTCGGTAACTGCGACGATGATAAGGCAAGTTTCATTAGGTGTGACTGTGGAGATATCTTCTGTAGACGAGATTGTGCACCGCATGCGATGCGGGAATTAGGCTGGCATTCAATTTTATGCTCAAATAGAAGTGAACCAATGTTGGAATTCTACGAGTATTGCCGAAGGTCGAGCGAAAGTTTCACTTTTGCTGCTAAGGTGCTTGCTCAACTTTTATCAGCAATGTCAGAGTGTGAAACGAGCGTATCAAAAATACAATTGAGTTGGTCGGAGCAATTCGATCCGCGTCATAAGTGGTCCGAACTTGCTGCACGCGCCAACTGGGAGTGTACGGACTTCTATGAGTTTGTGCGACGAGCGTGTATTTTAGAACATCAAATAGCAGATGCATGGGACTTATTGAAAGCACATTTGAATAATAGATTTGATCTAGAGACAAAAACACGATTTGCCGAGCTTTTAGACTTTGAGATGTACGCAGATATAGTGGCTTCCATTCAGCGGTTTGCTGTAGCTATTGGTACAGAGAAGACAACAATTCCACCGACACGCCAATCTCCTTCCCAAAATGGTGATACTCATCCTGCATTAGCTCATTACGGCTCAAAGTTTGATATTCATCCGAAAGTTTCATACCATTGTGCAATTATGAATAAATTGCCAGATTACTGCGGTTTTTTGTTGGCACCAATTCTGACCAAATTCCAACACAGCTGCAATCCAAGTGTGCAAGTTGAAGCTAATTCAACCCTTTCACAGGTGAAATATGGATATATAGCGCTCAGAGAAATTGATCAGATGGAGCCGATCTCTTTGACAACTATACCTCTTCATTCTAGTGTAAGTGCCAGAGATGCCTCACTGTTGAGGCAGCTTGGTAAAGTTTGCGTTTGCTCGCGTTGTTCGTGGGAACGAGAAGATTTTGGTAGAGTTTCGCCCGAACAAATGAAGCAATTGGCTCTTCAAGCGCAGGAAGAGGGGCGATACTCAGAGGCAGAGCTCTTATTTCACTGCACACTTCTTCACAATCCACACGACACAGATGTGCTTCATGCGTATGGTGTGACGCTCCTTAGTCAAGGCAAATGGAAACTTGCCCACAGTATCTGGCAACTCGCTTTTAAGGTTGACAAAGCTCATCTATGGCTATCGAAACAATTCAACAAAGATGTTTCATACGCAGCGTATTTATGTAGAAAATGTCCCGAATACTATGTGTCTTTTCAGACTATTTCAATTGATGAAATTTATTTGACAACAAATAGTGCAATATCACCATCAGCTTGTTCTAGCTGGATTAAAACCGCCGAAGCTCATGCAACAAATAGAGGAGGCTGGGACACAGATCGTCACAAATCTGTAGCCACAACTGATTTGCCTATACACGAAATTCCCTCTGTCTTGCGAGAGTGGAATTTGATCTTCGGGCAAATCATAGGTCCCTTCATTCAAGAACGTTTCAGAGTCGATGGTGACACGAATCTTAGGGTTCACGATGCATTCATAGTAAAATACGATGCCAGTGATGGACAGTGTCAGCTACCAGTACACACCGATCAAGGTCACTTCTCCATAACTCTTTCTCTAAATGATCCTATACAATACAAAGGTGGCGGTACGATTTTCCCGGAGCATGAGTTCATTGTTCGACCAAAGTGTGGAGATTTCGTCGCTTTCAGAAGTTATCTGACGCACGGTGGCGTGCCAATCACATCTGGAGTCAGGTACATAGTCGTGGCTTTTCTCTACTTGAGTTGAGTGAGGGATCATGATCGATCATAATGGGCTTCTGGAGAGCTTGTCTCAAAATTTGTGCTTTCGTTGCGCCGACACCAGGGCAATCAGATAAGCTCCGCGCATTCGATTTGCACAAATCAGAAAATGAACAGTAATTATGGCACAAAGCATGAACATCAAGTTTATTTATGCCGCGAATAGAAGAGAGAATGGAGCACACATCACTGATCATTGTAGTACTAGTATCCTTCCTGGCTGTTGCAGCACACAACGCGTGAATGTAGCTGATTGCCTCCCTTAAAGTGTACACACAAACAAGAACACAATTCGATGCTGCACAAACTCTATTTAACGAGATCAACGCTTGAAAGCTGTCCTCTGAGTCGACGAGACATAGAACAACCACATTCGCCAGAACGCTTGAAGCTTTCTTCAGGCGTTGCGTTGATAGGTCCGCATTGAGTGTGTGGAGGCGAAGCGTGCAGTATACAATACTGGTGTGTTCGTAAATGAAGTCGCAATCAATGTTCTCGAGTCTGTACCCGACTTCCAGAAGAGCCAATAACGGGTGTGTCTTGTGTAGGACATTCACCAAGAGCGTGCTGAGGGGCGGCCGTTTCATCCTCGCTCGTTCGTGTCTCTACTCTTTTTTTCTACTCTTTCAAGTTTAGAACAGTTGGCTCAAAGCAATTTGTTAGCGTGCACGCCCAAACATTGTAGCTATTGTAGCTAACTCCCAATCTCGTTTGTGCGAGGCATTTTACGTAGTCTTTGCTTGGAAACGTAGCGGACTGTTGGCTAGCTTTAGCTTGCGCAGCACTGTGCCCGTCGGCATCTGTCCGTGAAGTCTTTTTAGATGTACAGTACTAGTAGACCATATAATATAATATAAATGCGTATATGAGTTCGAATTGGTTAAAAAATGCGAACGTAGGTAAGAAATTACAAGCCGTCAGCGGGATCGTGCTACTTGCAGCCTTGCCTGCGTCATACCGAAGCTGCTGTCTCGAGACAGCTTGCGCTTCGCTTTCATCGTTTTTAAACAGCCATCTGTGGTCAGAACCGTCACGCAAAATGGTACGTGACGCGCGTGAAGCGACGACCGCACGCTGAAACCCACCGAAATCTTCCTCCCGGAAACGTGCGCGACCTGGCGTGCTCCGGCGTGACGAAACGTAGATACTGACTATCAGCAACTTTGATCATACAAACAGGACGTCATAAAAAAGTGAGTTCTATTTCTAACGCATTACTTGCGTCGTGTCTGTACAACGCGCCCGCTTGGTTGTTTGATTCCTAGAAACCCTAAACTTACTTCTTCGGTAGAGCAATCGTGATGAAGGTCATCGGTCGTACGGGCTCTCGTGGCCAGGTAATACAGTAGTTTATACGTCGAGCGTTATATCTGATTTCCGTGTTAGGTGACACAGGTTCGTGTTAAATTCTTAGACGACCAAAATAGACAGATTATGCGAAATGTGAAGGGCCCGGTGCGAGAAGGTACGTGAACAAAAATACAAGCTTCATAACTTGTTTCTAAGTCTATCGATCTAGGCGACATATTGACGTTGATGGAATCTGAGCGTGAGGCTCGACGGTTAAGATAAATGTGGCTTTGTTGAAGTCTGAGCACGAGGCTCGATGGTCACGATAAATAGCCAGGTGCTGCAATGCGTGCCCACGGAGTACAAGTCTAGGAAGCTTTTCGTGAAATATGAATTTCGAGTAAAACAATAAAAGACGCAACTATTTCACAATTTGTACTGACGGTAGTACGACTAAGAAATCTAAATAGTCGAGCCTTGAAGCTCTGTTGAAAGGAGTATTGGGACATGGCGCTGAACTCGTTTTATGAAAGTTTGTGCTTCACGTGCTGTCGAACAAATCGTGATACATTTGCCCGTTTTGCCTGCCCTCGCCGTTCTTCCAGCTCGATGCAGATACGTCTCGAAATGCTCAGGAGCGTCAAAAGATATCACAGCCGATACTGCATCGATGTGTAAACCTCGTGCAGCGGCATCTGAAGCAACAAGGACACCTCCCTGGCAGCGCTGGAAGTTTTGAAGCGTAGATGCTCGTCTTCGAAGGTTTGCGTCACTGCTATACTCGAAACAGGGCAAATTTTCTAATTTATTCAACCGCTGTAGTATATGTCTAGCACGATATACCGAGGCAGAGAAGACAATAACTTTTTCACCCTTGAAAAATTCAAGTAGCGAGACAAGAGCATCAAACTTATCAGTGTGTTCCGCAACAATCGCATACTCAGACAGCGTAATAGGCAAAAGTGGACAGACACTATCATAAGCATTGATTCGATCAAGTGCGAAAGCTCCAACCCTTTGTAGACACGAACTTTGCAATGTTGCTGAACAAAATATAAGTTGCAGTCTTTCAGAGTTTCGTTCACCCACAGTGAGACGCCGACACTGACGTGTTCGCGCACACATTTCATAGTCCAGCGTAACGAGCCAGTTTTGATATGATTGTTGAAGCATTCTGTCCGCCTCATCGATGACTAACAATTTCAATTTCTTGAGAATACTCGTCCGATGTGCAGCAAACCTTCCAGGAGACGCTACAAGTATTTGTGAAGGCACATCCAGCGAATTATGTCGCGCAAACTGGCGCGTGATACAACACTGATACATACGCTGTCTATTTTGAGCCAATAGCCGTCGATATCGCTTGTTCACTAGTTTAGTTGAATTGGTTGTATTGCGACTTTTCCCAACAATAGAAATCTGTACGTGCAATGCTTTGCAGAGTTCACTAGCGGCGACGCATACCTGTGCGGAAAGATCGCCACTCGGTACAAGAATCAGGCACACTGTTTCGGCTTTCGATACTCGCTTTGAAAGTATCTGTAACACAGGTAGCAAATAGGAGAGAGTTTTACCGCTCCCGGTAGGAGCTGTGACACACAAGTCCCTCTCGAAGCTCCCCGCAAGAGCGCGCGATAGCGTCTGCTTCTGTACCGGTAAAAGAGAATGAAGCTGACCACGCGCAAGAGTAGCGTAAAGACGATGATCAAGAGGTGAAACTGGTGTAATTTGTCGTGGACATTCGCCGTTCATGTCGTGCCCATTTCGTTTCCTTAGCTTCTCGCCGCTCACGAAAGCACGCATGCCGCGTGTGCGAAAAGAGACGAAATATTCGTGAAGAAGAAACAAACGCCGACGACTGTCGTCGAATGAATGCTATTCTGCATCCCAAGCAGGGTCTGCGACAGCCCGGCGACATTTGGGGACCGACCGGTGCGTCCGTAATTTTTAGGTGATTTACTGATATTGTATGATATGATGTCATACTACGGTATGGTACCACATTGGTTGCTATATAGGTTATAGTAGCTATATAGTATGTTTTCATCGACACGAGAAATGATACCACACTTCGGACATAAAAAGTGTAGTCCAGAGGAGTGCGCCTAGCCGTCGCACCGTCGTCGCAGCTGTGACACGGACAAACCCTAAAGTTCGGCATAGCGTGCCGTTCGCCGATCAAGCTACGAAGCAAAATCTTGTACCATGGTCTCATTAAAGTTGCAAAAACGCCTCGCCGCATCCGTGTTGAATTGCGGTGCACGCAAGATCTGGATGGACCCTAACGAGGTGCGCGAAACAGCCTCCAACCCGATCTGTAGGATCTGTACACGATCACGTATACGTCCACGTGTACTATACATCCCGCATTACGACGCCCTGGGGAGCAAACACTCTAACCCATTTAATTTTGCGCTTCTTAGGTCAACGAGATCGCAGCTGCAAACTCGCGACAAAACATCCGTAAACTCGTGAAAGATGGTTTCGTGATCCGAAAACCTACGAAGGTACGTTGTGCGAGTCGTTGCGTGACCGCGTCCCTTTGGCTAAGAACGCCTGTACTGACCTACAAATATGTTGTCATTATAGATTCACTCGCGCGCTCGTACAAAGAGAGAGCAGGCCGCCAAGCGACTAGGCCGACACACCGGTTACGGTAAAAGACGCGGTACTCGCGAGGCCAGACTTCCCACCAAAGTACTTTGGCTTCGTCGCCACCGAGTGCTGCGCAGACTATTGTCAAAGTACAGAGATGCGAAGAAAATCGATAAGCACATGTACCACTCCATGTACCTCAAATGTAAGGGGAATGTGTTCAAGAACAAGCGGGTCTTGATGGAAGCCATCCACAAGGCCAAGGCAGAGAAGGCCAGAGAGAAGTCCTTAGCCGACCAGTTTGAGGCACGAAGAGCGAAAAACAAGTCTGTTAGAACTCGTAAAATCGCGAGACGAGAGGAGCGTATCGCTGCAGGCATAGCCGGTCTGAACACTGAAAAGTAGGAGAAATCATCGCGTGCACCTTTTGACACTGTGGACGGATCGACAATAGTTTAGTCTACAAAATGTAACACGTTGTCCCTGATCTCTGTTCGGACTACTTTTGCCTCTATGTGAATTGAGCGATCGAGCATAAATATAACCTCTCCTAAACTTGCCTTCGGAAGCCGCCAAACTTTCACGAGTCAGTGGCGTCACGTCAAAGGAAGGGTAGCATGAAGTATTCACAGTAGAACATCTACACGGATTGGGAAGCATCAATACATAAGAACCATGTCAAAATTACCTTCCAGATGAACATGTAAAATGAGTAAAGTGAACTCGATGACGCATGCTCCGTTTTCGAATATTTGATGAAAATCAGAATAAGGGAAAGCGAATGCCCCAAGGTCTTCGGTGCCAAACACTTTAAGAACGGATGCATTTGAAAACTAATTGACGCACCAACACAATCATTTGAATACACGAATCTGAACGGCTAAGTCCGACTAAAATCCCACTGTCCATTGAAGGGATAATAAGCTGATAACACTCGTTCAATTTGAAGTGCAATACCTTGAATAAGCCAAAAACAAGAGCAAACAGCACAGCCTCAAGACTGGTTTAACCTTTTGAACGTTGAGACAAGAGATGATAATTGTACATTAAACTCACGCCGAGTCGCACTGCCAGCGTTCGCATTCCAGATTGCGAATCACCAACCAAATCTGGGGTATCCTATTTAACGTAAGTGAAAGATAGGAATAGTTGTAGATCTATTACCTTCAACAACGCAATCACTACGGAGTAAACGCTCATAAAAAGTATCGAAAAGGCCAAATTTTCTGGCATTGCCCAATAAGGAATATAACTTGACCTAAACAGGGATTATCAGGAAAGGACGTCAAAAATTGTTCCACGCACGACATGAAGTGCCCGAAGAAACCCCACTGCACTAGGATAGCCCTCACGCTGAGAATGCACACAATTGCAAGCGCAGGAATCCGCTAACGAACTCAGATTTTGTCGTATTTTTGCAAGCGACGAGTATACCTTCCAGCGAAGTAACTTAAAGTCTGTAGAGTAGATAACTCCGAGTAACAAACTATTTCACGCGTTAAATGTGCCAGTGTCATGAGGTGGATCGATCAAATACCTCAAAACAAGAGTAGTCAAAAGGTGGAAAGATTGTGTCAACGTTCCTAAAACGAAGATTTACAAGCTTCATTTCGGAAATCCAAAACCTTACCGCAGATGACAGAACTCGAACAGCATACAGCGATGGTTGTTAGTGCTGTGTCTGTTGTAAAGCCGCCTGACACGAGTGGCAAATAAGGTTTATTGATCTATGATAATAGTGAGGTCTTTTCGATGAAAATACTTCACGTTTGAACCTTGTCCATCTTCTTGTCGTATATTTGATTGAGCCCCACAATAGTGACATTCATCGCCAACGCACAAAATATCACCTACGAAAACTTACATACAGTGTTGGGAGGCAAAATGATGTAAAAAGCACCTGCCAGAGCTTCCAAAGTAAAGTGTTGTATGGCGATGAATCTACTGAGGCGGCCATGAGACTGATCGATACTATGCTTATCTACGGAAACAATCAAGTTTGACAAGACCAAACAACTCAAAAGTACCAGTGTTCCATAAATTGTATGAGGTCGCATGAAGCCAAAAAGACTTCGCGAAAGGTTGGGGATTTTTCTGAAATCGTCGATGAATCCGGAATGTTGTGAGAAACCAGAGTTTCGATGAGCGGCCGTCGACTCAACAAAGCGAGAGGCTCTCAGCACCTGCGAAAGTCTCCCGGAACCACCAGGCAACACATTCGTGCGCTGAGCCTTACGGTTCGTGCACAGCACTGTTGAACACTGCCTGGAGTATGTTACGCGATCGTTGACCTGCATCTTTGCCCAGAGAAAGCATCCACGAAGAGCTAAAGATGCGAAGGTCGGCGTCATTTTTTAACTGGAGGTAGGAGAAGTAAACTCAAACAGCGTAAGTTTGATCACGGATGGAAGTTCACAGTTGGAAGACGATGCTCACGATGATTTCTACTTGCGTATTTCCAGTGCTTACGGCGAACTCATATATGCCCTCCGAAAGTTCCTGTCCTTGCGTTGTTGTGCAAGTCCGCGCGCAAGTTGCGCGGGTCGCAACAATTCTGCTGGTCGTATTGTAGATATTACTGTACCAATGGCGGAAAATGTAGTTAGAGCTGTCAAAAAAACACAAAACCGTTTAAAAATTCGACTGCACGGTCACTCGCGTTCGCGCTTGGCGCTCACGGTGCCGCACAGTTTTACTTTCAGCAGATCATGCCGCGGTGAGTCTGCCTCAAGTATTCGCACAAGCTTTTTAAACCACATTTAGAGAGATCGTGACGATACAGATAGGTCAGTGTGGCAACCAAGTTGGCACAGAGTTTTGGAACCAGGTTCGTTTGCTCAGTTTTGGTGTAAGTGGTGTCTAATTTCTTGCAAGTTATGCACTGAGCATGGGATATCAATGGATGGCACGTGTCGCATCGATGGGGCCTCTGTAAATATGTTCTCCGATCGGAAGGATGTTTTCTTCTACCAAGCAGATGATGAACATTATGTACCAAGAGCGCTGGTAAGGATGCTATGTGAGGGATATACCGACGTCATTAAAACTTGAATAGTTACTTGATCTTGAACCGCGTGTCATCAACTCTATTCAAACTTCAACACAGCGTTCTCTATTCAATACTGAAAACTTTTTTACATCTGCACACGGGGGGGGTGCGGGAAATAATTGGGCAAACGGGTACACGCAAGCTGAGGCTGTTCATGTAAGTTGGAAAATGTTGCCATCCTGCAAGCAAACTCACGTGTATTAGGAGGAGTTAATGGAAATGATCGATCGAGAGGTCGACGGTAGCGATAGTCTTGCGGGTTTTGTTATTTGCCACTCGATAGCTGGCGGGACTGGGTCTGGTATGGGATCATATCTATTGGAGGTGGGTTGTCGTGAATCGCGTAGCGAATGCATTCTCACATGATAACTAGGCTTTGAGCGATCGGTATGGGAAAAAACTTCTGCAAACGTACAGTGTTTTCCCAAATCAAAGCGAGTCAAGTGGTAAGCACGGAAGGCTTTATTATTTTGTTGCTGCTCACGTCGTAGTAAAGATGTCGTTGTACAGCCGTATAACTCTCTCTTGACTCTGAAACGTCTAACAAACCACGCGGATTGTGTAGTTGTTTTAGATAACGCGGCTTTGAATCGAATCGCAATGGACCACCTCCATGTTGCCTCGCCTGATTTCTCCCATACAAACTCTCTCGTATCGAAGGTCATGGCAGCGAGTACCACAACTCTCAGATATCCTGGTTACATGAACAACGATCTTGTTGGTCTCATAGCGGTAAGTTCGTGGGACTTTAATGTCCTTTTCTAAACTGGTTTGAAACAGTCCCTGATTCCCATTCCACGGTGCAATTTTCTCATGGCTGGGCTTACACCTCTCGCTGGTGTTTCCGCAACGGAAAGCAGGTCCATGCGGCACAACTTCAATATTCATATGTTCTCATGTATTTATTGTACAGTACACGCAAAACTTCTACCCTTGATGTCATGCGAAGACTCCTACAAAGCAAAAATGTGATGTGTTCCTCGTATGCGGGCACAGGTGTCAAAGAGGTCCATCCCTTTCCGTGCTTCCCGCCTTTCTTTTGCTTAAAGCCAACTTTAGGGCAAATTCATATCCATTTTGAACATCGTTCAAGGAAATATTGAACCCATGCAGGTATTCATATTCCAAGGTGTTCCGCACTTGTACACTCACATCAAAACAGATACACAAAAGCTTACAGCGTATACGAGAACGGAAACTGGCAAATTTTATCACTTGGGCACCTGTCAACTATCAAGTTGCTTTAGCGAGGAGTTCTCCGTATATCGCGAAAACGGCAAGTCTGAACGGACTCATGCTCGCAAATCACACAAGGTGAGCTATAATGCAGCTCTTTGCGTCGTCCTGCTGACACCTTTCACACCAGCATACGTCACTGGTTCTCACGAAGTTTGGAGCAGTACGATAAGCTAATAAGGCGTCGGGCATTCCTCGATCAGTATGAACAGTTTGATTTATTTTCGGTGAGTCGCGTTTCCTCGATTAGTTGATGAGAGTTACAATGGTATCAGGACTTGGGAGAATTTGCTGATAGTCAGGAAGCCGTTGAGAATCTCGTGGAGGAGTACAGGGTGTGCGAAGCAGGACCAAGTCGAGATTAAAACGAAGTTTAGAATTGTGTGTGGCTGATTCTTCGAACGTGTAGCCTTAGACGCACGGTGTTATCTAAGCTGTACGAAAAGAGTACAGTACAAAGTGATTTCGAAAAAAAATATGAAAAACGTTAATTTTCGCGTTTGCGCGCGTCTAGCGTCGCGACGCGGAATCCGATCGCGCTGATTCGCGGATATATTTTGTAAAAACGTTAGAGCTTTCCAACGCGCCATTGTTCGTTGTCTCGCGTTAAGTATCGCGACGTCGAGGTTCCGACGAAATTTTTGAATTTTGAGGTTAATTTTATCAAAAATAATGAAAACGGTGATGAGGTAATTTTCAAGTTGCTCAGGGTCTAGAATTACAAACTTTGTGCGTCGATACCGACGGCGCGCGGATGCGATGTGCGCTTAAATCTCGCACGAATGATGGGAATAGTGTTTTCTATCGATATTTGCAGCCCGGTTGTGTGTTCGAGTCTTTCACGTGTTCTTTTAGTCCGTTATAAGTTGTACTCGGACGCCACTTGGATGGTACTTCACCTCGCACCTTACGTTTGCATCGTCGACTGACGACGCGTGACGTGCTCTTTTGGGCCACCGCGCGTTCGCAACTCTTGTACATTCTATGTTTGCTTCATAGAGCCGCTCGTCAACCTCTTTCAACTTATCTCTCAAGATATCAGCGGTCGGTCCTTGTGGCAGTGGAATTCGCTTCGCGCGCATCACCTTCATGAGTTCAGCTCTTGTAAGAGATTTCTCGAGTGATCCGTTGTCGTCCAGGCGTTTATGAAGCGCCGCAAGAAATTGAATATCATCCGTGTTGTCCTTGAACCGAGCGTCGCATCCATCTTGAGCTGCGTCGTGCGTTCTCTTCTTCGTTTTCTCTCTCTTCTGTCGAGCGGCGAGCAGGCGGGCCATGGCTGGAGCAGTCGCTTCATCATAGCGATCGTGTCTGCGTGTACTTCTCTGTTTCCGGGTCGTCGTCACGATGTTCTTTGTGATGTTTTCTTGCTTTTCGAGAATGAGCTGCTTCATAACGTTCAAGTGCTCGTCGTTCATACTATGGTTACTCGGATTTTCAACAAGGCTCTTGTACACTTCGTCCAGCTTCATCATGTTCAGGGGCGCCCGTGCGAACGACTCTGGACTACCATCAAACGTCACATCGAATGTCGAGTCGCTAGATTGTGCGATAACTCGCAGTCCGGGCGCTCCTGGTATGGACATGCGCTCAACGCACCGCTCGGCAGCTTCAACTTGAGATTCCTTGTCCGGTGTCGAGCGCTGCGGCTCCTTGCGTTCATGGTTCGGGAAGTTTTTCCAGAGTGGAGCTCGATTAAAAGGGACCAATCCTTGCATTTTAAATCCTTTCTCGACAGCCTGTTTCGTCCAAGCGCCTTTCCATGCCTCCTTAACCGCGTACCAAAACTCTCGCTGTCCGAAAGAAGTAGCGACGCCGTTCTCGAAGAGCTTGATGAACCACGCGGCGGCGAGTTGTTTCATCGCTTCGATTTCAGCACGCTCGACGCGAAACGCACCTTTAAACACACCAAAGTGGTACAAATCTTCGCCTTGCAGGATATGCGTGCAATGAGGCGGCAGAATGACCATGAGAATCCCCATTGCTGCACAAATCTCAAGCACCTCGTCGACTGTGTGAGCATAACATCCGTCACAAATCACCATGGCCGGATTCTCCGGCGACAAATCGGGAACACACGGCGCGAGATGATCCTTCAGCCAAGTCGCGAATGCGAATCCGTCGAATGAACCCTTCTTCGTTCCTCGTATCCATTGGGCTTGTTGGCACGCACCCGTCGTCGTATCGGTGATAGTTCCAGGGATTTCAAAACCATCTTCGACATTTGGCTGCGTCGTGCACACAAAGTAAGGCGCCAAGGACTCGCCAGCGAGGTTTCTACATCCCATGACGGATGCTGCGAATGCATCGTTCGCTGTGACAGCCGATCTGCGGTTGTCTTCGCCCTTGATGACCAACATTCTCACTCCGCGCACGCCTTTCTCATAGGCAAGCATCACCTTCGCCTCGTCGAACGTGAACACGCGGCTCTTCTTTTCTTCGTTCCAAATGATCATCTCACTACTCCTATCGTTCGCGTCGAAGTCGGCATTCCATGTCGCGAAGCCATTACTGACTGCTGTTTGGGCCACGCGCTGGTAGTAATTGCTGACGTTGTGCTCCGTTGCGGCGTTGAGTCTCAAGGCATCCTGGGGATTGTACAGAGAAGTGTCAATGCCATGGCGATTGAGAAATCGATAGAACCACGCGGATCCGAACGTTTTATCAGAAGGATCTGCGTGATGCTCGTCGCGATAGAAGTTTTTAGCCATCGACAAAATCGTCTCTTGACTCAGTGATATCCCAACTCGAATGTAATGCTTCACAATTTTTGCGAGCTGGTCCAAGTATGCGTTGCTGAGTGCACTTGGTCTGCCGCGGCCGTCTTCGCACTCGGAGTAATGGGGAATGTCATCCCGGAACGACTGAGCCGTGCACACGCGTTTCAAAAACGCTTTGGTGACTCGTACGCCAACCTGCTGCAACTCATGGACAGCCTGCGTCGCCGAGATGTCCCCGCGACTTAATGCATGCACTACTTCGACGTAGAAGGGGTGCGGATTTCGGCTCCGCTCTTCACGGCGTGTGCGTGCGACATCAGCGGTGACGTGCACAGTGTTTTCGGACTGATCTGATGTCGAAGCGCACTCTTCAGTGACCAACGCGCGCGCGTCTCGCTTCACATCCTTGTCTTTCAGCAGCTTCCTCACGCGGTTCAGGAACGCGTGTTGTTTTATCAACTCTGTTTTGAAGCTCACGGTGTCGAGGAATAACGTCGTAGCTGTCACTTTTGCCATTACCTGGCCAGAAACCTCCCGGCGACGTTTGTTCGCGAGCAAAGAAACGGCGACCTCACGAGCATCTTTGGCCACTTGAGCGCGCCCATCTTCGTCGTCGCAAGCGGGAGCCGTCGTTGCCCCTGCTCCTCCCAGCGAGGCTGAAGATCGTTGAGAAGCCTTCTTACAACCTTTCCGTGCCGTCGACACGGTCGGAGACGCGCTTCGGCGCGCGCGAGGGTGCGTCATACGCGACAGAATCTGGCCCAAAAGTTAACGTGCCCATCGAGCTCCAACGGTCGTGTTCCGTCAACACCCACGCACAGAATTCAAACTTAAACGGTCGGATATCACGATACGCGGAAAGATCGGTAGACTCCGCGCCGCCCGGACGCGCGCGCGGCGCGAAGCGGCGCGACAAGACGTCGAGGTTAATTAAATTCACTATTTTACCCTCATACATTATTTTCGAAATCCCTAGTACAACTAAAATATATAACCTCCCTGAGCATGTCAGTGCCCCTCAAGGTTGGTGAGTCGTGAACCACCGATGGTGAGTAGTGCACCATCCGGGAGTCGAACCCGGGTCTCGAGCTTGGAAGGCTCATATCCTAACCGTTGGACTAATGGTGCATGGCGTGTGGTGACGCGCTACGCGTATATGTAATCGTGTCAAGCAAAGGTGGTGCACGATCGCTTGCGCGGAAAATAGTGGTGCAGCAATCCCGTACCCGCGATTTCCCGGTACGTACCCACGTACCTGTCCGAATGTCCGAACGCGCCAGTCGTATGGGTAAACAGTATGAATCGTCTGGTACGAGCTGGTACGAGCTGGTACGAGCTGGTACGGAGGTGACGAATCGACGAGAGCCGCGCGAGAACCGACGCACTTCGCGCGCACAGTCTATCTATTAATTCAACTTTCTACTCTTACTTCGTCGCTCCTTCTCCTGACGTCCTAATACCTTGTAAGCTGCCTTGTGTGCAAAAGTTTCCTTTGTCTTGTCCCGAGCGGGACGTGAATCATCATCACGCACCGGCACGTTTGCACCAAGGCTGCCCAGAAGCAGTACTTCCATTTGATCCGAAACGTTTACACGTGGTAGCATGACGAGCTCGTCTGGGCCTTTTACGTACTCATCCAAATTCTCGTCGTCTGACGAGAGGATTTCAACGTCTCCAATTCCATCACCATCGCTGTCAGCATCTATCACGGGATCTGCGCGCCGCACGTCCACCACGGGCGCAGCGCGTTATCTTCCGCACCGTCATCCACGCGCCTCGGCGCGGCGCCCGCGTCGTCGGCATTCGACGTCGACATCGAGCGTGGACGTCTGCCGCTTGCTCAATCATCATTTCAAATTTCAAACACGTCGCGCGCAAACCCGCGCTCGTAAACCCCGGTCGCGCCCTCGCGTTCGCGCGCGCGTCGCTCGTCGCGTTTTTTGCGGTCTTGACGTGAATTTCACCCGCCGTCGCCCCGTTTCGCGCCGCGAAGCGCGAGCTACAATATTGAGGGCTCAAGATGACCTGTACCAGGAATTTTCTGGTACGTACCCAAAACCTCTGGTTTTAGACTGTTTGCCCATACAAAACTTAAGGTACAAGGGTACAAGGGTACAGAAATTCCTGTACCCAGTGCTGCAGGCCTAGCGGAAAAAACCGCGCGCTCAAAAACGTGCGGCGTACCCGTTCGACGCTCACAGAAGTGCACGTCTTCGACAATTCGGCATGTGGACGAACGTGTCGACGCATAGAAAGTTCATCTCACGTTTACAAAACTGCAAACAAGTCTCTTTCGCGCACCGAACGCAAACAAACAAACCCGGTAGACGGTTGACGATGAGCCACGTACGTTTAATATGCCCTTAAATCATGCCACTAAGCCAATAGAATAGAGCTATACGATAATCGCAGCTGATATCGGTGGCACGAATGCTCGGTTCCAGGTTTGTCGTTTCGTAAGTGCTTTACGCTGAGAAAGACGTGTCAACCAACAGGCTTGGGCAATATCTATGGAAGGCGTCGACGATGAGTTACTGTTCGAGAAGGTACTTTTTAGTCGTATAATTGGTAATGCGCTGCCTCACACCGCGATATTAGACGTACAGCACTAATTCCTTCGACGCGTTTGACAAATGTTTAAATGTATTCTGTCACGTACGACAACACACTGCTCTTTTCGTCGTAAGCTCACTACGCATTCACAGGACTCTGGACTTGACCACTTCGACTCTTCTTGTTTCGCCGTTGCGGGTCCAGTAGAAAACAACTGCTGCGAGGTAAATTGAGTCTAAGTATCAACCAGTTTCGTCTAAATAGCTTCGTCATAGATGACAAATTTAAAGTGGCAAGTGAACGGTGCTCAAGTACAGCAGTCGTTTAATATTCCAAAAGTTTCTGTTCTGAACGACTTTGCCGCGGTTGGTCACGGAATCACAGGCTTAGACCCGTCCCAGCTTGCGAAGTTGAATGACATCGAACCAGTGTACGATGCGGTGCTACAGTCGCATAAATGATCTCATGACAATCTTACAGACAACACGGGCCCATAGCCATCGTAGGACCAGGAACAGGTCTAGGGGTGAGTGTTGTACCTTTTCAGCGCATATTAAAATACCAACTGTTATCTCGAAGGAGGCTTTTCTTATCTGGAACGACGCAAATGAAGCGTATTCTATTATTTCAACTGAAGTGCGTCTCTAAAAAGTTCGAAGAGGGACTCACTTACTCGTGTTCAGGGTTCACATGCACCGTTTGCACCAAAAAATGAAGTTCAAATCGAGGTTTGCGCATGATGACAATGATATTTATCCCATGCTGATTATGTCGTAGCTTCTTAAGTATATGTGGGCAAAAAATTACAAGGTATGAAAATTCAAAAGTACGCTTCAAGCTTTGCGTTTGTACCTGAGTGTCTGCGTAGGTCTGTGAAGTAGAGCAAGTTTGCAGTGGTCCAGGACTAAGGAGGATTTATGAGTTTCTTTGCAAATCAATTCATACGAAACCCGATGACATAGAACCCGCGGAGGTGAAGTTTCTTTAGCATCTTTGAAGTACAATCGTGCTGAACACTGCTGAAGATTGCAACAAGGGCACTTGCAAATAGTTGCAAAACTTGCCGCACGACTTTGAAAATGTTTCTTGAAATCCTGGTAAGCGATAAGCTCCATCAATATGACTTCATCTGACTCTATTCAGGGTTCGGAGTGTTCAAGTGCTGCCCTACGCGTTCTCGCAACCGGTGGAGTGTACATAGCTGGTGGTATTCCCCCCAAGATTTTACCTCTGCTCATGGATGGTTCACTAACTACTGCGTTCGAAAACTGCAATCCCTCCATGCGCAATGTCGTCGCCTCATTCCCCTTGATCGCCGTAAAAACTCCAAACGTTGGTCTTCTTGGTGCAAAGGTATGTTGCTACGGTTGTCGTGCTCTCGCGACTAATACACACCAACTGAAGGTGCTGGCGAAACGTCAGCTGGGTGATTGATAGTGTTATATTTCGCAAGGGCACTAACTTTCGTATACATCTAAGCTAAAAATATTTTGTAAGTTCCTAAACGATATCCACTCTAACGACGGCACAACCATGTTTGCACCTCTCAACTCCCAGGTAGAGTCGACGCCATTGACAATTACACACTTCATTCCTATTTCAGTCGTAGCTTCGATTGCGAGGTGGTGGTCACTTATGACAATACATTTGGAGATCGGTCGAAAAAGCGCACGCGCTGCAACTAAATAGTATTCAGTGTCTGGTAAGCCACTTTGTACGTCGTCACGACCTATCACTGATTCCGTCTTGAAGTACCCTGTCAGTTGCAAACGACGCAACAAAACTGTTAGCTCTTCGCTCGAGAGTTGTGAAGAATAAATAGCACAGGGCACGTCGAAGCCATCGAGTAGCCGCAAAAATGCTAGAACATGCTCATGGGCTCTGTGATCAGTGGTTTCCGTTCTTTTGCAGAAAAGTGCGCTTTTGCGCTGAGTCAAGAACCGCACTTGCTGTGGCTCGGATGCCCAGTTGAATACGCGAGAGACCGCATGATCTGTCTTCTTCCGAAGAGCCGCCCGGAGTTGATACTCAGCAGGTTGTTCGAGGCCTTCCTCACGCGCTATCTGTTGCCACTCTTCTCGGTCTGCTTTTGCACAACTGGGCACTATAATACCTTCAAGTTCAAAGATGACACCAAAACGTCGAGTTCCGAGTTCTTCTAAGCGCTCCAGTGGGCTGAGCACTCTACATGCATGCCGAGCACGTTTTGGAAGTTTCAAAGGTCGATGTTTTGTCCAATATTTCGAAAAGCCGTCCTTCCCAAACGGCGGTTTCGAAAGTGGCTGGGAGGAGCAAGGACGCATGTTGACGCGCTCCGCTTCGGTGAGCTCGGTGAGCTCGGTGCACGTCAGGAGCGGCTTTGAAGCGATTACCGGAGAGTATGGTGCTTGTTAGAGTATACCATTCGGAGCATCGCGGATACGCGTTCGGTTGTATCGTAGCGTGGCTCGTGTTAGTAAGCACGTCCGTTTACGAACAAGAAAGACTGGAAAGACGGAAAGATTCAGATTTTGTGCCGAGATATGATATACTTAGTAGAAGTTAAATACGGCGATGAGATAAAAGTGATAGATCGCTGCTTGTGCGCTTGTTCGAAAATGATGTGATATCCAATCGCTGGGGATAGGCTTGCTCACGGCGCGAGTTCACGTTTGCACACGACGACGTCGCGTGGAAGTCGGGCAGTCGTGTGGGCGACGGTGATCAGTCGTCTTGTGACACCGTAGTAAAAACATCCTTGGATCTTCAAACTCGCGGTACGTTCGAAGCCCGAGTGGTGAGTGGTGAGTGGTGAGTGGTGAGTGTTGGCTGATTGCATCTTATCACTTTTGTCGGCCTCTTTTTGTCGGTCTACCATAGAGTATCGCTTGAGCTAGAATCCAACATTTGGTGCCTCAATCTACGAAGCATCCGGTATAACCTGTTCGCTCAGACTCTCTCTCGAAAGTCTTTGGAACACGTGGATCGTGCAACTCAAGATAGTGGCTGCTCTGTGTACTGATTATCACGCAAAAAACGTCCACAGCGTTCGACTACTACCTGCATCAGGTAATAGCGCAACATGGGCTCACTATCGGCACACAACGCTCCTGTGCGCTACTATAAAACATACCGCCGCAAGAGCTGTCTTCTTAGTTTGCAGACAAGGCGTGTGTCCTCTATACTTCGAGTACAAACGGAAACAGATTTGTCTACGAGAACGATCCAAGAAATAGATTCAATTCAGCCTTCGAGTGATGAGGATACAGGCTATATTTCTGCCGCCGCTTCTACGTCGTATCAACTTCTAGATCCAGTGGAATACGGCGAACATGGTGCCGCTTTTCTTTCTGGAAACTATTATCCGGTAGGACAGGAAGTCACGGCCTGTTGCGATTATGATGCGCAAGCTGGTGATGATTCTTCGACGATGAAAATTAACGGTAAAATTCCAAGCGATTTTCCACTCGGTCAGTACGCGTACGTAGGCCCCAATCCAAAGTTTGCTGTTGATCACTACAAGCGTTGGGGTGCAGGTCCAGGGCAAGTAGATTTTGGTTTAGGATCAGGCTGGCATCATTGGTTCGAGGGTGATGGTATGATCTACGCTGTAGACTTTTGCACTGGCAACAGAGTTAAATTTAGAAATCGTTTTATTCGGACGTCTAGCTGGAAGCGTGAGATTGAAAGCGGAAAACGCATATTTAGACCACTCATGAATGCTGACGGTGGAACATTTCTGGCAAATGCACTTTCCAACCTCATCACGGGTGGAATGTTTATGAAAGACAGTGCAAATACGGCGCTTCTCCATTTTGCTGGTAGGACGTTCGCGCTACAGGATACCTGTCCGCCTTGGGAACTTGATCCAGATACCCTCGAAACAATTTCAGCATGTACGTTTGATGGCAAACTACCTCCTTACGTTCCTTTCACTGCGCATCCAAAAGTGTTACCGTCAACCGGTGAACTTATTTTCTTTGGTTTCAATCCAGTCTCACCGCCACATTGCTCTGTGGGTACGTTGAAGCCAGATGGTACAATCTCGAGCATCAACTCGCTTTGGTCTATCCCGTTTGTTGGTAGCATTTTCATGCACGATTTCTGTGTAACTGAGCATTTTACGGTTCTTTTTGAAGGCAGCATGGATATCAAGCCTGTTCGACAGTTGCTAGGGAAACACCCTCTTCAGTATAACGAAGACAAGCGGGCGCGTTTTGGAGTGTTGAATAGAGATGCACAGTCAACAAGCGTGACTTGGTTTAATTGTAGCTCGTCACAAATGGTATACCACTTCATCAATTCGTGGGAGGAAAAAAATGAAAGGAATGAGCAGTTGATAGTCATTACTGGAATTCGTGAAGACGGCTTTTTCCAAGAGGCGATGCGCGCTAACGGTTCAAGTGAGTGGATCAAAGAGGCCGTGCGAGTTGGCAAGATTCCAAAAGTTCATGAATGGAGAATAAATCTTGTCACTGGAAAGGTCACAGAAAGATATCTATTTAGTATTCCTTTAGAAACCCCACGCATCAACGACGCATTTGTTGGAAGGCGAAACAGGTACGCCTACGCCGGGCGAGTCCTTTTGTCAGAGTTGGAATCGACCACTCAGCTCAAGTTTGACGCAGTCGTGAAAATTGATATGCAAGAGCAGAAGACGGTCACTTATGAGCATGGTCCAAACCGTTACGGTATGGAAGCCCAGTTTGTTGGAAGACCAGGAGGTGTAGATGAAGATGATGGCTGGTTAGTTATGTACGTTCATGATGAGAGCTATACAGCAACAGACGTTAATGGGCGCACCGAGTGCGTCATAATTGATGCACAAGATGTAGAGGCTGGTCCCGTAGCAACAATTCTTCTGCCCGAAAGAGTGCCATATGGGGCTCATTGCATGTGGCGGGCGGATCTAAAATACCCAGGTGCAACATTTGAAGACACAGCAGTAGCATTTGAAGCACTCAGTGCGAATTTTCAAGTTAATGAGCCAAAGATGTTTGCCTTCGAACAGTCGCAGCGAGGAGAGCTTCTCGAGGCTGTTTGGAAAGGGCTCTCTCGAGTTGCTTTGGGTCTGTTTGTACACGGTTGGTCCCCACGCATCGCGCGTGAAAACGTTACAGAGTACGCTTTCGTGAGAGGCGCTGGACTACGGTTTTTGGAGGTCAGCAAGCTTGGTAGCCACCGTCTGAGAGAGGCAGTCAAAGAACGTGCCGACGCTACGCCAGCTCCACCAACGCTGACACTTTATGACGTCGAGGATGACGACTCCTGTCGGCTTGTACGAGAGGTTTTGAGTATTTGTGACGTGAGTTACTTGTGCAAACCGTGTCCTACCGCGTCGTGTTCGAATAGCTCCGAGTTAGCGATTCTACAGGGTGTTGAACTTGGGTCTGAAGTAGTCCCTTTCCTACGAGATGATCGAAACGACGACATCGCTGTGAAAGGTGCTGACGGCATCATTCAGTATCTCTATCAGGAGTATCTGGATGGCGAAGAACCAGCTTCTCTTGTCTCATTGTTTCAGAGGTTCGCTCAAGCGTCAAAGATCAATGATGCTTCGCATCGGCGTACTTCACGTGCAGGTGAGCAGCCTTTGATTTTTTGGGGTTACGAAGCTTCTCCATTTTGCGCTCTAGTGCGAAAAGCTCTGAACGAGCGGGGAATTTCTTATGTTTTTCGTCCATGTGCACGCGGTAGCCCAAGAAGGAGTTTGCTTCTCAATCGCACCGGTATATTTCAAGTACCTTATCTTGAAGATCCGAACACCGGGATCTCGTTATTCGAGAGTGTCGATATCATCAGCTATCTGAAGAAGACCTACGACTAGATAGCATTTACTTGGTATAGATAGTGTAAAACGAGCACATTAAATCATTTCCTTGCAGACAATATGCTTCCTAAGGCACACACGAACTATAAAAGTTTCGCCCGCTTACGTACTTCCGAAGTATTTCCTATCAAGTAGCACAGTTGTCACATCGTTATGCTACACAAGTACAGAAACGTACTATGCGCGCCAGATCGCATCGCACCATATCGCGTCACTTGTGTAAAAAATTTCCTACGATTATCAACAGGCGGTCATGCGACTCCCAAACGTCTCAGTGCGTACGTATTTCCCGGGTCAAGGGTTCCCATACCTCGAGCTATGCACGAGCAACTCGGCGTCGGAACAGTGGTGTGGACACAAAAGAATAACCCATCATTTCACGAGCGCATTTGATCGGCTGTACTGGGGTGTTTTCGATGAGCTTTTTAGTGTTCAGACTGACGCATTCGATCATGACGTTGATTTGAGCTCCTTCTATTACTTTGCTTCAATGCAAAGTTATGGAAAGTGCCCTGAGGAAACCTTGCATACTGCAAAACTATTTCAACAGGCGCGGAGTAGAAGACGGTTTGATCCAACAGTTTATCGACATGGATCTCTGCTTCTTCGCAGACCGCATTTTTCGTATAATGTTTCGAAGATTGCGCCACGGTCAACGGAATATGCATTCAATTTTGCTGGCCAAGGTCTCAGTGCGTTGGATGAAACCTCGATCGATAATTCAGATGCCTATCACATTCGAATACAATGCTATTCAAAATCAATTCCGATGAAAGTAAGATTGATTGATAAATTTGCGGAGTCGTCGATATCATCTTCACTGACCTACATAGTACACTTCAGTACGTTTCTCAAAAGCTCCAAGTTGCTCTTTCGAAAGATTCAACCTTTCTACCATAGTATCGGGCACTCGCAAGGCTGGATCTCACAGGAAGTTTCTTCAAATATTTTTTCGACTGGTGCAAAGTTCACTTACTCTTGGATGCACTGGGCGTATCCTATATTAATTGCAAAGTTTCTTCTATGGTTATCCATTCGGGCAAAGTCCACGGTCAGGCATATGACTGTATTTTGTGACAACGATTTGAGAAATCAGTCACTTTGCAATCGCGTGCACATGTTCGCGTTTCGTGGATGGACTCGTGCAAAAGTGGCTGAATTCGTGGAACGACTGAATACACAGCTTTATCCAGCTGAGCGCATAAGACTCCTTCTCGAGAATGATAATGATAGTTTCATACTGGGAGGGTCAACAACTGGTATTTCGATATTTTTTCTCGTCGCCGAGGCTGAAGCAGAGAGACAAACTGACTTGATTGATACGAAAACCAAAATCAATAAACTGTGCCCAATACTTGTTACCCTCCCATTTCATTATGGTAAAATGCTAGTCGCTTCCAAGTTTGCATTAATGCGAGACTTTCAACAGAGGACGGATTTTTTCAACTGTTCGGGAACTCCATACCAACTCGTAAAAAGTGATTCACGAGATGTTACTAACATGCATGATACTTTCGATGGTACGATACTGTACCCGTGTGCTCGGCTTGCCGAACAAAGATATCGAAGCGATATAGACCTCGCACCAACTGTTGAAGATAACAATATTGCAAAAGAGCAGGTCACGTCTCTTTGTGACGTGCTTCTGTTTGGAATGCCATCGTCACATCGACTGTCTTCGAATCAAAATAACCAGACATGCGCTTTCTCCGGCAAACATCCCAAAAAGTGTGTTGAGAAGCACGATAAATGGCTTGTTCTACAGGCTTTGCAAAGCTGCGCACATTCACTTTCTCCACTTGAATGTGTGTATGAGCCGATTATACATTCACTGGGACTTTCTTCAGCACAGACAGTAGTGATAATCGCTGAAATGAGTGAGTATTTCCAGATTGACTTACCGACAACATTTCTGTATGACTATCCTACGGTCAATGACATCACAGCGTTTATTACGAACACGGATCAGTCAACATATAGACAGTCTACGGAGACGACACAGAACGCGACAGTTGAACACGAATTGCGTCAACACTCTGAGAATCATCTATTTTTGTTAGCTACGCGAACACACGTGCTGGTTTCTACTCAATTGACACAGCTTCTCGAAACAGATCATTATTATCACTTTGATGAAAACTTGTCGTGCGCGATGTGGAAACTGAGAAACGTGTCGAACTTTGATTGGCAAGGTTTCCGAATTGGAAAAGCAGAAGCGATCAGCATGGACCCACAGCAGCGTCTGCTACTACACTGCGTGAGCTCGCTATGTCTACCGAAATACACAATATCTCACACTTCTGTGTTTATTGGAATCGCTTGGATGGAGTATGGTGAGGTCA
>Ga0206682_10001041_pt1 | contig 27904 bp, 23 predicted proteins | sample M240m12015metaG_FD_155444 | JGI IMG/M metagenome (GOLD analysis project Ga0206682, IMG submission 155444) | Ammonia-oxidizing marine archaeal communities from Monterey Bay, California, United States - M2 40m 12015 | ecosystem: Environmental > Aquatic > Marine > Intertidal zone | place: USA...
GTTCTTCCACTTTAGTTTCTAAGGGTTCTACTTCTTCTTGAACAAGCTCTGTAGTTGTTTCAGATGCTATTTCTTCAGTTGTTGTTTCAACTATATTTTCTAAAGGTTCTTCCACTGTAGTTTCTAAGGATTCTACTTCTTCTTGAACAAGCTCTGTAGTTGTTTCAGATGCTATTTCTTCAGTTGTTGTTTCATCTATATTTTCTAAAGGTTCTTCCACTGCAGTTTCTAAGAGTTCTACTTCTTCTTGAACAAGCTCTGTAGTTGTTTCAGACACTATTTCTTCAGTTGTTGTTTCATCTGTAGTTTCTAAAGGTTCTTCATCTGTAGTTTCTAAGGGTTCTACTTCTTCTTGAACAAGCTCTGTAGTTGTTTCAGATGCTATTTCTTCAGTATTAATTTCTTCTAAGGTTTCTGTGAAATTTACAATTATTGTCTCATCAATCTCTTCCAATGGATTGTTTTTAAACAAATCTTCGTTATCTATATAATTAGAAGGGGGATTAACTTTAACAGTTGTAATCTTGGATGGTCTTACAGTTTTATTTTTAACAATATTTTGTATTTTTTTAGACTTTAAATTTTTATTTGCTAAAGTGTTATTGGAACCTAAAATAATTTCAACTCCAGAAATTGTAGTTGTTTCTACTTTAGTTGAAGTTCCTATTTTGGAGGAAATACTTGACAACTCATTTTTAATGTCTTTTTTTTCTATAATTTTAACTCCTGACATTTTTAAAGAACTAGTAGAATTAGACTTTATAATATTAGAATTTATTGACTGAATATTTTTTTTAGCTATCCTTGGAATAGTATATTTTCTATTCAATTTTAAGCTTTTTTTATTATGAAAAACGTATTTAACCTGAGCATTTATTGCAGTGTTAAATGAGAAAATAAAAAAAGGCACCATTATTATAAATGATGCCTTATTCAAACTTTTAATAAACATTTAAAATAGAATTATTTACCAAGCAATTTCTTTAAAAAACCTTTAGCTATAGACTTTTTATTCTCGGGTTTAGCTTCAGTATCGTAATCTTTAACTTCAGGAGCTGAACCATCTTTATAATTACTTGCACCTATTAAATTTTTGTATTCATCAACTAATGAAGATCTGTTGTCTGTAGTGTGAAGTAAATGAACATTACCAAAACCATTTCCGCTACTATTTCCATTAACGACTACGTTATTTTTGTTGTCACCACAGCATCCTTCTACAGTCTCTATCATGTAAGAACTTTTACTTTCTTGGGCTGATGGTCCAATTTTAGCAAGTGTATTAAGATTTTTCCCTCTTACATTAAAAACGATTTCTTCAGTTTCCATTTCTACTTTCGTTTTTGCAAGTTTAGATTTCTCCATTAGAAGCTCCTGAGCTGCTGCAGCTTTTCCCCTTTTATTATCCCAGACAGCTTTTGCTTCAGGATTTTCATAATACCCAGCAAATCCTTGAATTTCGTATTTGAATTTGTTTGGCCAGATATTAGTTCTCTTAAATATTGGATCAACTACTATATCAATATTATTGAGAGTAATACAGTTGTAATATGCTTCATCCATTGCATCTTTTGGACTTGAATGCTTTTCAGATGCTGCGCTGACTTTGTTTTTTAAATCAATTTTCACATCTACTACGTAACTATTTTTAATGCCAAGATTTCCAGGATTGGGTATTTCTGTCAATCTGTGAGAATGATTGTATGTGACACATGATTGCATAAGGCCACCAACAAAGATAAGGTATAAATATTTCTTCATTTTATTTTATTTTTTTGTCAAGTATACAAATTTTATTTTTAAATCGTTTATAACGATTTAGTAAATAGGTGATACAACATATTATCACCTATTATTTAGTTCTTTATAATTCTATATTTTGAAAAGAAAACAAGGGATTCTAATCTTTAATTACTTTCACTATATAACTCTTTAAATTTTTGTGCCGTGAAATTCTTCAGTCTCCCAATTAAGATAAGTTATGTCTTTGCATCCACATACTGGATAGTAATAAGGAATAGATTCATTACACTATTCAATGTCTTTTTGACAATTTTCCAATAATAATACTAGGAACACAAATGTTAAATATCTATTTATTTTTTGAGTTTAAGTTCATTAAGATGAGCAAAGCTTAGGCATATTTTTTTAATGACCAGGTCACAACTATTCCTATCGCTGCGCCCATAAATGCCGACAACAAAGCATCTAATCCTACGTAACGATAGGTAACTATATTCGTGGTAGACATCATCTGAAGATCTATTATAAGCCAAAGTGCTACACTATAAATTATTCCAAAAATTGCACCTGATTTCAAATCAATAATTTTTAACTTATCTACCAATAAAATAGCTCCAATTAGTTGAACTAAACCAACAATAAATCCAGAGACAAAATCTGGAGTTTCTCTAACTGCATTAGGAAAAGCTTTATACCAACTTGTCATTTCAGGCAAGAAAACTAATGTGCCAAAAACACCACCAAGAATAAAAAAGACAACAAGACTAAAAAGAAATGTAATTATATATTTTTTCATTTTATTAAAATTTATTTCTCTAAATTAAGAAAATCCAATCGTAATTACAAAAAATAATATTCCCATTTTGTAAGTTTTAAACCATTAAAATAAGAAAAAGTTGGCTAAGCTTTTTATTTATTGTTTTGTCCTTGAAAAAGTTATTACTGCAGCTTCTCTGCTCCAGAATAAAAGTAATCTACGTTTTTCAATCACTTGAAAAGTCACATCCCAGCCATCATTTCCATACTTATTCATTATTTGCTCCATTTTTTCAACTGGTAAATTACTTGAGCCAAGAAATATTGTCCCTAAAGCACCTTCTTTAATTACCTCAACTTTATATTCTTTCTTCATTTCATAAGTTTTAAACCATTAAAGTAATAAAAAGTTGACTTAGTTAAGAGTGAAAAATCATGATAAAAAGCATGTGAATATGCAAAAAATATGCAAAAAAAATTCAATACTAATTTGAAAATTCTAAAATAACAGAGGTGGGCAATACAGGATTCGAACCTGTGACCTCTTGCCTGTCAAGCAAGCGCTCTAAACCAACTGAGCTAATTGCCCGTAAAAGGAAAAACCTCCAGTGGAGGTTTAGTGGGCGATGAGGGATTCGAACCCCCGACCCCCTCGGTGTAAACGAGGTGCTCTGAACCAACTGAGCTAATCGCCCTAAATTAAGGACTGCAAATATATTTATTTTTTTATTCTTCTTATATTAATCTAATAAAATTCATTCAGTATATCTCCAATAAGGAAGGTGCTCCCAGTTATTAATACCATATCTTCTTTTTTTGCCTGTTTTTTTGCTTCCTCAAAAGCCTCTTTGTAGTTACAATACACTCTAGAATTTTCTTTATTAAATTTTGTTTTCAATATTTTAGGATCAATACTCCTATCATTACTAGATTTTGTGAAATAGTAAGTCTCTGCTTTTGGAAGTGAATTTAAAAGTGTAGATATATCCTTGTCTTTAGAGAATCCAACAATTAAAAAAAGCTTATTAAAGTTTTCTTTATTTAATTGTTTTTTTAATTCTACAATGCATTGCTCATTGTGTCCAATATCCAAAATTGTTAATGGATTTTGTCCAACTATTTGCCATCTTCCTTTAATAGTTAAGTATTTATGAGGTTCATTTTTTATTTCCCCAAGCTTAAATTTATTTTGTAAAATTTCAGTTGCTTTCTTAGTGGTATTCCAATTTTTAATTTGATAATTTGGTAGAGAAGATTCTGGATATTTATTATTTGTCTCTGCTATGTAAAGTTTTGAATTTTTTGACTTACAAATTTTTTTAAATACACTTTCTTGGTCCATTTCTGCACCTAATAGAGTAGGAATATTGTCTTTTATTATTCCTGCTTTTTCTTTGGCAATTTTTTCAATTGTATTTCCCAAAATAGATGCATGATCCATTCCAATACTTGTTATAATAGAAAGTTCTGGTATTATTATATTGGTGGAGTCAAGTCTACCACCTAGACCAGTTTCAATTATGTTTATTTCTGTTTTAGAATCTTCAAAATAGGAAAATGCTAGGGCAGTAGACCATTCAAAAAACGATGGATTTATTTCTTTAAATCTTTCTAGATTTTGCTTGTAAAAATTTACTATATATTCTTTAGAAATCTCCTTCTCTTCAACCACAATTCTTTCTCTAAAATCTATTAAATGCGGAGAAGTAAATAATCCTACTTTATAGCCTGCTTTTTGGTAGATATTGTATAAAAAATTGCATACAGACCCTTTTCCGTTAGTCCCAGCTACATGTATGAATTTAAGCTTGTTTTGTGGATTGCCTATAATTTTACAAATCTCGTAGATATTACTAAGATCTGGTTTGTAGGCATCAACTCCTTTTTTTTGGTAAGATGGGTACTGTTCAAATAAGAATTCTACAACCTCTTTGTAGTTGTTCATTATTTTTCGATGTATTGAATTCTTTTTACTAGTCTGTCTTTTGTAATTCCAGAACTTGTAGGAGTAAACTTAAATTTCATTTTACAGTCATTGGCAATAAATTTTTGATCCATACTCGTTAAAGTTATTGTTGTTTTAGAGTGAGGATACAATACTTTTGTTTCTAGCACATTTCCTTGCTCATCAATTGTAAATTGAACCATCACAAAACCTACCCAATTTTTAGGATTGTCTAATTCTGGATTTCCAACTACCTGTCTTCCTTTTCCAGTACCAACTCCTCCACCAGTATTAGGACCTTTTCCTGTTCCAATTCCTGTTCCTTCGCCCTCACCATTTCCAGCTTTACTTTCTCCACTTCCTTTTCCAAACAAACTACTAAAATCGTTTTTTGGTTTCGGAGCCTCTTTTGTTTCAGTTTTATTGGAAGCATTTTCATTTTTAACAGTAGAATTACTAGATTTTACAGCAACTGGGGATTCTTCCTGAGTAATTACTTTTTCGGCTGGTGCTTCTTCTTCCACAGTTGGTGGAGTAGGGCTAGCACTTCCTGGACTTCCACCACCTACATCACTAAAATCCAAAGTTATTACTTCTTCTAAGGTAAATTGTGGAGGATTTTGTAATTCCATACAGCCCTTACTAAAAAAAATAGCAATTAGTAAGAATAGATGAAGAGCTATACTAATAATTATTCCTAATCGATTGTCTTTCTTTTGTAACAATTCCAAGCTATTTACTCCCTTTTGTTTTGATAACTACTTTTAGTGCGTTCTGTTTTGCAATTCTAATTATTTCATAAGCAGAGGCTCTATTTGCATCTTTATCTGCTAGTAACTCAATTGCTTTGTTGTCGCCAATTTCTTTTTTTAATGAACTTTCTATAGCACTTATTTGAATTGGTTTTGGATCGCTGTTCAAATAAAAGTTGTTTTCAGCATCTACATATACTTTTATTGGAGAGGTTAGTGATGGATCTCCAGATCCTTCAGGAAGTTTTATTTCGTGGGAGGTATTTACAAGAGTTGAAATAATTATGAAAAATATTAGCAATAAAAAAACCAAATCTGTCATGGAAGACATTCCACCCTCAATTTTTATTTTATTTCCTGCTTTCACTTTTTGTTTCCGTTCAAAGAGATTTTAATATTATTTTGTTTAGCAATATCTATTATGTATACCGAGGCCTCCCAAGAACTTTCATTACTCCCATAAAGAGAAATTATACTATCTGAACCAAGGTTTTTTAAAATTTCATTTTTAATATCAGAACTGGAAATTGGTGTTCTTTTACTGTCCATGAAATATTCATTTTTATCATTTACGTTAATAGTTAATATTTTTTTTTCTGATCCTGTTCCTCCATCTTTTGGGACATCTATATTAACTCCTGCGGTAATCATGGTGGAAATAACTATAAAGAATATTAAAAGCAGAAAAACTAAATCGGTCATAGAAGACATTCCGCCTTCAATTTTTATTTTATTTCCAGATCTAAAATTCATATTTTATTTTCCTGGAGCTTCAAGAATATCTAAGAACTCAATAGATGCGCCCTCCATATTGTGGATCACTTTTTCTACTTTACTTACTAAATAGTTGTAGGCAACATAGGCAACTATACCTACTATTAATCCTCCAACAGTGGTAATCATAGCTTCCATAATACCACCCGAAAGACTAGCTATTTCAAATGTTTTTTCTTTAGACATATTTTGAAAAACTTTTACCATTCCTAGTACAGTTCCCAAAAAACCAAGCATTGGAGCAACTCCAGAAATTGTAGCCAGCATAGACAATCTCCTTTCCAATTTACTTATCTCCAATTTTCCAATGTTTTCTATGGATATTGCAATATCTTTCATTGGTTTACCAACTCTACTAAGGCCTTTTTCGATCATTCTTGCAATAGGATTATTACTTGAGTTACAATGTTCTTTTGCTTCATTTAAATTTCCTTTTAAAACAAAATCATTGATTTTTTGCATAAAATCTTTTTCCCCTTTCAAAGCTCTTTGAATGGTCATAAAACGCTCAATGAATACATAAATGGCTATGAAAGAAAATAAGAAAAGAAGAGACATTACTATTAAACTAGTCAAGCTGTATTCTCCGCTTATAGAGTCATATCCCCAAATTAACTGCCACATGGAGATTTGTTCTGTTTCTAATAGAGATGGTGCATCTTCTAAAATAGAAGATGTATTTTCTTGAATGTTTAACAACATAGGAAAAATATTAAAATTCATTTTATTAAGTTTTAATGTGAAATTAGTACTTTTTGAAAGTGCTTAGAGACTTTGAAATAATAGAAATGAACAGGCACCCGTTAAGTAACCAATTGCAGCAAGCCACGCAATGTTTTTCAAATACCAAAAAAATGATATTTTTTCCATACCCATTGCAACTACACCAGCCGCTGATCCAATAATAAGCATACTTCCTCCAGTACCCGCAGAGTAAGCAATAAAATGCCAAACAGTATTGTCCATTGCCAAATCAAACATACCCATACTAGCTGCTACCAATGGGACATTGTCTATAACAGCAGATCCCGCACCTAGTAATAAAACAAAGAAATTTATTGGAATCGATTCTTGAACACTTTTTCCTAAATTAAATACAATTCCTAAGGATTCAAGTGCAGCAACTGTCATTAAAATTCCAAGAAAAAATAAAATAGATGGCATTTCAATTTTTGATAAAGCTCTAAAAATTGGACTATTAGAATGACTGTCTGACTCGCTCGAGGAATCGTTAGAAAGACTGTGTAAGCTAAATTGTCTCGAACTTAAAATTTCACCTACAAAAGTAACTATTGCCAAAGAAAGCATCATTCCTACATATGGTGGTAAATGGGTCACGGTTTTAAAAATAGGAACAAAAATTATTGCAGCTAGCCCTAAGACAAGCATGGTTGATCCATGTTTAATTTCTTTTATTTCATCTTTTGGTGGTTCAAAATTATCTTTAAATGGTTTTAAGAAACTTGCTATTACAGTAGGAATAATCATACAAATCAAAGATGGAGTTATAAGCAATTTCACAAGTTTAGTAGAGGACACTTTTTTGCCCATCCAAAGCATGGTGGTTGTCACATCACCTATTGGTGACCAAGCTCCACCAGCATTGGCTGCAATGATAATCAATCCTGCAAACCACATTCTATCTTTATTGTCTTTAATTAATTTTCTAAGAATGGTAATTAATACAATAGTAGCTGTTAGATTATCTATGATGGCAGATAAAATAAAGGCCAAGATACACATGATCCAAAGTAGATATATTTTCTTTTTTGTTTTTATAAAATTCTTAATTGTAGCAAATCCGTTGAAGTGGTCAATGATTTCCACAATGGTCATAGCGCCAATTAAAAACACCAATATCTCACAAGTTTTTCCAAAATGATGCAACAAGGTGCTTTCAAACCACATCATTTTGGATGGGCCATGACCTTGAGCTTCGTGGGGAAGAGAAGCAAATCCTTTTACCATTTCATGACTGTCTGAGTCAAACCAGTTGACAAAATCATCTAAGCCAAATGCTATTAGTGCCCAACAAATTGCCATCATTAGTAAGGCAGGAACAAGCTTGTCAATTTTAATTGTATGCTCTAGAGTAATTCCTAGATAACCTAAAATAAATATTATTACTATCGCAGTTTCCATAATTGTTAAATTAATTGTTTTAAAGCTATTTCAAAAGCAGTTTTAGAAATATTTCTTGAACTAGAATTTTTTTCAAAAACATTTTTTAACGCATTTTGGATAGTTTTAGAAGTGTCTTTAAAAATAGATTCGTCCTCCATCCTTTCAAGATCATTCCCCATTAAATAGGCAAATACTCTAGCCATCCCACAATTAGAAATGAAATCTGGTATCAAACTAGTATTTTTATCAGTATAGTCAGAAATTGGACCAAAGAATATTTCTTTATCGGCAAAAGGAACATTTGCACCAGGAGCAATTACTTCAATTCCTGATTTAAGCATCCTATCTACTTGGTCTTTGGTAATTAATCTTGATGCAGCACACGGCAAGAAAATTTCAGATTTAAGATCCCAAATTCGGTCATTAATATCTTCAAAAGAAAGCAGATTTTTATCATTTATTGCATTTCCATTTTTGTTTAGAAATAAATTCTTAATTTCTTCAAATGAAAAACCTTTTTCATTAATTAATCCACCATCTCTATCAATTATTCCTACAACTTTAGCACCATCTTGTGCAACGTAATAGGCTGCGGCAGAGCCAACATTTCCCCATCCCTGAACAATTACTCTTTTATTTTTTAAATTTCCTCCGTATATTTTATAATAGTGTTTGACAGATTCTGCTACTCCGTAACCAGTTATCATATCTGCAATAACAAACTTTCTTTCAATATCTGGAGTGTAATTCTCACTTTCAATTGTTTTTAAAACACCTTGTCGAAGTTGACCTATTCTGTTTATTTTTTGAGATTCTCTTGGCTGGTAGTGACCATTGAATACACCTTCTTGTGGGTGCCATACACCACAATCTTCAGTTATTGGAATAACCTCGTTAATTTCATCTACATTCAAATCACCGCCAGTTCCATAATAATGTTTTAGCAGAGGAGTAACTGCAGCATACCATCTCTTTAAAACTTCTTTTTTTCTTGGGTCATTAGGATCAAAATTTATTCCAGATTTGGCACCGCCAATTGGAGGGCCTGAAACTGTAAATTTAACTTCCATGGTTTTAGCCAATGAGATTACCTCGTGTTGGTCTAGACCAACTCTCATCCTAGTTCCACCGCCTGCTGCTCCTCCTCTAAGAGAGTTTATAACTACCCATCCTTTGGCATCTGTTTGAGAATCTTGCCACTGAAAGATAATTTCAGGAGTTTTATTTTCAAATTTTTTAAGTAAATCTTTCAAATTAAATTTTATTCCTTCAAATGTAAAAAAGAAACTAGGTATTGTTGCAGTTCTTTGTAACTCTTTTTAAATAATTTCAGGGATTATGGATAACTCCTGCGGATAAATCTTTGGAGCTTCCAGTTACAGATGCTAAAATATTTATTTCGCTTCTTAGTTTAAGAACTCCCAAAAGTGAAAAAATTAATGCTTCTTTAAAATCTATAAGTTTTGTTTCTGGAATTACCGCTTTAATTTTTAGTTCTTTAAGTTTATTGATCCAGAATTTATTATGTGCTCCTCCGCCTGTAATTAAAAGCGTCTCGTTGGTATCAAATTTGAAAATATTTTTAATTGTTCTACATAAATGAGTCCCCGAAGTAAAAAGTTGGTCGTTTACAGAGGATTTACTTTTCTCAAATAAAGGTTTGTACCATTGGTTAAAGTCTTCTATTCCTAATGACTTAGGAAATCCTTTTTTATAAAAATCTAATTTCTCTAATTTTAAAATTAAATCCTCATCTAGTCTGCCACGAGTTGCAAGTTCTCCATCTTTGTCAAATGAATGGCCGATTTCATGGGATAAATAATTACTAATCATATTAGCAAAATTTACATCACCGGCAATTCGTTTTCCTTTTAAATCATATGAAATATTTGCAATTCCCCCAAGATTAAGACACCCTTTATAGCTCTCAAATAATAATTGATCTCCAATAGGGACAAGTGGTGCTCCTTGTCCTCCAAATGCAACATCCATTGTTCTGAAATCTGAAACTGTTTTGATATTCGTTTTAGAACATATATAAGCTCCATTCCCAATTTGTTTAGTTAAATTAATTTCAGGTTCGTGAAATAATGTGTGGCCATGAGATGCAATTAGGTCAATCTGGTTTTTTTGAATCTTATTTTCTTTTAAAAATTCGTTGATTTTTTCTCCTATGTAATTCCCAAGTTTATTGTCTAAAAAAACTAAGTTTCTACCCTTTAACCTACTTGCATTTTGAAGTTCATTTTTCCATTCTTCAGAATACTCATAAGTTTTCCCATCTATAATTTCATAAAACCATGTTTTGTTAAAACTTAATTTTGACCAAACAATATCTATTCCATCTAAAGATGTGCCAGACATAATTCCCACAACATTATATTTGTTCATAAATTTTATCTATAACTAACCATTACAATATAGTATTTATTTTATAGTTTTAAGTCCAAATAAGGAATATGAATTTTAAATTGACAGAAGAACACGAAGCGGTTAGAGAAGCTGCTAAAAACTTTGCAGAAAGCGAATGTAAGTCTGGTGTTATTGGAAGAGATACCCATCAGAAGGTTGGAATCGATCAATTAAAGATGTTAGGAGAATTAGGCTTTATGGGTATGATGGTAGACCCAAAATATGGTGGAAGTGGAATGGATACTCTAAGCTACGTTTTGGCTGTAGAAGAAATATCTAAAATAGATGCTTCAATCTCTGTTGCAATGTCAGTAAATAATAGTCTGGTGTGCTGGGGTTTGGAAAATTTTGCTAGTGAAGAGCAAAAACAAAAATATTTAGTTCCACTAGCAAAGGGTGAAAAAATTGGTGCATTTTGTCTTTCTGAACCAGAAGCAGGTTCAGATGCTACTTCCCAAAGAACTACCGCGATTGATAATGGAGATCATTATCTTTTAAACGGAACTAAAAACTGGATTACTAACGGGAGCACTGCTTCTACATATCTTGTAATTGCCCAGACCGATGCTGATAAAGGACATAAAGGAATTAATGTCTTCATAATAGAAAAAGGTATGAAGGGTTTTGAAATTAGTGCCAAAGAAGATAAGCTAGGTATTAGAGGTAGTGATACCCATACATTGGTTTTTAACGATGTAATAATACCAAAAGAGAATAGAGTCGGAGAGAATGGTTTTGGTTTTAAGTTTGCTATGAAAACTCTTGCCGGAGGAAGAATTGGAATCGCTGCACAGGCCTTAGGAATTGCAGCTGGTGCTTATGAATTATCTTTAACTTACTCCAAAGAAAGAGAAACCTTTGGAAAGCCAATTAATCAACATCAAGCCATTCAGTTTAAATTGGCTGACATGTATGTAGATATTGAAAATGCAAGAAATTTAGTACATAAAGCAGCGTGGCATAAAGATCAAAATATGGATTATAATTTGTCTGGTGCAGTTGCAAAACTACATGCTTCTGAAGTTGCAATGAGAACTACTGTTGAAGCAGTTCAGATACACGGTGGTTATGGTTACGTTAAAGAATACCATGTTGAAAGACTAATGAGGGATGCTAAAATTACTCAGATATATGAAGGGACATCTGAAATCCAAAGAATTATAATCGCAAGAAATATAATAAATTAGAAAAAAAAAGATTTAATTCTTTTAATTACTATTTAAGTTTTAACAATCTATTTCCACGCATCTATTCCGCTTGGAGAACCAATCCTGTCCATAGCGCATCTAAATCCGATAGCTGATGTAGATCTGTTTTCCTCTAAATATCTACGTGTTCCTGGGTTGAGGTAGTAGGCTCTATCCTTCCATGAAGCTCCCTTGTAAACTCTGGATTTATCTGAAATTAAGGAAGTCATAGCACCAGCAATTGTACCATTTTTCTTTTGCACTCCTCTTTGATACATAGACCAGTCCTCATTTAGACCACCATTTTCCATTCCTTTATTGAATTCATCAATTTCACCTTGATTATTATCTGGATCACCTGGATGGTAAATAGACGATTTTAAATCACCATCTAAATAATCTATGTTATCAGCAATTCTATAATTATTTCTTTTCATATTTTCTTCAGCAGTAACGTTTCTCATTTGAACATTTCCTGGTGTATTAAGTATGAAATCTGCCATCCCTGATCTTAACATTGGGCTTATCTGTATATTATAGCCTGCTAAACCTGGATCTTGTTGAACTTGTAAATCAAAATCTTGAAAAATCTGATCAAAAATTTCTTGAATTTTTCCTGAAGCTTCTAGAGTTTGTCTATTTTTCATTAGCATTTGAGCTTCATTGATTTTTGAAGAAATTACAGCAATTAATTCATTCTCTACTGAATCAAGTCTATTTTTCTTAACATAACCATAAGTTCTATTGCCCTGTGCTACTTTGTCTTCTCTTTCTGCCTTGAATTCGGCAATATATTGCTCAATTCCATCAATATCATAAATAGTAATATTGTATTTTTCATCAACCGAACCAGAAGCATTCAATACTTTTGTTTTGAATACATTTCCCCTAAATGGTCTAAACTCGTCAGCATCTTGTGAGGTCATAGGTCTGTAAACATCTAAAACCCACTCACTAACGTTTCCAGCCATATTGTATAATCCATAATCGTTTGGCCAGTAAGAAAAAACTGGAGCAGTAATATCAGCATTATCATTAAGATGACCTGAAACTCCCATGTAATCTCCTCTTCCTCGAACAAAATTTGCAAGCATATCTCCTTGAAAATTTTCTTGAGGATTTCTAACCCAATGACCATCCCATGGATAAACTCTTTTTTCAATTATTCTTTCATCAATAGTATTTCCAATAAGACCATAAGCAGCAAATTCCCATTCAGCTTCAGTAGGTAGTCTATACCTTGGAAGTATTATACCATCAGTCATTTTCACATTTCTAGTTGCTAAATCTTTAACTTTAAGTTTCCCTGTAGTTGGATCATAACCACCCAATGCAGGATCAAGGTTGGCAATTTGACCCTGAGGATTAAGACCTTGTTCGTACTGCCCTGCCATGTAAGCATCTGTTGTAAAAGGTTCATTTTGTTGGTTTGGGTTGGATAACATTATACCTTCTCTAATGAGAATAAATTCGTTAACTCTATCAGTTCTCCATTTGCAAAACTCACTTGCTTGTTGCCATGAAACTCCAACAACAGGATAATCTCTGTAGGCGGGATGTCTCAAATAATATTCAACATATTTTTCATTAAAACCTAATTTTTCTCTCCAAGAAAGTGTATCGGGAAGAGATCTTTTGTGAATCATAGGAAAATTTGTGAAAGTTCTACGTACCCAGTACATATATTCACACCAATGGAAATTAGAAATCTCAGTTTCATCCATGTAAAAAGAAGATATTGAAACTCTTCTAGGGACATTATTATTTTCATAAGTAACATCTTGCTCAACTCTACCCATGGTGAAAGTTCCACCTTCAATTAAAATTAAACCAGGTCCAGTTTCTTGTTCTGAGAAAGGAACTTTTTGAAAACCTCCATTTTTAGGATTATTATAGTCCCATCCAGTAATGCTAGATGTTTCATAATTTTTTCCACAGCTATATGTCAAGCTCGTTAAAAATATAAAACAGAATAAATAAGTTAAGTTATTTCTCATTTTAAAATAGGTTTAAGTTTCGTAATTAACGCAAGTTTAAGGTTAAAGTTACAAATTTATGCTTTTTTTTAGAAAGATGGGCAACTAAATGACTGTATAGTTCTGTTTTTATTGTCACAGTCAAAATTTATTTGAATTGAAACTTCGTGAGATCCTGAAGAAGCTAGGTACAATCTGGATAAATTTAGGTCGTAACTGTATCCAATTTTTATCATACCCATTTTAGCTCCCACCAAAACTGCATAGTTTTGATTATCTCTGTACCATAACCCCAATACATAAGATCCTTTTTCTCCATAAAGTCCGATATTGAGTTGTTCATTTAGTCCTTGTTTTTTGAAAATTATATTTGGAGAAACGATCCAGTTTTTATCATCAATTGAGCTTTTATATCCAATTGGAAAATGGTAGCCAAAATTCATAGAATATTTTCTTTCTAATTTATATTGTTCTGAAAAGATAGATTGTCTAGGCTCTGTTAAGTGGTGGGTAGAAAAACCTAGAAAAAATTTCTCCCCATATGCCAAAATACCACTGCTGAAATCTACTCCGTTTTTAGAACTATTTAAGGTGTTGTTAGCAGTTGAATAAACAAATCCACGGATTGGATCAATCATGTCTACAAATGTTAATTCATTTTGATTGAATTTGTTCTGCCAAAAGCTTGCCTCTATCCCAGTTCTTAAAGTGAAATTTTTAGAAATCTTTATTTCATAAGAATACATTCCACTAATTCTATTGTTTTGAATTGCGTTGTTGAGCCTGTCAGATAATACCATAAATCCAAATCCACCATGAATTTTACTTATATTTTGATCGTAAGAAAACGAAGTGGTATTGAATATTTGTGGTAACCCAGTCCATTGAGATCTATGGTTTGTGCTCAATCGAGGACAATTATTAGCACCTGCGAAAGCTGGATTTAAGTAAATAGGATTGGAATAGAACTGAGTAAATTCGGCATCTTGACTAATTGCTATTTTAAAGGAAAAAGCAACAGAAAAAGAAAATGTAATTTTCAGACAATTTTGAATAATACAATAATATGTCTTGTTGAAATTTATCATCCAATATTCATAATAGAGGTATAAAAATGATTAATCAATACATTTTAATACAATATTACTTTTAATTTTGAGTTATATACCAACAAAAATAACTGTGAATTATTGTAAAGTAGTTATATTTTCCTTTGTTTTTCTTGCCACAAATTGTTTTTCGCAAAAATCAATTCGTGTTCAAAAGCAAATCGAGTACCAAATTGTCAAATGGACTGACAATTCAGATATTAAATTTCTGTGTCCTGAAAATGGGTACTTTGATCAACTTACATTCCAAGCTGTTTATCAATATAAATTACCATTTGTAGACTATGAAATTACAAGTTTTGAATTCAATGAAAGGCCACTAACTTATAACGAAAAAAAAGCATATTCCAGTATTTCTTTTGCTGATAAATATCTCCCTTCCTTTCGAAAGCAAGAGCAAAATTCAACTCTTAAAAACAACCTTTTGCTAATAAACTGCATAAGAAGCTTTAATGGTGAATTGTACTTAATGACGGATTTTAAAGCTCAAATTGTTAAAAAAACAATCCATTTAAAACGCTTTAAAAATTCAACTTTTACAAATCAATCTGTACTTAACAATGGTGCTAATTGGTATAAGCTAAGTAATTTTGAGTCTGGTATTTATAAAGTTGATTACAATTATTTGATAAGTAATTCTATTATTAGTTCTGAAATACCTTCAAATAGCATTCATTTATTTTCCAATAATAAAGGGCTTCTAAGCCCAGTTAATGACTATTCTAGGCCAGATGACCTAGAGCAACAGTCCATTTTTGTCTTTGATGGCGGTGATGGGCTATTTTCTCAGGGAGATTATATTTTATTTTACTTAAATGGTCCGGATAGAATTAATTTTGATGGTCAAAATTTCAGCCATACCAAACATATTTATTCAGATAGTGCGTATTGTTTTCTAAATATTGATAATTCTAGAATACCAAATAACCTAGACAGTGTAAATAATTTGAGTCAAACCTTTAATCAAACGATTACTAAATACAAGGATTTTAATTACCTGAACGAGGATAAATTAAATCTTTTAAAGTCTGGTTCCCAATGGTTTGGTGATGTATTTGATTTGACTAATAATTATATTTATCCTTTCCCTTTTAATTATTGTACGGACTCCTCGCACATAAAATTAAAATTAATGAGCAAGTCTAATTATTCTACAGCTTATTTCTATCCTTCAATTTTTGGTGTGAGTAGAATAGTTCCAATTAACTCAACTGGCTCTTCCTATTATTCAGATGTAGGAAGAGTAGTTATTGAAGAATTTGATGTTTTAAATAACCCAAACGTACCCTATGAATTAACTTTAGAATACTCCAATAATGGCGCGCCATCATCCAAGGGCTACTTAGATTATATAGAAATAAATTGTAATAGAGAATTGGTAAAAGATAAACAAGATTTCTATTTTAATATTTTGAGTTCTTCCTCGCTTAACTATTCTAAAGTTGTATTAGATAATTCTTCATCTGTAGATATGATATGGGATATTACAGATTTTAAAGATGTTAAAAATTTAGCATTTGCTAAATCTAATGAGGAATTAACTTTTTTGTCTTATTCGGATACGCTAAGACATTTTGTGGCAGTTTCTGGTTTTAACTTTCAAAGTCCAACTTTTGTTAAACAGGTGTCTAATCAAAATCTTCATGGCTTTAGCAATGTTGATATGGTAATAATTTCACCAGCAGAATTTTTAACCGCTGCTGAAGAATTGAGCTTATTGCATCAAAATGAGGGTTTAAATGTAGTAACAGTTTCTGATGAGCAGATTTACAATGAATTTTCAGGTGGGTTAGTCGATGCAACTGCAATAAAACAATTTTTAAGAATGTTTTACTCTAGAGAAAATGGTAATCCATTAACCATTCCAAAATACTGTTTACTTTTTGGAGATGGTTCTTACGATAACAGAAATATTTTGGGTCACAATAAAAATATATTGCCAATTTTTGAATCTTCAGAGTCTGTCAGTATTGTAAATACTTATGCTTCGGATGATTATTATGCAATTTTAGCCGATGGGGCATCTATGCAAAACACAGATTTTTTAAATATAGGAATTGGAAGATTGGTGGTTACAACCTTATTAGAGGCTAATGAAATGGTTCAGAAAATCAAGAATTACACTCAAGAGGACGCAAATTCAATGACAAGTTTAAATTGTAACAATCCGATGACCAATAGCATTTATGGAGATTGGAGGAATAAAGTTGTTTTAGTTAGCGATGATGAGGACAACAATGCATATTTCAATGACATTGAAATTATGGCATCCAAGATAAAAGTTAATAACAAATCTATAAATACAATTAAAATACATTCAGATGCCTATGTTCAACAATCTAGTACTGTTGGAGAAAGAATTCCAGATGCTGAGGCTGCTATTAATCAAAAAGTAAAAGACGGAGCACTTCTAGTAAACTATATAGGTCATGGCGGAGAGACTGGTTGGGCTCATGAGCAAATATTAACTGTTCCTACCATCCAAAATTGGGATAATAACAAAGCTCTACCAGTTTTTATGACTGCAACTTGTGAATTTGGAAGGTTTGATGACCACGATAGGGTTTCGGGCGGTGAATATATTCTTCTTAATAAGGATGGAGGAGGTATTGGACTATTTACAACAACGAGATTAGTTTATGCTACTCCTAATGAATGGTTGAATAGGTTTTTTTACGACACAGTTTTTGATTTTGTAAATAACAAGCCACAAAGACTAGGTGATATCTATGTGGGTACTAAAAATAAATTTGCTCAATTTAGTGCAGATAAAAATTATAGAAAATTTGCGCTTTTAGGAGACCCAGCCATAAGATTTGCTATTCCTGAGTTGAAAGTTGAAATTGATTCTTTTAACAGAGATACTGTTAATGCTTTGAGCGAAGTCAAAATCTATGGTCACCTAAGTGATAATTTTGAAAATACTTTAACAAATTTTAATGGTAAAGTTTATCTCACTTTTTACGATAAAGAATCTTCCTTATCTACTTTGGGAACTAACCCTGGATCTGATAATCTTCCTTTTAAAATGTGGAAAAATGTAATTTACAAGGGTAAATCTTCTGCTACTAATGGCGAATTTAGCTTCACCTTTAAAGTCCCTAAAGATATTGGATATGATTATGGCTTTTCAAGAATAAGTTTGTATGCTGAGGATGGAACATTAGATGCTAGTGGATATAACGATTCTCTAATAATTGGTGGAATAGATACAACAGCATCTTTAGATGAACAGGGCCCTGATTTGGAATTGTATTTAAACGACGAAAATTTTGTTTCTGGTGGAATTTCTAATGCCAGTCCATTATTGATAGTTTCTGCTTTTGATGAAAATGGTATAAATACAGTTGGTAATGGAATTGGTCACGATATTGAGCTTGTGATAGACAACGATTATGCAAACTCTATTGTTTTAAATGATTATTATGTTGCAGATTTAGACACTTATAAAAGTGGCAGAATAAACTTCGAACTTAATAATATTGATCCTGGTGAGCATAATATAAAAATAAAGGTCTGGGATAATTATAATAATTCTTCTCTGAGTGAAATAAATTTTATAGTTGTTGAAGACAACAAACTTGAATTATCTCATGTTCTAAATTTTCCTAATCCATTTACTACTAATACTGCTTTTTATTTTGAACACAATCAAAACTGTAATTTTTTAGATGTTAATATTCTTATTTATTCAGTTTCAGGAAAAGTAGTTAAAAGAATTAATAAAAGAATTTTGAATGAAGGCTTTCGATCTCAGGGTATTTCATGGAATGGAAAAGATGATTTTAATGAAGTTTTAGCACGGGGTGTATATGTATATAACTTAAGGGTAACCAACGAACAAGGCCTGAGTTCAGACAAAACCCAAACAATGTTCCTTTTGAAATAATTATTTTCTAAATACTATTTATATATATTTGTCGTTAGCACACATAATTCTTATTAGATGATCCTAAATAAAAAAATATTTATTAAACTACTTTTCGTATTGATTGTAGCGGTATTTTTTAAAAATTCTACGTTTTCACAAATTAGCACTCAGCAACTTGGTGGTAGTCAAATCAATACGATTACTACTGCAGTTCCGTTTCTTTTAATTTCTCCTGACTCAAGGTCTGGTGCTATGGGTGATGCTGGAGTAGCAATTAGTCCAGATGCTAATTCAATTCATTGGAATCCAGCAAAGTTGGTTTTCATAGACCCAATTAAAGATGTTGGCTTTAGTATGTCTTACTCTCCATGGCTTAGAGCTTTAGTAAATGACATTAATTTAGCATATTTATCTGGTTACAAAAGAATTGATAGACTTTCTACTATTGGAGCTTCTTTAAGATATTTTTCCTTAGGAAATATCACTTTTACAGACAACTTTGGAACTACAATAAGAGATTTCAAACCTAACGAATTTGCTTTTGATGTAGTTTACTCAAGAAAATTAGGAGATAATTTTTCAGCAGGTCTGGCAGCGAGATATATTTATTCCAATCTTACTGGAGGCACATCCGTTGGTGGTGCAGATACCAAACCTGGGCAAAGTGCAGCAGCTGATTTATCCCTATACTATATTTCAAATTCTTTTAATTTAGTAGATAAACCATCTACTCTTGCTTTTGGAACCAATATTTCTAATATTGGAGCTAAAATGTCCTATACCGAAGCAGCAACAAGAGATTTTATTCCAACAAATTTCAGGTTAGGAACTACTCTCAATATGGAATTAGACGAGTTCAATAAATTTTCGTTTTCTATAGATGCAAACAAATTATTAGTTCCTACCAATCCGTATTATCACCCAAGTAATGGTGATATTGTTTCTGGGAGAAATCCAGATGTAGGAGTTGCCTCTGGTATTTTTGGTTCTTTCACAGATGCCCCTGGTAATGTTTTTGAAGACAATGGATCTTATTATGTGGAAAGTGGATCTGTCTTTAAAGAAGAACTTAACGAAATTAATTTATCCTTTGGTGCAGAATTTCTTTACAGTGAATTATTCGCTTTAAGAGCTGGTTATTTTCACGAGCACCCAACAAAAGGAAATAGAAGATTTATTTCTTTTGGCGCTGGAATAAAATATAAAGTTCTGGAACTAGATCTTTCTTATATATTGGCCTTAACTCAAGCAAGTCCTTTAGCAAATACCATAAGGTTTTCTATCAAGCTCAATATGGGTAGCTCGGGGTCTAAAAATGAGGAATGATTGAAAAAATTTCAACCTCTTACAATAGCTATAGTTCAGTTGATGAACTACCACCTATTGATAAAAATCTTTTAAAAAAAGCAGAAAAAATTTTAGAGCAAGCCTATTCTGTTTATTCCGGATTTAGTGTTGGTGCAGCAGCTCTGCTTGATAATGGAGAAATAATAGCTGCAAATAATCAAGAAAACATTGCATATCCTTCCTCAATGTGTGCAGAAAGAGTTCTTTTTTATTTTTGTAAAGCAAATTACCCAAATTGTATTATTGAAAAAGTTGCAATTACTGTAAAAGCAGTAGAGAAAATAATTGATGAACCAATTTCGCCATGTGGTGGATGTAGACAAGTAATGTTTGAGTTTGAGAGAAATCAAGAAAAAAGCATTAAAATCTTACTTATGGGAGAGGTAGGAAAAGTATATGAATTAAATAGTGTTGAAGACCTTCTTCCTTTGGCTTTTAAAACTGATGTTTTAAAACGGTATTAAAATCACTACAAAACTTTAATTTCTTTTCATAAATATTATATTTGTTTATAAAATTTTTAACATGCCAACATCAACTATAGAAAAACCAGTTAAAACAAAATCTAAAAAAGCTTTGCCTTACTCTAAAAAGCAATATATAAAGTGGTACAAAGACATGCTGCTAATGCGAAAAATTGAAGAGAGAATCGGGCATTTATATATTCAACAGAAATTTGGTGGTTTTTGTCATTTATATATTGGTCAGGAAGCTGTGGTTGCAGGAACTGCTTCTGCATGTATAAAAGAAGATAAGCACATTACTGCTTACAGAGATCACGCTCACCCAATTGCACTAGGAGTTCATCCAAAATATATGGTTGCTGAACTTTATGGTAAAAAGACAGGAATGTCTAAAGGTAAAGGTGGTTCTATGCATATGTTTAATAAGGAAGTTAACCTCATGGGAGGTCATGGTATAGTTGGTGCTCAAATTCCAATGGGTGCTGGTATAGCTTTTGCTGACCAGTACAAAGGAAATAAGGGTGTAACTTATTGTTCTTTTGGGGATGGTGCTGCGAGACAAGGAGCACTTCATGAAACATTTAATATGGCAATGATGTGGAAACTACCAGTTATTTTTATTATAGAGAATAATAATTATGCAATGGGAACATCTGTTAAAAGAACTACAAATGTTGAGGATATGAGTGAAATTGGAAAATCTTATCATATGCCTTCATTTGTTGTTGATGGAATGTCAGTGGAATCTGTTCATGAAGCTATTGAAGAAGCATCTGCAAGAGCTAGAAAAGGCGAAGGACCAACTCTTTTAGATATTAGAACTTATAGATATAAAGGGCATTCAATGTCAGATCCTCAAAAATATAGAACAAAAGACGAGGTAGAGGATTTCAAAGTAAAGGATCCAGTTTCTCAGGTTTTAAATACAATTACAGCTAATAAACTAGCTTCTGAAAGTGATATTAAAAAAATTCAAGAAGAAGTAAAAGTTCTTGTAGAAGAATCAATTGCATTTGCCGAAGACTCTCCAGAGCTTGAAGCACACGAATTGTATGAAGATGTTTATATGCAAAAGGATTACCCATTTATTAAAGATTAAATATTTGTTATGGCTGAAATAGTAAGAATGCCCAAATTAAGTGACACCATGACTGAGGGAGTGGTTGCAGAATGGCATAAAAAAGTTGGTGACAACATAGAAAGTGGTGAATTATTAGCAGAGATTGAAACTGACAAGGCTACCATGGAATTTGAATCTTTTCAAGAGGGAGTATTATTACATATAGGAGTAGAAAAAGGTCAAACAGCTCCTGTAGACTCTATTCTGGCAATTTTAGGTGAAAAGGGAGAAGATGTAGCCAAATTACTAAAAGAGGAAAAAGCTTCAGAAGCAGAATCTGTTGAAAAAGAAGATTCTAAACCCGCTCCAACTCCAAAACCTATTCCTGCAGAAGTTAAACCACAGCCATCTGTAATTGCTGCACCTTCAGTACCTACTCCAACTGTGTCTTCTAATAAATCTTTTCCTTCATTAGACTCTTTAAATTCTTTAGAAACTAAAGCCTCACCATTGGCAAAAAAACTTGCAGAAGAAAGAGGAATAAATTTAAAATTTGTTAGTGGAACTGGTAACGATGGAAGAATTGTAAAAAGAGATATTGATAATTTTCAAGGAAGTGCTACAATTCAAGGACAAGAGTCCTTTGTGGATGAGCCAGTTTCTCAAATGAGAAAAGTTATTGCCCAAAGATTGGCAGAGAGTAAGTTTTCTGCGCCACACTTTTACTTGACTGTTTCTATCAATATGGACAACTCTATTGAAGCAAGAAAGGCAATTAATAATGCTATTAACCCGTCTAAAATTTCATTCAATGACTTGGTAGTTAAAGCAGCAGCAGTATCTCTTAAAGACCACCCCAAAGTTAATGCATCTTGGTATGGTGATTTTATAAGATATAACGAGCATGTTCATATTGGTGTTGCTGTAGCAGTTGACGAAGGTTTGTTAGTTCCCGTAATTAGATTTACTAATGAAAAATCTTTGACCCAAATTGGTCAGGAAGTTAAATTGCTTGCTCAAAAGGCCAAAGATAAAAAGCTTCAGCCAGAAGAATGGGAAGGGAATACATTTACCATTTCTAACCTTGGAATGTTTGGTATTGATGAATTTACTGCTATTGTTAATCCTCCTGATGCTTGCATATTAGCAATTGGTGGTATACAACAAGTTCCGGTGGTGAAAAATGGAGAAATTGTTCCTGGAAATATAATGAAAGTTACTTTAAGTTGCGATCACAGGGTAGTAGATGGCGCTGTAGGATCTGCTTTTTTAAATTCTTTTAAAAATTATTTAGAAAACCCTGTTCTATTGCTAGGAAAACAAGCGATTTAGGCTTTCATGTTTTTTAATTAATTTATTATATTTTCATAGACCAAACTAATAATGTTTGTCCTTGAATGTAGATGTTTTAAATACTCCTATTGAATTTCTTAAGGGGGTTGGGCCCAAAAGGGCTGACCTGCTCAAAAGCGAAATGTCTATATATTCATTTAGAGATTTGCTAAATCATTTTCCATTTAGATATGTGGATAGGTCTAAAACAGTGCTGATTAAAGATATTGTAGAACCTCAAGGAAGTGTTCAAATTTCAGTTCAAGTATCTAATGTCCAAGAGCTTGGACAACCAAGAAAAAAAAGACTTTTAGTCTCTGCCTTTGATGCATCTGGATCTGTTCAGCTAGTATGGTTTAAAGGTGTAAAATGGATTAAGCCAACCATTAAACTTGGCCAACAGTATGTTATTTTTGGGAAGCCAACTTCTTACGCAGGCTCATGGAATTTCAACCATCCTGAAATGGAATTAGAAGAAAAAAGCAAGAATAAGCTTGGTAGTCTTCAACCAGTGTATCACTCTACCGAAAAACTATCTGCTTTTGGTCTTCAGTCTAGAGGAATTGAAAATCTAATGAGAAATTTATTGCCTCAGGTATTAAAGTTTATTCCTAAAACTTTACCAAATAATATTGAGAAGAAAAATAATTTCCCCAATGTTTATCAAGCATATGAAAACATTCATTTCCCAATAGATAAAGACCTACTTCAAAAATCTATATTAAGATTAAAATATGAAGAATTATTTTTTCTTCAATTAAGTATGACTACCCAAAAATTAAGCACTAGAAATAAATTGAAGGGTTATGTCTTTAAGTTCGTTGGAAATAACTTTAACGATTTTTTCAAAAAACATTTACCTTTTGAGCTGACCAATGCCCAAAAGAAAGTAGTAAAAGAGATTCGTAAAGATTTGGGGTCTGGTATTCATATGAATAGATTGTTGCAAGGAGATGTAGGAAGCGGAAAAACATTGGTTGCAGTTTTAACAATTTTACTTTCTATAGATAATGGATTCCAGTCCTGTTTAATGGCTCCAACAGAAATATTGGCAAACCAGCATTACAAATCAATAGTTAAATTTCTAGATCCCTTGGGGGTAAAGGTTTCTTTATTGACGGGGTCTGTCAAGAAATCGGATCGTAAAATTATTCATCAATCTTCAGAAGATGGGACTTTGAATGTTCTTGTTGGCACCCATGCTCTTTTGGAAGATAAAGTAAAATTTAAAAACTTAGGACTTGCAGTAATAGACGAGCAACATAGATTTGGTGTTGCTCAAAGAGCAAAACTTTGGAAAAAAAATATCCAACCTCCACATGTTTTAGTAATGACAGCTACTCCTATTCCAAGAACTTTAGCAATGACTTTCTATGGCGATTTAGATATTTCTGTAATTGACGAACTTCCGCCCGGGAGAAAACCAATTAATACCATTCATAGATTTGATTCTAGTAGATTAAAGGTCTTTCAATTTATTGAAGATGAGATTAAAAAAGGTCACCAAGTTTATATAGTATATCCTCTAATTGAGGAATCTGAAAAATTAGACTATAAAGATTTAATGGATGGCTATGAGAGTATCGTAAGAAGATTTCCATTACCAGACTACCAAGTAAGTATTGTTCATGGAAAAATGAAACCAGAAGCAAAAGAATATGAAATGTCTCAATTTGTAAGTGGTAAAACACAAATTATGGTTGCCACCACCGTAATTGAAGTTGGAGTAGATGTTCCAAATGCTTCACTAATGATAATAGAAAGTGCAGAAAAATTTGGTTTGTCACAATTGCATCAGCTTAGAGGAAGAGTGGGAAGAGGAGCGGAAAAATCGTATTGTGTTTTAATGAGTGGATACAAGCTTTCCAAAGAAGCAAAAATTAGATTAGAGACAATGGTTAGAACTAGTGATGGATTTGAGATTTCAGAGCAAGATTTAAAAATCAGAGGCCCTGGTGATGTTATGGGAACTCAACAAAGCGGTGTTTTAGATTTTAAATTAGCAGATTTGGCTAGAGATGGTCAAATAGTACAATTGTCTAAAAATGATGTAGATCAAGTTCTTAAAGAAGATGTAAATCTTTCGACAGCAGAAAATCAGGTAATAAAAAAAGAATTGATTCGTCAAATGAAATTAAAACCTAATTGGAGTAATATTAGTTAACCACTCTTTTAACATTTCTTATATTTACAAAATTAAAAATTATCTATGGCATCTACTTCAGAAATTAAAAATGGATTGTGTATTAAACACAACCATAAATTAATGCAAATAATAGAGTTTCAGCATGTGAAACCTGGTAAAGGTCCGGCATTTGTAAGAACAAAAATGAAGGGTATTGAAGACGGAAGGGTTTTGGATCATACTTTTCCATCTGGACATAAAATAGAAGTTGTTAGAATTGAAAATAGATCTTATCAGTATCTATACAAAGAGGGAGATGGTTATCATTTTATGCATACTCAGAATTTTGAACAAATATTTTTAGAATCTCATATGATTGGAAAACCGGAATTTTTAAAGGAAGGAATAATATGTACAATTATTTTTCATGCTGAAGAAGAGTTGCCGCTTTTGGTAGAGCAACCACAGTTTTTACAAGCTGAGGTAACCTATACAGAACCTGGGGTTAAAGGAGATACAGCTACCAATACCATGAAGCCAGCTACTATAGACACAGGGGCAAAAGTAAAAGTCCCATTATTTATTAATACTGGAGACATGATAAAGGTGGATATTCAAAAAAGTATGTACGTAGAAAGAGTAAAGTCATGAGTTTTACAATACACGGCATACAGCATCTTGGCGTTGGAGTACCAGAGCATAAAGAAGCATGGGATTGGTACATTAAATTTTTTGGAATGGATATTCCACTATTTAATGATGAGGCAGAGGCTCCATTAATGACTATATACACAAAGGGCAAAGTAATTTCTAAAAGAGCTGCAATGGTTCTTAATATTAAGGGTGGTTGCGCAATGGAAGTTGTTTCTCCTACAACTTTTAAAGCTAGTAATGCTAAAATAGATTTTCAGCTTGGAGATTTAGGTATTTATACCGGATTTATAAAAACTCCAAATATCAGTAAAGCTTTTGATTTTTTTAAATCAAATAATGCCAACATAATTTCCGAACTAGTCGACTCTCCATATGGCTGGGAAACATTTTATGTTAAGGATTTAAATGGACTGCTTTGGCAAATAATTCCAGCGAATGATTTTTACACAAATCACAATCATTTAACTGGTGGAACAGTAGGTTGTTCAATAGGTGTTTCCAATATGGAGAATTCATTGTCTTTTTACAATATGCTTGGTTACGATGAAATTATAGAAGACAAAACTGGGATATTCCAGGACTGGTCCAATATTTTGGGTGGAAATAATGAATACAGAAGAGTTTTATTGTCTCAGAAAAACCCATCTGGAGGAGGATTTACAAAACTAGCGGGCAAGAGTTATATTGAATTGGTTCAAGATACTTCCAAAAGATTGCCAAATAAAATATACGAAAATAGATTGTGGGGGGATATAGGATTTGTCCATTTAGGGTTTGACGTAAGAAATATGCAGGCTCTAGGAGAAAAACTCGCTAATGAAGGTTTTGGGTTTACTTGTGATACGAAAGATGTTTTAAGTATGGGTGAAAATACCAAAGTTCACTGTACTTATTGTGAAGATCCTGATGGAACTCTAATAGAACTTATAGAGGTTTATAAAATTCCAATTATCGAAAAATTAGGTCTTTTTTTAAATGTTGAAAAAAGAAAACCTTCTCAACCACTTCCAAACTGGATGCTTAAGGCATTAAAGTTTACAAGAGTTAAAAATTAGGAATTAGGTGCCGGATTGCTTTTTAATTATTTTATGAAATAGACTGGGAAAAAATCTTTTAATTTTCACCATCCATATTTCTTTGCCTCCAGTATATATTTCGTGTTTATTATCAATTATTCCGTCAATAATATCTTGTGCACATTTTTCAGGGCTAATTCCATTTTGTTGGTTTCGGTCTTTCAATCCATGCTGAACTCCAGTTCCAGAAAGAGCATTTTTAGAAATATCTGTATTGACAAAGCCGGGGAAAACCATACTTATATCAATATTGTTTTTCTCTTCTTCAAGCCTTAAAGATTCAAAAAACCCTAATTGAGCAAATTTAGATGCAGCATAAGCAGACCTAAGAAAAAATCCAAATTTTCCAGACAAGCTACTTATAGTTACAATATGTCCTTTTTGTTGTTTTTGCATTATAGAAAGAACTGATTTTGTTAAGCCAATGGTTCCAAAATAATTTATTTCCATAAGTTTTCTGTCGACATCAATAGATGTTTGACTAGCTTCAGACCTTTGGCTAATTCCACCATTATTTATCAATAAGTCAATACTTCCATATTTCTTAACAACTGATTGAGTTGCTTTTTCAAAAGCTTCAGGTTTCTCTAGATCTAGAGGTAAAATATAAGCCTTGCCCTTGCATTGTTTTGCAACATTCTCTAATTCTTCTTTATTTCTTGAAGAAAGTACAATATTTGCTTTCAAGGAACTGATTTTTAATGCCAATGCTTTGCCAATTCCTGATGAAGCGCCAGTTATCCAGACTGTTTTCCCATTAAATTCAATCATGAGATAAATATAAGATTAGTTGAATTAAAAAACCACTAAATAAAGAAACTAACGACAGATAATAAACGATTACTTGATTAACCCGTCGATCAAATCTTGATTAGCTATATTAGGTAAAGTTACTTTTAACTTAGGATTTCTATCCATTTCTCTTTTTATTGCGAAAATAGCTTCTTTATTTCTTGCCCAATTTCTTCTAGCAATTCCATTATTAACATCCCAAAAAAGCATGTTAACTAGCTTTTTTTCAGAGTTTTGAGAACCATCAATAGTCAGTCCAAACCCTCCATTAATAACTTCTCCCCAACCAACACCTCCTCCGTTGTGAATACTTACCCAGGTAGCACCTCTAAATGAATCACCAATTACATTCTGTATAGCCATATCTGCAGTAAATGCAGAGCCATCGTAAATATTTGAAGTTTC
>Ga0206682_10001042_pt1 | contig 27866 bp, 40 predicted proteins | sample M240m12015metaG_FD_155444 | JGI IMG/M metagenome (GOLD analysis project Ga0206682, IMG submission 155444) | Ammonia-oxidizing marine archaeal communities from Monterey Bay, California, United States - M2 40m 12015 | ecosystem: Environmental > Aquatic > Marine > Intertidal zone | place: USA...
TATTATTGGAAGCATCAGTAGCTGTGTAATAGACTGTGTAGGTTCCTAGAGTGTTGGCATAAACATTCGCTGAATCAACAACAACTGTTTCACCTGTGTCAGCAGTCGCACCTAAATCGGTGTATGTATCAATATTGTGTTCCAAGAAAACTGTGTTATTTCCAGTTAATGTTACAACTGGTGGTGTAGTATCTTGGACAATAACAGTTCTTGTGTTAGAACCAATATTATTGGATGAATCTGTAGCAGTGTAATAAACAGTGTATGAACCTAGGGTGTTAATATCAACATTGGCTGAATCAACAACAACAGTTTCAAGTGTGTCTGAGAGAGCACCTGCATCCACATAGGATTCATAAAGTTCTGAATAGTATGGATTATTACCAGTCAATGTAATAACTGGAGCTGTGACATCATCACAATTACCTTTATACACATCAATAAAACCATTTTCGTCTCCACTTGCATCATATCGTGAACCAGTTGCAAATGAATTACCATCTGCACTCATTGCTAATGACATACCATATTTAGTTGCACCAGAGGGTGGTGAATGTGTGCTAAAAGAAGCATAAGTATTTGTAGAAGTATCATACTTGTAAATGTAAACTTTACCATTACCACTATCTACAAGAATACTTGAAATAGCTAAGAATTCACCATCTGATGACATTGAAATACCACCACCACCAAATAAATCATCGGCAGCTTCACCTTCAATTGTTTGTGTTAAACTATTTGCCCAAGAGTTTTCTACATTACTACCAAACTCAAGAATGTGAACAGCACCCGTGTTACTTGTTCCGTAAACAGAAGCGGCAACTCTTCTCATGTTGCTTGTAAAAGCAAAATTTTTACCAAAACCATTGCCCTCTTGTGTTGGAATTTCATATTCAACATAGAAATCATCATCGTCAATCATCCAAACACGCAAACCATCTTCTGTGCCAGCGGGTGGACTCAATAACATATTACCACTGTATCCAAAACTTGGATACCAATGATCTCCCTCAACGAGACCGTTTGTTTGGAAATCCCAAGGAAACCTCCCACTTGTAAAAGTATGTTCTTTCAATGCACCTTCTTCCCATGCATTATTATTTACATACTCAACTGCTGAGCCATCATAATAAAATTCTATTGGTTTTGTGTGAATATTTTGATCAATAACATATACATAATTTGTATCATTTGTCATAAAAGAAAAGTGACTGTCAAGGACACGACCACCGTGGTAGTAATCAATTGTTGTACCTTTTTGGTACCATTCATTATTTACATTTTTGTAAATTCTTACAACTGTATTTTTCAAATCATTTCTAACAGATTGAACTAATAAATTTTGTCCATTTGGTGCTAATTTAATTCTATCACCAAACAAATCTTCGTCAGAAAATTCACTTGGCATTGTTATTGTTGAACCAACTTGAGACCATGTATTAGATCCAAATGAATACACTTTGACATAATCTCTTCTTGTAGAAGCTAAAGCTAAAATAGTGGCATCATTGTTTATACTCATTGTATTTGGACGACCTATTCTATCCCTGTAACCACCAACAATTGAATCACCAATCTTAGATAATTGGAGAATTTCTGGGCACCCATCAACAACAACAACTGTTCTTGAAACTCTTGTTTTATTACCCGCGTCATCGGTGGCATCATAATACACTGTGTATGAACCGATGTTATCAACATCCAAACCAGTCTTATCTAATGTAACAGTCTCACTGCGATCAGATGTAGCACCTGGTTCAGTGTATGGTTTTCCTTGGGGTATTTCTAATGGATTCGCCCCAACCAATGTAATAACTGGTCCAGTTGTATCTCTCACAATAACTGTTCTATATGTATTACCTTCGTTTCCACTAGCATCTGTAACACTGTAATACACGGTGTATGAACCAACGGTGTTGGCATCAACATTTGAACTATCAATAGTAACAGTTTCACCTGTATCAGCTGTTGCTCCCTTATCAGTATAGGCACTGAATCTCTCATGGTATAGCTTACGCTCTCCACTTAACTTAATAACTGGGGCAGTTGTGTCTTGATAAATGACAATTCTTGTAAGACTATTTGAACCACCTAATTTATTTGTAGCTGTGTAATACACAGTATAAGTTCCAGGTGTATTAGAATCAACATTACTTGAATCAATACTTACTGTTGAATTCTGATTTGAAGTCGCACCAGATTCAATATATTTTTCATGAATAACTTCCAATGTAATTGAACTCTCACCATTTAATGTAATAAGTGGAACGCTATTCGCATCCATCGGTGTAAAATCTCTATTTGTCAATGATTCACTTTCAATATTTGCGGTTTCCGCAATTATTTCATCTGTTCCAGAATTGAACCTGTGGTTTTGTAATTCCCCTGGAAGAACATTAGAAATATCTTCTTCGGTTAAATCTAACTTATCATATCTATATATAGGCTTATGTGCCAACTCTGTCAGCATTGCGCTAAAAGAGTAACTCGTCCGCCCCATTTATAATTAATAAACAAAAAAAGAATTTAAACTTTTTTTATAATTACAGGTCTCTCTGTTTTTATAATTTTTAATGCAACATTTAATACTGTCTTAGTAAATGAATTTTTAACAAGTATAACACTGCGGTCTATATAATTCTTTGAATACCAACGATGCTTGTTCAAAACTTTTTTCATACCCAACATTCGTCTCAATGAAATATTATTACATTGGGTAGTATCAAAAACCAGAACATGTGGTGGACGATGTTTCCATAATTCGGAAAAATAACGATCCATATCTTCTGGTTGTGTGTCATCAGTTATACAAATTCTAACAACATTCATTATATATCTAATTTATTATATTTTTTAATTTCATCTTGTTCGGAATCATCTTCTTCCTTTTCAACACATTCCACTCTCAAACATGCTTCCAATGCTTCCCTTTTATACATAACAGCATCTCTTTCCCTGTCAATATCCCAAGCCTCTTCTTCTGGATGGTGTCTTCTCCAATTTTTATTGTCATTTACTCTTCTTTTATCATCGGGATCTACATCCCATATATCATCACCTTCAGAGCTATGATATATGGGACGACGGCGCCTTCTTCGTCGTCCAAAAACAGGCAAGGAAAATACACGAGTTCTAATCATTTTATATAATATTACAAACTAGTTTTTAAACACTAATTTGACGATGAAGTTGTTGCATAACAGTGCAAGCTTCCAAGTAGAGACCTTCTTCGTAGCCACCCAATTTGGATTCCTTCATTTTTTCAATGAGTTCCATCATCTTGTGGAGCGGGCGAACTTCATTGTTTTGAACCACGGGAGCAGCATTCATTTGACGCTCTTGGATGCGAGCTTGTTCCACCTCAATGTTAAATGCTTGAGCACCATTGTTCATAGCCCATTCCCCAAGGTTTCTTCTATCCCAAACTCTTCTACTGGGTAGAGTATCACATTCATGTAAAAAGTCCGCAGGCCATTGAGGGTTTTGTTCGTGTATCATGTTGAGCTCTTCAAGTTTATTGGCTCTGATGCAGTAGCTCTTCCATCCACTAGTAGAGTGTTCGCGACCACCTTTTTCCCAAAATGCTCTGAACATAGCCGCAATAGTATCACCATATCGTGTTTCATAACGAAGAATGTTACAAGCTGCAGGGTCCCAATCATAAATATGAGCTTTTCCTTCTCTAGTGTTAAATAAATAGTTGAAAATTTCAGTAAATATATAAGTATCTGGATATTTCTTGTTTTCCATCAACACTTCCAACAATCTATCGCCATTCTCTCTCCATGAGGCAGGCCAAATCTGATTGGTTGAACCAAGCATAGTTCTTTCAAGCCACATAATAGTTCCAAGATCCCTGCTAAAAACAGCACATTCCATATATTGAACCCAGTCTTTATCGTTTGCTTGAGCGCTTCCTCTCAATTTCAACTTGGGTTGAATGATTTCACAAGCACCTTGGTTTCCACCCTCGAGGGCAAGCTTGAAAAGAGCAATGTTCTTGGGGTTGCTAGATTGTTCCACAGCCTTGGAGATAAATGGGTGCCAACGAAAATTCTTGTATTCAACTGCATAAGAAGCAATATCGTAATGAGAATAATTGCGCTTCCATATGGTATTGGGAATATGAGGATGTTCTGGTTGCACTCTTTTCTTTTCCATTATGTGTGCGAACATTTCAAATTGGTTTTTCTTGATACACTCAGTCACCGTTCGTGTATTCCATCCAAATCCAGTTTCAGTGTGGAACTTGAAGCAGGGGACACATCCTTTTTTGATGGCGATTTTGCAATCTTGGGAGCAGGTGCATTCCATCATGAGTGAGTTGATTTTTTTTGAATTGTGGATTACAATAGTAGTTCTAACTTAGGTTATTTTTATTCCCTTTTTTCACTTTCTCCAAATGAAACCTTCTTTAGGTTGAGTTGAGGGTATCGTGCCTTATTCAAATCCTTGAAATATTGAGCCTTATCCTCAACACTGTCAAAATATACCGTATATCCAGTGGTGTGATAAGGTTCAGGGATTCTCACTTCTTCAGAATCTGATTGAGGTTCGGTTTCAGATTCATAATTAGAACCGTCTTCAGAATCAGAAATATCATCTTCAGAATCGTATTCAGACTCGGTCTCTTGTTCGCTCTCAGATGGATCATAATCTTCATCTTTGTATTCATTTTCAGGATCGGATTCAGATTCCAAGTTAAAATAAGGAACTCGCTTAGAGTTGATAGTGATAATTGGTCGGCTGTTGTCGTAGCACTTGAGACGAAGCTTCATCATGTTTTTGTTTACCTACGAGTTCAATCTTTAAAAGACTTTCCTTTAACATGTCATTAAAGATTTGGGTCAGTTTATATTAAATGCAAGATACTGGTAAGTTTAGAACAAATACTAAGGATCAATTTTATACAAAAAAATCAATTGCATGTGAATGTATAAAATATGTTGTTGACAAAATAAAAAATTGTAATGAATACACATGGTTAGAACCATCTGCCGGAACAGGATCATTTTATGAAAACATACCAAGTGAATGTTCTAAAATTGGAATAGATATTGAACCAAAAAATAAAAATATTCTTGAATGTGATTATTTAAATTGGGAACCAAAAAATGAAAAATATATTGTCATAGGTAATCCACCTTTTGGAAGACAATCATCATTGGCTAAAACTTTTATTAAAAAAAGTTGTCAATATGCAGACATTATTGCATTCATATTACCATTATCATTTGTCAAACCAAGTATGTATTCATGTTTTGATAAAATGTTTCATAATATTTTTACAAAACAACTTGAAGAAAAATCTTTTATTTTGAATGACGAAGAATATGATGTTCCATGTGTCTTTCAAATATGGATGAAAAAAGATACACCTAGGGAAATAGAAAAAAAAGTTTCACCCGAGGGTTTCAAATATGTATCAAAAAATGAAGACTATGATTTTGCAATTAGAAGAGTTGGTGTAAATGCAGGTAAATGTTCTTTACCCAAAGAAGAATTAAATGTTCAAACACATTATTTTATAAAATTAATAAATAATGTTTCTCAAGAAAATATTTTTTCAAAAATGAATAATCATGAATATAAAAAAAATACAACTGGTCCGAAAAGTATTTCAAAACAAGAAGTCAACAAAGTTCTAAATATGAATTGTTTTACAAAATAAGTCGTGTGCCTCTTTATTAATATCTAATAGTATGTAATACCTATTTAAATTGATACACGCTCTCCCCAAAGTCCCAGAACCAGCAAATGGGTCTAAACAAGTGTCTCCGTGTTCGCTGTAGAGTTTAAGTATTCTTTCTAATAACTTGACTGGTTTTTGTGTAGCATATTTTGTTTTTTCACCATTTTGAATGGAAGAAATATCATCCCAAGTATCTCTAACTGGTATTCCTTGCATCTCTTCAACAAATCTTTTTATTCTTGGTATTCCATTTTTATTGTATTCAAGTCTATTATCATTGTGGAGAGATTCCATTTTTTCTTTTGATACATACCATTGCTTTGTGTGTCCATTCCACTCGTATGTAAGATTTGGTCTTGGATTTACCTCTGGTTGTGAATTGTGTGCCGCAGATGTTGTGTAATTTTTATTATGAATACTACACAATTTTGTTCCCTTTTTATATTCTTCCGTATATGGTTTATAAAGTGGAAAAAATTTACTTTTGGGTGAGCGACCGTAAACAATTATTGTGTCATGATTTCTTCCAAGTTGGTACATATTTTTTGCATTTCCACCACTATGCCAAACAATTTCATTTTTGAAGTTTTTCTCACCAAATAATTTATCACATATATTTCTAATGTGATGAGATATTTTGGGTTCCACGTGAATTATAATGTTTCCATTTTTCTTCAAAACTCTATGACATTCAACTAATCTTTCTTCCATGAATGAATTGAAATCTGCAAACTTATCTTTAAAATAATAAAAGTTTCTACCAGTGTTGTAGGGTGGATCTAAATATATCATATCAATTGTTTCATTTTTTATTTTTTTTAAGAGTTCAACATTATCACCCACAGTGAAACTATTTGGTTCCATTTAGTAAAATTGGTCTTATCCTTTTAAATTCATGAAAGAAATTTAGAGACTAGCGTGTAATAAAATGTATAAATGTCTACCCTCGACGTGTGCCTCCTCAACAAAGATGCTAAAATCCCAACGCGTGGCTCTTCATTTTCTGTTGGCTATGACTTATATTCAAGTGAAGAAAAAGTTGTAACAAAAAGACAAAGATGTATGGTTTCAACAGGAATAGCAATTGGTATTCCAAATGGAACTTACGGGCGCGTTGCACCAAGGTCTGGTATCGCAGCTAAACATGGAATTGATATAGGGGCAGGTGTTATTGACCCTGACTACACTGGTGAAGTCAAAGTCATTTTGTTTAATAATTCAGATAATGATTTTGAAATTAAAAAAGGCGATAGAATCGCTCAACTTATCCTTGAAAAGGTTATGACACCTGAAATCAGGGAACCAGGGGAGCTCGCTAAAACACTACGAGGAGAAGGTGGTTTTGGTTCAACTGGAACCAATTAATCAACATAAAAGAAATTATCCGCAGTTGGCATAAATAATACACCTTTTCTCATTGTCATAAATAACTTTGCTTGAGTCATTGTTGGATAAGACATCAAAAGCCAACGGTCCCAAAAATCTCGTGTATTCATATCACCCCAATCCTCTTCCGTACTTGAATCTACATACAGCATTGCACGTTGAATTTCGTATGGATCCTCCTCCATACGCAATTCATATGGAATTTTAGCACCTCTTTCAGCTAATTGTTTTCTCATAACACCTGGATTTTTATGCGTTGTATAGTAATGTCTTTGAAATGTTCCAAAATCAACAGTTCTCTTACTTGGTAGAACTACTCTATATTTGTAATCAGATGTAGGACTTCTATTTAAAATTACATGCATGCTTTGCATTTTATTATATAAACAATAGATTCTTTAATAAAGTAATGCCAACTAGTGATATAGATTATGTAGGTCTAACCAGCGCAGTTCTTATTTCTATTATGTTTGTTCCACAAGTCATTCATACATATAAAACAAGAAATGTGAAGGGGATAAATTATGGATTTTTATTTTTGAATGCATCGGCTAGTATATTAGGTTTAATATATTCCATACACTACAGAATAATACCAATGATAATTGCAAATACATCTGCGGGTTTATTTTCATTTTCATTATTCATGATTAAAGCAGTTCATAGGGATGGTTGGGAATTACCGACTTAAAAAAATAATTGTAATCTATAATAAATGCCCCCAACAAAAGAAGAGCTCAGAGAATATGATGCCGCTGAATTAAAGTTTAAGAAATCACTTGGAGACCTCCCAGCTTCTGACATTAAAAAGAGAGCCCAAGAATTCAAAACCAAATGGTTTAGCGGAGAAAGAGAACCAGTTGAAGAGCCAGTCACCCAGGTCATGGAAGAACCAGTTGAAGAGCCAGTCGTTGAAGTCAAAGAAGAACCAGTTGAAGAAACAATTACCGAGCCAGAGGAAGGCGAAATAATTGAAGATACAACAGACGAAAAATCATCTGATGAAGAAATTCCATATTAAATTCTCTACTAAATTATATATGAGTTTCGTTAAACCAACCCGTGAAAACGCTGACAAGTTCAGACAATACAAGGAAGCTGAAAATAATTTTAAGAAAACTATAAATTCCAAATCAATTCAAGAACAAAGAGAATTAGTTGAACAGTTTAGTATTAAATGGTGGTCATCTAATTAAATATTTTATCATCATTCTATAATATCAATTTATTGGTATTACAAAATGATTTAACACCCTTTTGTAATTTTAGAATTTGGAATAGAACACATAGACACATAATCAGAATCCGCTGGTCCACCTTCCCAACCTTTTAACTCTTCAATATCCTTGTAAAGAATACATTCTCCAACATTAGGGTTAATAGCAAATCCTTTACTTTTTGAAATAATAGCTCTTGTTCTACATTCATTTTCATTAACATCAGCCATAACTATTTTTGTTTTTGTAGCATCTGATTTTATTCCTCTTTTTTTATTAAATTCCATTGAATAATTTATTTTAAAATATGTTTCAATTTTTGATATATCCGATTCGTCTAAAACTTTGTTCCAAAATATAATTTCATTAAAAGAAAAATCAGAATATTTGCTTTGATCTTCGCCCATGTTGACAGAGGCAGGGACGGTTTTTAATTCCAATATAAGTGAATCTGTATCTTCTTCAATTGTGTACATTGGAAGTTTATCAGTCAAATAATCTTTTAATTTATCTTTTGAATCGAGTGTTTCTTCTTCATTTATATTAAATTCTGAATTTTCAATATTTATTTTAACGGGGAGATCATTTAAAAGTAGAGATGTTGTATCTATTTCTATTTTACTTGGAACTGTGTCAGTCACATCAATTGAATATTCATCTCCAATTGTTATTTTAAAAGAACCTTTTGAAGATTTACCATTTACTCTCATCAAACCATTACTGTTAGAAACGCCAACTATTGTATATTCATTTCCATTATATGGAATAGAATTTGTTATTAATTCATTTTTATTACTACCACTGTAAGCACCTAAATATATCATTGTATATTCGTTAGATGTCAAATTACTTGGAAATTTAAAACCATCATTTGTGCTTCCAACAACAAATTTACCTTTTACCTTGGGGCTCCCTTTTATTTCAGTTATATTATTACCTGCACCAGAAACATCTTTCCATTCCGTTCCTTTGAAACCATCCAATGTATAGTATCCAGTCATACCCAAAATAGTATAAGGACCACTCACTTGTTGTTTCTTAGCTTTAGCAGCAATTTCTCGTGCCTTTTGTTTTGCTGCATTAGTGGTAGTAGGGGTCTCATCTCTATTTAATATTACTGCAATAATAATAATAAGTAGGAAGATAAAAGTGACAATCCCTAAAATTATCTTTGTAGATCTTTCCATTTATAATTACAAATATTTTAATCTTCATCTAATTCCACTTCTTCTTCCTGAACCTCTTCTTCATCATTCTCTGCATCTTCATCTACTAATTCCTCTCCTTCTTCATCATTCCCTGCATCTTCATCTTCTTCTTCCTCTTCTATAATTTCTTCTTCTTCTTCTGGTTCCTTCTCGATAACTTTCTTTTTCTTAACAGGTTTCTTTTGTTCCTTATCAAATACCTTTTCAATTATTTTCTCAACAACTAATTCATATTTCTTTTTTCTTTTCATGTTTTTCAAAAAATTTTCAATATATTTATCTGATGCACCCGCACTTTTATATGCCCTAATTTGTAATTCAATGGGAGGATTAATGGCCTTGGAAATGTAATCATTATACATATCATACATAGAAGAATCAATTTGAACCTTGATATTTTCACCCTCATAAGACAATTTAACCTTGAGTTGATCAAGGTTTGTAATATTTAATTTTTCCTTTTCTGTTTCTGTATGAGTGGTTTCAATTTCTGAAATTTTCGCTTCAATCTCATCAACTTTTTTTTCATCCAATTCCCATTGTCTATAATTTCTTCTCAAATCATCAATATAATATTTCTTTTGGTAAACGGGAGCATATGGCCTCTCATACCACTGGGTAGGAGGAGGGTTAATAATATCTTCAAGACGAAAGGGTCGGCTCATTTTGTGTTGAAGATAGGGGAAATCTTTAAACGACTTAGGTTCTCAAATTACAAAAATGTTCTAATTCGCAGTTAATTATATTTTTGACTTGTCCATTCAAAAGGGATTCATAGGGACCCCAAAGTTCAATGACTTTTCGTCCCTCGTCATACCAAAGATAATTCATTCCAAGGTATTTAGTAAGCCAATAAAATCTTTTGCCCTTTGAACCAATGAAGTCATAGATGGTATCCTCGTCATACTTAGAAACATCCATTTCATTGTAATGTGCGACGGGAGGGTTATAAGGAGCCATATTGTATTAGAGAACATATTGTTTAAGTTTGTCACACATGATGTCTAAGTTAAAGTTCTTAAGAACATATTCTTCTCCAAGTGGTTGTTGTAGTTTATCTTTGTAACATTCATCAAGTGCAATTGCAAAATCCTTAGAGGTGCAAATTGTTAAATCACCCAAATGTGGTTCAGTTGGGAACATTGTCATATACACAGATGGTTTAACCATGACTGCGTATCCACCCATTGTTTCTTTGTAAATTGGAATTTTGGGGACAATTTGAGGTTTGTTTAGATACAAGTGTTCCAAATTTGTTAAACCAAAACCTTCACCACAAGTTGTTGTTATACCAATATCACCCGCGTTGTAAATAAGATTTACTACTTCATTTGACATTATTGTGGCACTATTTGTAATGAATATGTGTTTATCTAAAACAGTGGCTGGATCAACCTTCTTTTGAAGACATACTTTTCTACATGTTAGAAAAACATCACATCCAGTATCTGAATTTTTAGAACATCCCAAAAATAATTTTATTTTTTCATTCATGTTATTCATTTTCAAGAATTCAATAAATGCTTCAATTGTTTTGGGAATCATTTTACGATAAGTATTTCTATTCATATTGACAACAAGATAATCATCTTCATTGAAACCTAATGCTTTCTTAGCTTCTTTTGTATCAATATGACTAAACTCTTCTACATATAATCCATGTGGAACACCAACAACTTGTTCTTTAGGAAATCCCAAATCATCAATTAAATGTTTAGCCCAACAATGTCCAAATGTAAATATTTTATCAATCTTGAAAGTTTTGAGTTGATCATACATATTAATATTTTGCCATGGATAAACAATGTCTAGGTACACATAAACTTTGGGTGGCATAAGTTCTTGTGGGATTATGGATAATATAGAATTAGTCACTGGAAGGTCATTGTAAATAAATAATACATCTGGTTTCTCTGCTTCCAAAGCTGGAAGAATTCCTGCGTCCCCAAATCCTTTCATAGCATCTGGATCAATTTGGACTGCATCATAAAATTTAATTCTTGGGTCAATAAATCTATCTTGTATTTGTTGCCCGGGATAATTCTGAAAACCATAGAAAACAACTTCAACACCAGGTTGGTCTGCAAAAAAGTTTGTCATTTTACAAGCCATTCTTCCATAACCAGTTCCCTGTGAGGAATGTGTGCTCATAAAAAAGATTTTCATCTTCTACCCTTTATTCATAAAATTTATTATTTTAGTTGTCGCACCTTCTTGAATAATATATCTTGTATCATAAATTCCTGAAACATTATAACAACCTTCTAATTTTTTTAAATTTTCATATTCTTTTAAACAAATATCATGACTTCTAAAATGTTCATGAGTTAGGGAACTCTCATTCCATCTATTTTTCATTATTGTCTTTCCGTTAAATTTCATATTTTTTCTACACATGGGACAATCAAAGTGAACTGTATTTTGGTACCAATTTTTAGTACATTGGTAGCAAAATGAGTGACCACATTCTGTGTGTATGAGTTCTTTATTTTCATAACACACTGGACACTCCATTAAGGAGTTATTTGTTTATTTCTTTAACGCATCAAGCAAGCAGCACAATACTTTTCTTTCTTTTGGGGGTTCATTGTTTTGTATCCAAAGAAGACAAGAGCGAAAATAGCAATAAGAAGAACAGTTGACATTTATATTTAATATAGATAATTATTCTGTATCACTTTCAACTGAATCAATGAGTGAAATACTTTCTTCGTCAGCGGTTGTGTATTCACTGCATGTATAATCATCATCAGTTTCACTATCAGATTCATTTAGTTTTGCGAATTCATTTTCTTTGATTTTATACATTCCAGTAGAGGAAATGTCATCCGTATCATAAAAACCTTGAACTGCTTCCCTGGGTATAACTTCAATATCATCTTCAAAAGCATATGTATCTCTTCTTATTGGTCTAAGAAATTGAACAGTAACATATGTGCCTTTACCTTCAATAACACGAGCAATTCCGATTGTCCCGTCTTCATTGAGAACATCGATGAGTTCATTTTGTTTCATTTCTCTCGTGTAAAGGAGCTTAAAATCTTTATATCAATAATATATAAATGACTTTAAAAGACGCTTATTTGTGTGGACTTTCAGTTCTACAAAATAGAACAGTTCAACCAGGGGATGCAGTAATGTTTGATATTGATGACACTTTAATTATGATGAATGGAAGCGTGGTTCATTTAATGGTTGATTTACTTAATGAAGCCATGGACTTGGGTTACTGGGTTGTTATCATGACAGCTCGTCCAGCAAATGAAGAAAATGTTGCTTGGACAATTGAACAACTCAAGGACTTGGACATTAAATATTCTCAACTTATTTTCGCGCCAATGGAACACAAGGGAGATGCTAAAGTGAGCACTGGATATAATTACATTTTATCTGTTGGTGATATGCCTACTGATTTAACACACTCTAAATATTGGATTAACACTTCCAATTCAAGTCACAATTGTGACATGTCACAAATGTAGTCATGGGTTCATCTGCAGAACGCGTCTGGAGCTGATAATATGAGGTGTTCTTCTTTTTGCATCTTCTACACTCAAAGAAGCCTTCAACTTTTTCATCACTTTTCAAATAATCTTTTTTCAATGATCTCGCCAATCTATTTTGTAAAACAGTATCATGTGGTCCCTCTGGCCAAAGTTGATGAGGCGCCAAGGATGCAATAGTAGAAGATTTAAGTGAACCATTTAATATTTTTTGTTTTAATGTTGGCGATTTTTCTAAATTATATTTAATTGAGATGTATTTTTGTTTATACATATCTCTAACACGGGGATTTTCCCAACTCGCCGGATGAGATAATTTATATGCTTCATCAATGGTCCAATTAAAAATAGATTTTTCAATATTTGTACACCTATTGTCATCAACGGGTAAGTTTAATATTTCAGATACTTTAGTCACAACGAATGGTCGCATTTTGTGTTCGTTTGTTGAGACTAAGGAGGCCATGACTCTGTACTATAGAGTTATATAAATCCTTAAACTTGGGTATTGGAAATACATTATTTATTCACCTGGTGCCCGGTGCATGAATGGACCAGAAACACGCCTTTTAGGATGAGTAGCATTGAACTCTTGGGTCAAGGAACCCAAATTAGCATAGTTCCTGTATCCCTCAACATTTGTTCGAAGCATAAGATCCAAAACTAAAATAGATAAAATAATAGCAATTATAATTCGAACATTAAATTTCATTTATTATATGATCACATTATTTTTTTTGTGGGCTCTTTGATTTTCTTCTACGACGCTTAGATCTTTCCCTAAGGAGACGAGATCGTATTCTTGATTTGAGTATTCTTATTTTTCGTCTAGTCTTTTCTTCTTCTTCTCGTAAATATTTTGAAACAAATGGTTTAAATTTCTTTATAAATCCAGAACCATAACCTTTATTGATTTCAGAAACTGTATTCTTATAATTTTTATCTATATTTTTCAATTTCATCCCACCTTCCTTACGAGGGTTTCTCAAATATGAAAGATATTCTCTCACCGCATCTTGTAAATATTTTTCTCTTGCATTCACCAATCCTTTAACATATTTAACTTTAATATCTTGTATATCAGAATTGAGATTTTGCATATTTTCATTTTTAATCTTTTTTAAATATTCTTCAGTTATATTATATTTCTTAAAAAAATAATCATTATTTCTTAATTTACCTTGTTTTTTGAAATAATTAACATTTTCTTTGGATATTTTATTTGCAATATTAAGCTCTTTCCTACCCTTACCAATGTTATAATTTTTCATCTCAATCAATATACTTTGATATAAATCTGGTCTTTGTTCAAATTTCTTCTTCAAATTTAAATTTTTATTAAGTGGAATAGACTTTTGTATTTGTTTAATAATTTGATTATGTAATTTTTCAAGAGTTTTTTCATTTTGATTTTTGAATCTATTTTGTAATCCAGTTATTTGTCTCGATAAATTTTTATTAGATAAACTTAATATTCCATATTCAGGATTTACTTCTTTTAATTTTATAGTAAACAATTGAAATTCATCTAGTATTTCATAAAACTGTTTTTTTGTTTTAGATGAAGCCAAATCACTAAGATATCTTTCTTTTATGTTATTAATAGCCTTTTTAATATTATCTCTTATTTTTGTGAAAGTTTCGTCTAACTTCTCAGATGTGTGTTTACCAGAAATTATAATGTTTTTTTGTTTATTTATAAAATTCCTTTTCATTCTTGAAAATAAAAGATTTCTATTCGATGACAACTTTTGGATGTTATATAAATTTCTTACAGTATTTAAATTTTGAGTTAATTGTTTTTGATTGGTTATTTTAAATTGTGACATATAATTTTTATTAAAATGAGATAGATTGTTTCTCAACGCTCCTCTATTTTTTGTGTAATATTCTGATAATCTTTTTTGTGCAACATTCCAAGCGGTGTTAATAGTCAATTGAATTTCGTTTTCTTTAGGATATGGAATTTTACCAGTTGCTAAATCATGAATTTTTTCATATTCCTTTTTTAAATTAATATTTGTAATATTATAACTATTACTCTGATTTGTATATTTAACTTTACCATTTTTATATATTTCAACATTAAGTAATTTATTAAGAACTGTTTTTGTTTGACTCTTAGCTCTTTTTCTAATATCTTTATATATAACATTAAATATCTTAAGATTTTTATATGGTTTTTTGTCTAAAGATACAATAGACGAATAAAATTGTATTAATTCATCTAAATTTGGTATATTAACCGTCTTACCTCTAAGTGTTCCTATGTGTGACGCTGGTTTTTTAGGTTTATTAGGAGTAGCACCAGATCTTGGAGTTGGACTAGGATTTTTGTGTTGGGCTCTACCTGCTTCTACTAATATAGTATGTATATCTATTGGTAAAAAATTTTTATCAAAAATTTTTTCCAATGCTTCTCTATATTTATTCAATGTTGTAGTAGGAAGGGTTGCAAATTCTAAGTCTCCATCTACTATATCTAAGTACTTTTCATCTGAATATTTAGATTTGTTGTTGCTGTTTGTCGTAGACATTACTACTATATAAAAAGATAATTTGTATATCCTGTAGATGAGTGAACTCACAAAAAATATTAGAGAACATTTTGATGGAACAACAAAAGTTCAATATCTTTTTCGCACTGTAAAAAAAATTTTGGGAATTCCTGTGAGTGCATACATTACAAAAGACCTTTACCTTTGTGTGTGTTCTAGTGCAAGAAGAGATATAACACTTTTAACAAAGAAACTTGAAGACAATGATAAATTGTCTGAACAAATATATGAGACCCTCAAGGATATTAAATATAACAAGAAATACGATACATTTTATGACACATCTAAGGACGAGATGGAAACTGCCGTCTTTAGAGATGAGTTTTTAGATTTAGAAACTTGTGCTGTTTGTCGTGAAGATACATCTTCAAGAACTGCTTGTGAACACTCACTTTGTGTCCTGTGTGAAAACATGTTGAAATCTAGCACATGCCCTATTTGCCGTGAGCCTCTGTTTGACGAGGTGGTATAAAAGCAGTGCCATTCAATACCGCATCACTGTATTTCATTGCAATACTAAAATGAGCGTATGCCCAATCCATGAAATTATCCAATTTTTCATTGAATGGGTTTCCGTTGACCAACTTTTCCAAATCTAATTTCTTTTGACCAGGTTTAACATTTTTAATTTCATTTCCGACCATCTTCAACCATGTAACATGTTCTTCATTTGAAGGATCAAAAGCTTTTGTAAAGTGTTTGGTTGTAGAGTCCATACTGTTTTTTAGGGGACATTTAATTCTCTTTATTTAGACGCGATTTAATATGATTAGCACTTGGATCAGATATATCAATCCATTTGGGTCTCCATATTTCACTTATCAAGTGTTCGTTTTGTCTTCCAAACTTTTCCCAAAACAAAAACCTGTAAAGGGCTTCTTCTTTTGTTGTTGGTTTATTGTGTTCTGCAGTTTTTTGCATCATTTTAAAATGCATATCACTGATTGTTTCATCACAAAACTTTTTGAGTTCTTCAACCCAACTTTTACCAACTGCATCACTCATACCATCTTTTTGTCTCCACAAAATATCATCTGGTAAATATTCTTGGAATATCTCCCTAAGAACTCTTTTTTCAATAACTGGTTCTCCCTCTTTGGGTAATTTTAGTCTTTGTTCTATAGTCATGGCACATTCCACAAAATATTTATCTAGAAATGGAACAACTAAATCCAAGCCATGTGCACCTGCACATCTATCTGCTCTCAAACCATCAAATTGGTGAATAAGTTTGAGCCGTCTAAGGTTTTCCATGGAGAATTCAATCTCTGAAGGAGCATAGTGGAAATACAAATAACCACCTAAAACTTCATCGCTTCCTTCCCCTGAAAAAATATATCTACAAGGAGTGTTTTCTTTGATGTATTTACACAAAAGATACATTGGAATACTTGCTCTAACAGTTGTAGTATCATATGATTCTAGAGAATTAATGACATCCTGTAAAGCAGCAATACCTTCTTCTGCAGTAAATATAATTTCAGTGTGATCTGAATCCAAATAGTCAGCAACTTTTTTGGCTGCCACTAAATCTGGACTATCTTTGACACCAATTGAAAAAGTTTTAATTTTTCCTAATTGTTTTTGAGCGATAGAAGCAATAAGACTGCTGTCTAAACCACCTGACAATAAAAACCCAATGGGTCTATCTGTTGTTTTAATTCTTAATTTAACTGCATCTTCCAATGTATTTTTGAGCCATTCCTTTTCAATGTATGTTCTTGTATCTAGGGAACGAGACCAATACATGTTGTGATGACAAACAAAATCACCAATAAGTGAATCATAAAAATAACCTGGTGGGAAAATATTAATTTTTTTATTCAAAAACAAAAGAGCCTTTGCTTCGCTTGCAAAAGCATATGATTCTTTATCATATTTAACATAGAACATTGGTCTAACACCGAGGGGATCCCTGGCAACAATAATTCTATTTCCATCTGAATATACAAATGCATAGTCTCCGTTAATGTTTGTCAGTGTTGATTTAATACCCATGCGTTCAATCATGTCTGGAACAACAATACAATCACTTGTGGATTTTTCTTTTCCTTGTCTGAACTGTTTGTGATTATATATTTCACCATTGCAAGCAAATATATATTGTTCAGATTTAAAAGGTTGCATTCCATCTGGTGTTAAATCATTGATTGCGAGACGATAATAATCTATTTGACATTTTCCTAAACTATCTCTTTTATAATCATCGGGACCTCTATGTTCTAGTAAGCCAACTGGGACATCAATAGGATTACCAAACGTGCATACAATGCCACACATTTAATTATTACAAATTTATTCTTCTTTAAAATTTTACTCATCTTCAATAAAGTCATTCAATAAACTTAAACGATTTCTATACAATTCAATATTTTCTTCAACGACAATTTCCTGACCTCTTAATGATACATTTACAGTGTTGTTTGTAGTTGGTAATAAATGAAATTCATGACAATAAAAAAACTGTGCTCCTGAACCAGTTGCAAAATTTGAAAATTCTTCTTGGGTCATATTTTCAATAATAAACCATTTCTCCAACTCTTCTAATTTTCTTTTTCTTGGGGGTGATTTTGATTTTATAGTTGCAATTTGTTGTGTAAAATCTACCGAAGGCCACGAACCATATTCACTTCTATGTTCGCACATTTGTCTTATACATCTACGAGCAACAACTTCTTCTGGAAAACAAACAAATCTAGGGGTTCCCTTGGGATCAACAATTGAAGCATATCTTTTTGTAGGTGTAAATTTTATCAATGAATATTGATAATTCAAAGACATCCTCGTTAATCTATAATATAAAATAATGTTTATATATCACAAATGGAGTATCTTGCAAAAACACCAGGTCAAGCAGCTTATATAAAGGCACTACAGTCTCAGAAGCCAGTCGTTGTAACCACTGGTCCAGCTGGTTGTGGTAAGACAAGATTGGCCTGTGAGATGGCTATTGATTTATTGGAACAAAAAAAGTGTCAAAGAATTATATTGACACGCCCAATTGTAGCTGCCGATGAAGATATGGGTTACTTGCCTGGTGATATTGACAAAAAAATGGAACCTTGGGTCAGACCAATGTATGATGTTTTTGAAAAAAGTTTTTCACTGACAAAGATGGAAAGATACATTGAAATTGCTCCCTTGGGCTACATGAGAGGTAGAACATTTAATGACACATTCATTATTGCCGATGAGATGCAAAACAGCACAATTAACCAAATTAAGATGGTTATGACCCGTTTGGGTGAAAACTCAAAAATGGTTATTTCTGGTGATTTGGAACAAAGCGATCTTACAGGTAAGCCCAATGGTTTGTGGGACTTAACTGAAAGAATGAAAACTTTCGAGGGCGAATTTCAATACATTGAAAGAATTAAAATGCGCGGTGAAGACATTGTCAGACACCCTGCAGTTGAAGAAATTCTCAAGATTTATAAAGCTTGAGTTTGGTATTCTCTTACAAATTCTGTATTTTCATCCTCACCAAATATTTTTGCAGCATTGGGAGCAGTATATATAACTTCTCCAACAAATCCTATTTCAACCTTTTCTATATCTTTTGCAAATGGTTCATATTTATTGTCACTACAATGAACGAATGCTCTGCAAACAATCAATGGATACAGAAAAGCAAGGAAGCGTTGATCCACAATATAATTATCTGTTTCGGGTGTTATGTTTGTTAAGTAATTAATGAAAACATGTTTCCCTTCAACAAATTCACATGGAGGTTTATTAATATCTTGTTGATTCAAATTATTTGGTAAATACTTTAATAATTTATTTCTAGAACCAAAAGTTCCCGCTAAAATAGGGCATGTATGACCAGGATGATCCCTAATGATATGACAATCTTTGTTTGATTTAAGCCATTCATCAACTAATATTTTTTCTCTTTCTGACAATCTTGAATCACAATCTCTAAATATAACTGTTGACCCATGGTCATCATCTATTCCAATGAATAAATCATTATATCTCCAAAGAGTATTAGCGGCTCTTTTTTCTGCTCCTCTATGTTTCACTAAATATACATTTGGTTGTTCTGCCAACCATTTTATTATTTCTTCGGGAACTGTTTCATTATAATGAATTCTAACAATCCACATTGGAAAATATTTTCTTGCAAGAATTACATTTTCAATCATTCCATAAGTATATACTTTATTATCTCCCCATAGAGAATATGAAATAAATTTTCTTGTTAATATATCAGACCAATTATATCTCAAACCATGTCTTTCAACAGTATCTTCGGCAACTGGTTGAAATATATAACCATCATTAAAAACATAATAAGGAATTTTACCCCCGTAAAGTGCTGAGGAATAACCATATGTAGAAGTTAAACCCTCTTCAACAAACTGGACTACATTTCTTTTGTTTATTCCACCATTTGTCATATAAACTCTTGGCATTTTAGACAACAAAAACCATTCAACAAAACTATTCAATTTAGCATCCAATGATTCGTCTTCAACTTCACAAAATTGTGAATGTTCATCTGCAGTAAAACCAATTTTAAAATCAAGACACACAGCTTTGGGAACTCTTGATTTTATATATTCTTTTGTGGAAACAGAGTCACTCAAAAAATAAACTGGGGCATCCAAACGAAGCGCTTCATGTATCATGGCATCTACAGCTTTTATGTCTGCAAAAGGAAAGTATCCAAACTGAGCTGAATCTTCACATGATAATCCTCTTCTACAATGGAAGCCTGCGACACAATCTTTTACTTGTTCATAATATTTGTCAATGTGTTCTTTCAAATATTCAGTTGGTCTTATCATTATATTCATGACTTCAGTTGTATTTAAATATTTTAGGTGGAGTATTTTCATATCTTCTGAGTTAATTGTTGCATTTCCAATTGGAACTTCATCTATGTCAACTGTTTGAATTGGTTGAATAAATTTGTCTCTCCCATAGAGGAAAACATCTTTATGAAATTTTGGATTTTCTGCAGAAATAAAATGAGAAAGCATTGAAAGAACTAGATTGCCAAATGCACAATCTGGTTTTGGTCTGAAAACATTAGAATAGTCTTCTCCCATTTTTTATATACTCACAATTTCTTACATCATTTTTAGCACACACTGCACACCTAGTATTTGGGTTTTTTGCTCTTATAACTTCAAATGTTCTTTGATGAGGTGTATCTTTGTAACATTGAACACAACAAGTATGTTGACATCTATTCCATATAAAACCATCAATACCAGATTTTTCACAATTCATGCATGTAATACCTTCTCTCCTTCTTATATGACAAGATGCGTAAGCTGGATAACACTTTCTACAAAAATACTTAAATGACAATTCACCCCTTTCTAATTCTTTATCACATTCTATACAATTTTTGTTTTCTGGTTCTTCAACTTTTTTTCTCAATCTATCTGATTTATTTTCTTGTTCAACTTTCATTTCTGTTGTAGATACTGAAAAAAAATAAAATAAATATAACACAAGTATGCTAAAAAGAGAGTTGGATGACTATGAAAGATATAGTATTCACAAAAGCATCGTAAAAGAATTATTTGGTGATACAGAAGAGTATATAAAAACAAAAATTTTTGATAGTCCCCATACGCCCTATGTTCTTTGTAGCAATACTTTCCCATATAAAACAAAATACATACACAAAGTATTTTTTATAAATCCCAAATACGAAAGATTTTACGATGACAATAGGGTGGAAAAACTTCTAGAAGGTTCTAAAAAGTTATGGATAAATGACCCCATGACTAAAAGTGTTCATACTATAAAGCATTATCAAGTGTATTTTTGACTTAAAGATTTTCTTTCATAATAGAATATAATGACTTCTCTTACTCGTGATTCAACTACTGTCCCAGGTCAACAGTGGGCGTGTATTTCTTGTATTGGCCCAGAAGCTCCACAGCGTCATGATAAGTTTGGAATTAAGATTCGTGGATGTTTTGGGACCCAAGAAGAAGCCGCGAAGCATGCTAAGAAGCTCCAGGAAGAAGAGAATACATTTGACATCTATGTGTGTGACATGTATCAGTGGTTGCTCATTCCACCAGATCCCATGGCTATAGATGATGTGTCATACACAAATGACAAGCTTCAAGAGATTATGGATGGATACAAGAAGAATCAACTTGCTGCTGCTCGTCACTTCGAGGAGCGTAAGGCTGATATGATTGCAACTAAGCAAAGTGAATCAATGCCATTCCTCAAGCCAGGTGATGAGCATAGTAAATACTATAACAAGCCAGATGAGGCTCCAGTCAGTCATCCAGCTGAAGTTTTGGAACGCCTCCAAAAGGAAAAGCCAGACGCTCCAATGGAGGAGTTGGTTAAGGAAGCCGATGCGATTGTTTCAGCTGAAATTGAAGAGCGCAAGAAGCAACGCGAAGAAGCGGATAAGAAATGGAAGGAAGAACAGGCCGCCGAAAAGGCTGCCGAAGAAGAACCCAAGGCGGATGAAACTGTATCTGAAGAACCAAAGGAATAAGTATCAGAACAACACGAGGTAAGTATAAAAAAAAATCAAAAAAAATAACTAGTTATTATAAATAATGGACAATTTTGAAACATTACTTATAATAATATTGATATGTGCCGCCTTCTTAATTAAATTTAGTGTGTTATTAAATATTATCACATTAGTTATAGTTGGTGGAATTGCTCTTATGACATACAGAGTTTATACAAAACGGTCTGACAGAGGAGTAACTGCACAAGATGTGGGTAAAGATTTAGTAACTGATCCCTTGGTTGTAGGTAGGGCTTACTTTTCTGAACCAGAAACGGGTCCAATCGGTGACTTCACCGGTAGATCATCCTGGCCTGATAATCAAGGGTTGAGAGCTATTTCTCCCGATGAAGAATCCTAAAACAAGGGCAATAAATAAAGCTAAATAAACAGTCTTGTCAAAAGACGAAAATGCGTCGTTATTCTGATATATTATTGGTTGTTGTTGTTGAATTGGTTGCTGATAATACATCGGTTCTTCGTAATATTGTGGTGGTGGTGGTGGTGGTTCCTCATATCGTGGGTTTTTTGGAATTGGTCCCCTCTCATCGTGTAATATTTCGGGTAAAGGATTTGGTGGAACATATTCTCTCTCATTGTCAATTAATTGAGAAATTGATGTTGTGAATGGTTCTTGTTTATCACCCCTAAACAATACTTTATTATTAAAATCCTTGTCTGAATCGTATTCAATTGGAACACCTATCTCTGTCTCCATTTAATAAGTATCACTTTATCTTTTTAAGCTTAATCGTCGCACTCGTCGTCTGTTTCTTCTTCTGATTCGTATTCCTCATCTTCTTCAGTTTCATAATCCTCTTGTTCGTCATCTGTGCACTCTTCATAATCATCTTCTTCTTCGCCATCTGAATATACTACAAAATCCTTCAAATTACCTTCTTCGTCTGCATCTTCCTCGTCTTCTTCATCATCTTCTTCATCGGAATCATCATCAAATTCATCCTCTGTATCAAAATCTTCTTCACCTGTAAAATCATCTATAATGTCTTCTTCTGGGTCTAATCGTTCAATTGGCTTAGAAATGCGTCCAGAGCGTGTTTTTACAGTTGAAGGGCTCATTATATAGTTATTTAAAGATGTTTTTAAGCCGTTATTTTCTCATTTAAATAAACTGGAATAAAACGGACTCCGCTATTAATTGCAGAGTTTAATAACATCTTTTCAAAGTTATAGCCTAGTTCTTGTATTAAATATGTCATTTCATCGTGAATATCTAAATCCCCGGCTACACCAAAAAGAGAAAGTTCTTCTAAGTATTGTATTGCCTGGTGGAAAAATACCTTTGATTGGTTCACATCTTTTATTGTATGTTTGGCTAAATTGAAATTTGCGAGATACTGTTCATAATAGTCTGGATTAACTCCTGAATATTTATGTATCTTCTTCTGAATTTCTTTTATATGTGAAAAGTCATCTACATCTCTTTTTATCATTTTAATGGCGAAATATACGACAAATGCAATAAGAACTACACTAATCATTACAATAAATGGCTATTTTTTCTTTGCTGGATTAAGCTTATCTACAATTTTAGAGTAAAGGATGTGTCCCCTGGGAGCAAATTTCTTTGATTTACATGGACAAGCACACCTTATTACATCTTTTTCTATGTTGAAAGGAATACAAAAGTCATGTTCTTCGTTTGCTTTTTCACAAAACATTGAAGTTGTTTCAACTGTATAATTCTTACCTTTTTTAAGAACACCTATGACCTCAACATCTTTCTGTCCATACATATTTTTGTTTATATACTGACTTAATAGGTCATTAAGGTCATCTTTTTTAATAACCTGTGTTTTCACTTCTTTCTTTTCAGGAATATCGTCTTCTTTAGTGTATAGCTTTTCAACCAATTTATCTGGGATGACATGCCTTCTTCCTGAAAAATCTTTACAGAAACCTGATCTTCTTCCTCTGCTTGTTTCACAGTCACAAAAACATTTTTGTGTAATTAAATTTTTTGATAAAAAGAACCAAATGTGGTTAGAATTATGTTCTCTACCAAGGTTTTCACAGTAGTGAGATGTAGTAGAAATCAAATAACATTTTTTGTGTTTAAACATTTTTGTAATTCTAGCATTCTGTTGTCCCTCCATGTTTTTACGAATGAAAGTCTCAAGATAGGCTTGAATTTCACTATCTATGACTTCATTCTTTGTTTGGTGTTTTGTAAATCCACCCTCTTTGATAAAGTTGGATTTGGCTCTGGAGAGTGGTTTAATTCTTGCCGGTGCTTCACAGTCTGTCCTCACTGTTGTAAGTTTAAGCATTTCAACTGTGGGTTCTTGTGATACTTCTTGAATCATACTCAAGGGACCATGGATATATTTGTAAATTGGGAGATAGGGGGATTGTGTAACCTTTCCATTATCACACCCTTCGCACCCCGTGCCTCCACAAACATCATGCTTACCCATCTTGTGAGACCAAGGCATTCTAAAACCAGCTCCCGCTGTTTGTTTTTCAAGGTTTCCATAGACAGCGACATCTATGATGTCACTCCAATCCTGACCCCCGTATGCAGTCTTGAGAGTTGAAACAATATGGTCTCGGAGGGATAGAGCTCCTTCTTGATCTACAACAAAACCAAACCAATTAAGATGAATACCCGTCTTGATTAAATTATTTTGAACTTTCTTTGGTTCTGCAACAGAAATAATACAATCTTTTCCACCGAGGGACTTTACTTTATCACAAATAATCTTTGAAATATTTTTGATTTGTTCCAAACCTAATGCTTCTTCATCTTTGAAATCAACATCAACGAAAAAGTTATAAAATGGTGTTTTCTGTTCTACGACATAGATCTTCTCACCATTATTTATACATTCTACACACTTTGTGTAGAAATCATCCAATCTATCAAATGGGATTGATAGGACACCTTTGTCCATTAATACATGTGATAGAGAGCTGGCATTGTTGAATTTATTTTTATAACACCAGTTTCTGAACATGGATACTTATAAAAATATAGATTTAATTTTTTAATCTCGTTGAAATTGAAATATCTTCAAGATCTTCCTCTTCCTCTGGTCCCTTCTTAAGGTCTCTTTTTATCACCAAAAGTTCATAAGCTTTTTTATCTTTGTTTGCTTCAATATATGATTGCGCTGCTTCTTCTGTAAAATCATGTTTATTCAAAAGTATATCTTTAATTTGATTCAAAATAAAACTTTTTGAATGTGATGACATTATTACTTTATACCAAATGTTTTTCTTGAATGAGAAGAAACACATGAATAAAATTTAGGGTTTTTTATAATATTATCAACAATCAAATCCCATCTTTTTCTATTGTTAAATTCTTCAAGGGTGTCCCAACTCAAATAATCATTTTCATCAAATGTTTTTTTAATTGGTAATCTAGCTATTTTCTTTTGATTTGTTTTTATTTTTTCATTATTAAATTTTGATATAATTTCTATTTGTTCATTTCTCTTGTATGAAACAAAAAATACGAAAACATTATATATAAGTTCATCTGCTCCATCTTTTACCGAAAACTTATACTCTGTATATTCGCCGTCTTTTAATGAAACAATTCCCCTTGTTTCTTCTTCTAATTCCCTAAGGGCACATCTTAGGGGATTAGGGATCTCTCTTTTTCTACATCCGCCTGTTACAAATATCCACTCTTTGAAACGGCGGTCCCTAACTGTAAGAAATCGTGGTTTATCACCTGAAAACGATACAGGAATAGCTATAGACTTATATTTCTTCATTGCGAGGTCGCAAGTTATAATAAGCATATTTTTTAATCTTCGTCATTTTCTTCATCATCTTCAATTTCTTCTTCCTCGACTTCAAGATGTCGTGTTTGAGAGGATGGTGGTGCCGCCATTCGCTCTCTTTGAACTTGAACAGGGTATGGAACTCGCATTACTTGGGGTGGAGCATTTTTAAGATCTCTCATCTCCTTAAATAGATAAACAGTTGAAATCACACAAATGGCAATGACAACAAGTGTAATATTATCTCGTGTAAACATTATACTTTTTATTATCATTAGTTTTTTAAGCAACTATCGCACCTAGTTTAGCTTTATATCCCATTTCTTCTGCTGCCTGTGGAACGGCAAATTGGACAGATTGAAAATGTTGGTATTTGTCTTTTGGTGGAGCCACTGGTTTCTCAACAAAGTTTTCAATTCTTTTAGACTTTGGATCATAAGTCAAAACAAAAATAATTCCTAAAAGAATCACGTATTTCCACATTTATTATATAAAAACATTTTTACCATAATTGTTCTGAAGCATGGTAAAATTGTAGTATTTTTTTAAAATTTTTAGTATTTAGTTGGCATACATGAGACCTCCCATACCCTTCTCAATGTGTAATATATTGTAGTTGATCGCGTAAATTTTTTCATCGAAAGTTGAATCAGATGAAATGAAACGAGCAGAATCGAGTCGGGAGAAGTTTAATGAACCGGTTGGTTGGTTTTTAGCTGTATCCAAGCAGAATGTGTAAAGGAATAATTCACTATCCCCTGAAAGTTTATCCTGGATGTGGTAGAATGATGGAACGGTTGAATAGTTTGGATGAGCGAATTTGAAATCAGAAATATCAACACCGTTCACTTGCAATTTCACCTTGTTTCCAGCTGACAAAACATTCACTGAACCATCTGAACCGGAAACATTTGGACAAGAAGCAATGAGCTTCACTGGGTGGTTAAACACAAGCTCTTGGATCTTGGATCCCGAACCAAGGATGCGTTGGACTTGGTAGCACAAGATGTCATGTGGTTTAGAAGCAACCATATTGCGTTCATCGTTGTCCAAATAGATGTAGTTGGCAAAAGCTTCCCAACGGTGGTCTTCGGCACTCGCACCCCACTTGATTCGCATCTCAACGTCGTGGTACTGAAGGGCAACCAATGGAATGCACGCATGGTAGTTCTCACAGTGGAAGAAGCGCAAGGGGTAGAAAGAACTTGATTTACCACGACCGAAATGAATTCCCTTCGCCTTTGAGTGAGAGGAAGCCAAAACATCGGAGGCAATGCGTTCTGTAAAGTAAACATCTTGGGTATCAATAACCTGACCACCCACTAACAATTCGACCTGATCAATTACTGTAGACCAATCCATAACGGCGTTGGCAGTTGTTCCATCTCCGTTGACTGGAGCAAGGTACACATAACTCAACATATCACCTTTCCGTTCAAAACGAATAGATGACATACCTGAATTTTTCACATTACCTTGAATAACCTGCTTCTCAACGCTATGCGCGAAATTTGTGTGACGCTTGTAGGATGACTTAAAAAATGAGACCTCAGGGTTTCCAACCAAATGGACATCCTGGGCACCTACGGCAACAATCTGGGCTGTACCCGCAGACATATTTATACTATTATATGATTTTATTTTTTTTCAAATGTTTAACACATTTCAAAAAAGATATTGTTTATATTTTTTCTAAATTCTAATCTAATTATTATTCTCAAGTTCAATTATTCTAGCCTTGAGTTCCTGGATGGAACTAATCAAGTATGGAATGACTTGGTCGTAATCAATTGTGGAAGCCACATTACCCCAAGCAGAGTAATCATCTGGGGTCTTCTCTTCCGCTGGTTCCGCGCCTTCACCCAAAATCACGGCGTGTCGCAATTCTGGAGTGTCATACCACAAGTCTTGAGCCACCAAACCAGATTCTGGTCCATAGACCTCATCGCCTTCTTCCATACCAGCTCTCTTATCATACACTTGTGGTGTCAAGTTAGACACTGTAGCCAAACCATTCACAATTGTTTGTCTGTTAATCTTTG
>Ga0206682_10001043_pt1 | contig 27855 bp, 24 predicted proteins | sample M240m12015metaG_FD_155444 | JGI IMG/M metagenome (GOLD analysis project Ga0206682, IMG submission 155444) | Ammonia-oxidizing marine archaeal communities from Monterey Bay, California, United States - M2 40m 12015 | ecosystem: Environmental > Aquatic > Marine > Intertidal zone | place: USA...
AAATTACTTATAAAGATAAAATGATGATAAACTCTATACTACTTATAGACGATGAAGACCTATTCCACTTGGTATTTGAAGATGCGTGCAGCATCCTTGACATAACGCTTTCACTAGAAGCACTAGACTCTTCTGATGAAGCAGATAAAAAATTTAAAGAATGGTTTCCCGATGACCCTAATGATGAGAAGCCTGAGTGTGTATTCGTAGACCTAAACATTATAGGCAGTAGCTTTGATGGTATTGAAATGATCCACAAGATAAACTTTGAATACGGCAACGGCTGTGTCATAGGAATTATATCATCTTCTGATGACAATCAAGAGATTGAAAAAGCCAAGAAAGCAGGAGCGCAGTTTTGGATTATTAAGTCAGATGATATTGAACCACGACTAGAAGAGTTTAAGAAAGACTACGAAGGATACAAGGATAAAACCAATCCATTTAAAATATACAGATGATAAGTTCTAAGGACACGGTAAAAGAGGCAATGCTTAAAGCAAAGGCTAAGAAGGTTTACATAGAAGGAAACTTTGTGAAGCTCTTGTCTGAAACCTCTGATACCGATGTCAAGGACTATATTGAAGAGTGTAAGACTAGAGACTTAAAGTCCCGAAAGAAAAGGTTACAGATAACCAAGCAGGTTCAGAAGCAAAACAAAGAACTGGAAGAGGCAGCTGTAGTTAAAGAAGCCTTGGTTCTAGAGTTGCAAAACTCACTAGAGGAAAGCAAGAAGCTTCGTGATGAGGCGCTAGAGGATTTAGAGGTTATGCAGAAGCGAACACAGTTTGAGCTGATAAGCACTATCGTAAAAGTTGCTTTGTGTGTAATTATAGGAGTAGGCGTGTTGACCACAGTTATGTATGCTTGGGCTATGACCTCTGGCACAGACACGCAGATAATAGGAAGTACGTGGTCTAATATGTTTGGTATACTGCTTACTAACGCTTTTAGTATAGTCGGTACAATTATGGGTGTAAAGTATGCAACGGACAAAGACTAAACATATAAAAGAGAAGATAGGTCTAGTAACATACTACAGACTTATGGGACTGCCTTTTGATTCCGACCCTATAAAATCATCAAGCATAACCACAGAGATAGACTTTAATAAACTAGACCCAGCAGTTCGTAGAGTTATTCTGACGCTACCGCTAGTTAAGTTTACAGGTAGATTTGATTACGGTGGCTTAGATAAAAAACAGCAGTTCTATATAATGACTACCTTAAAGGATAATTATATCGTAGACACTCAAGGAACTAACTACGCTAAGTATGTATGTAGAATAATAAATCTACCAGACATAAGTCATAAAGACGTGGAAACTGTTTTTCATTCTAATGAAGACATTAAGATGATTAAGCGAAGTGAGTGCTTTGATGTTGTTTACGAGAACGTAAAATACAAGCTAGAAATAACAGAAGAAGACGAGGATACCTTCACTAGTGTAGAGTATGATGGAACTTATGTAATGGACTCAAAACTAGAGAGTGAGGTTATAAAGTACTTCAATGAGTATAGATAACATATTGAATTAACCTGATTTAGAACATTAAAAAAGATATCTTAAAAATTGTTAATTTTGTAACATAATTAAATTTAATGAACATGGAAAATAAACAAGAGGCTGAAATTGAAAATCAACTTGGTGATGCCGGGTTTAGCTTTTCTGATACAATGCCGGAAGGAACAGAAGCTGCTCCTCCAGTAGTACCAGATAGTTTTGATATAGATTTAAGCAGTGCACCGGCAGCAGAGGAACAGCAAGTAGAACAGGAAACTGTACAACAACCTGAACCAGTTGCAGAGGACCAGCCCACTGAGCAAGTAGTTGAACCTACTAGCGAAAGTTCTTTAAATAATGAAACACCCGTTGTAGAAGAGCCGTCTCTTGATGATTCTACTGTATCTCGTTACGTCAGCGAAAAGCTTGGCTTAGAGATAGAGAGTCTTGATCAACTTTCAGCTTTTTTGCAACAAAACCAACAGCAACAGGAATCTACAATTGACGAACGAGTTAAAGTTATCTCAGACTTTGTAGAGCAGACAGGTCGCAATCCGGAAGATTGGTTTAGATACCAGGCTTTAAATCCGTCCGAAATGGATGATATGACAGCCATTCGTGTATCTATGTCAAACGAATATCCAAACCTTAGCGGTGAGGAGGTTGATATGCTTGTAGGCTCAAAATACAAACTTGACGAAGATTATCACTCAGAGGATGAGGTTAAACTTAGCAAGTTACAATTGAAGATTGATGCTGATAAAGCTAGAACAGGAATTAATGAGATTCGTTCTCAATTTACTGCTCCAGCAAAACAACAAGATGAAGCTGTTCAGTCACCTATTGATGAACGTTGGATTCAGAATATGCAAGAACAAACCAACAACTTAGATGCTGTTACTTTTGAGTTAGCAGATGGTAAGGAGTTTGAGTTCAGTATTAATGATTCTTACAGAAATCAATTAGTTGACAAGAACCGTAACATTGAATCGTTCTTTGACCAGTACATTAGCCAAGACGGACAATGGGACTACGATAAGTTCAACATTCATCAAACGCTGGTTGATAACATTGATGCGATAGCAAAATCATTGTATCAGCAAGGTATGAGTGACGGACAGCGTAGAGTCGTTAACGAAGCGGCAAATGTTAAGTCAGAAGCACCGGCAGTAGGTACGGCACAACCTACGGACAATGTCTCACAGCAACTCTTAGATGCGTTGGGTGTAGACAAAACTTTGAAATTTTTCTAAAACATAAAAACTTTAAACAATGAGTTTAAAAGCAAATCAGCCATCCGTTAGCGGTGGCGTACAAAGCGCATTTAAGCGCTTAGACCCAGCAAAGTACACTTCTTTAGGTGACTTTATTGATGAAGTAAACCGTCCCGATATTCGTGAGGCGTTAGCAAAAACTTACGGTGATCAAGGTATCACAGGGTTCTTGCAAATGACAGGAGCAATCAAGTCTGCCGGAACAGCTGACAAAGTTCAGTGGTGGGAAGAAGCTCGTCTTCACGCTCGTCAAACTGGTGACTGGATCACAGGTGGTAAAATTGCAGTTACTGTAGCTGATGAGAAAATCTTTACTCGTGTAAACGATGTATTATTGGTTGGCACTACTCGTTTCTTGGTAACAGACGTTGCTGCTGTAGGTAGCGACCCAGTTACTTCTTACAACTTAACCGTAGTAAACATGGGTGGCACTGCTGTTAACCCAACTTCTGGTGCTGTTGATGCAGCTATCATTGGTAACTTGTACGGACAAGGTTCAAGCCAACCAACAGAATACTTGGAAAGCAACGTTGTATTACGTGAGAATCCATACAGCATCTTGAAAGAAACATTCAAGGTAACTGGTTCTCAGGCTACAAACATTGGCTACATCAACCTTGGTAACGGTGACTACCGTTGGTACATCAAAGGTGAGATGGATACTCGTCAGCGTTTCTTAGACAAGCGTGAGATGATGATGTTGTTAGGTCAGAAAAAAGCTACTGATGTAACCATCGGAGACTACTCTGTAAACGGTTCTGAAGGATACTTTGCTGCAATTGAAGATCGTGGTATTGTTGAAACTGGTGGTGTAGTAAACTCACTAACAGAAATAGATGCTATCATTGCTGAGTTGGACAAGCAAGGTGCTGCTCCAGAGTACTGTATTTACGGTAACACTGCGCAGATGTTAGCAATTGATGATATGGTAGCTAGCTTAAATGGTGCTGCTGGATTTAGCTCTGTAGTTGGCGAAGGTGCTTCTACAGTAGGTGGTGTCACTAGTGGTGCTATGGCTTTCGGTGCATTCCAAAATGCTGAACAAGCTGTAAAACTTGGATTCAAATCATTCGGACGTGGTGGTTACACATTCCACAACAAATCTTGGAAGTTGCTTAACGACCCAACATTGTTAGGTGGTTCTAGCTTCAAAGGTGTAATGATTCCTATGACTTCTGTAATTGATCCTAAAAGTGGTGCTCGTGCAGCAGCTCTAGAGATGAACTACAAAGCAGTTGATGGTTACTCTCGTGAAATGGAGCACTGGATGACAGGTTCTATCCTTGGTGTTACTAACACTAATGACGATAGCTTGCAATTCAACTACCGTTCAGAATGTAACTTGGTTACTCGTGCAGCTAACCAGCACATTTTGATCCGCTCATAAGGGCAAAACAAATAGGAGAGGGCTTTAGGGCTCTCTCCTTTTATTTTTAATTTAATATTTAATAAAATGGCTAATACGACAGCTAAAAAAGCTCCTGGTCGTCCTAAAAAAGAGACTGCACAGGAAGCATTACCAACAGCAAAACCTGTAGACTTTTCTGTCAGACAGGTATTCAACCCACAGAACACAAGGTTTTACGAGATTATAAACGGTGGTGGCATTGTTTGTAGAGTTAAATCCGAGGTTACTATTTACGATCCAGTTAAGCAAGTAACTACAGCTTTAAGATATTGTCCTAATGAAAAGACAATTTATCGTGATGAACAAAGTCAATACGCTAGAAGAGAGCATGTAATATTTAGAGATAAAATGCTAGCTGTTGAATTTACGAATCCAAACTTAATCAACTTTTTAAACATGCATCCAGACAATGTCGCTAATGGTGGTGATGTTTTCAAGTTAATAGATAAAAGTAAAACAGCTGAAGAAGAACTAGACCGTGAGTTTAGTATGCACGAAGCTATTTCTTTGATTAGAAATAAAGACGTTCAAGAGCTTTTACCAGTTGCTTTATCGTATGGTATCAATGTAAACCAGAAGAACGCTGAGATCAAGCGAGAACTACTTAGAGACGCTAAGACAAACCCAGAGAAGTTTATCAAGATGTTTGATAATCCAGAGGTTATTTGCCGTTCTGCTGTTATGCAGGCTGGGGAGTTTCAGATTCTTAGTCTTACAGAAAACGGTGTTTATTGGTTTGACAACAATAGATTAATTGTATCTTGCCCTCCGGGTAGCAGTCCTACTGACGTTGCTGTCCGCTTCTTCATGACTGAGAAAGGAGCCGCAGTTTACGATCAAGTTGTAGAACAGCTAAACAACATCTAATTTTCTGTTATACAGAATGTTAAGCAGAGGGGTTGCCAAAAGCAACCCCTTTTCTTTTCGTATATTTGTACTATCTAATATCAATCAGATGGCAAGTGTAAACAGAGTATATACAGCATTAAAGGACTTGGTCAACAAGGATCAGAAGGGATTTGTATCTCCTGCTGTATTTAATAGTTTTGCTGGTTTGGCTCAAATAAACGTGTTTAATAGACTGTTTGATGAGCACAGGAATGCAATGCGTTTTCGTAGAGCTGGCATTGACCCAGGCAAGAGTTTAGGAAAGACTAAGAATATAGACGAAGATCTATCTGTATTCCAGAAGAAAGAAAAGCTATCTCAAGTAAATGGGGTGTTCTCAAAGCCTAGTGATTTAGCTAGGGTATCTTCAATTACTACGAATAGCACATATGTGTTTGGCTCTAGTATAGGCACAAACATACAATTGATGTATAACCAAGAAGACATTGACCGGGCGTTAATGAGCGACTTATCCAACCCCAGTGAAACTTCTCCTATTGGATTGATTGGTGACAGCATAGAAGTGTTTCCTACTACTATAAAAAGAATTGAATTAAGATACTATAAGCTACCTCAAGGCTTAAATCCAACAACAGCTGCAAAAACGACAGCTCAACCTAAATTTGGTTACATATCTACCGTTCCTGGTGTTGAAATATTTGATGCTACCAACAGTGTGGATTTTGAGCTTCCAGAGCATTTCTTTGGAGACTTAGTTGTTGAGATAGCTCAACTTATTGGTATTAACCTACGTGATTCTGCTGTTGCTCAATATGCAACGCTAGGAAAACAGAAAGAAGAGAATAAATAATGTCTTTAGAAACCGTATCAATAGATCAGATTGTCAACGACTTCATGCTAACCATGGGTTATGATGACTATACAAGCAACGCCCCAGAGGTTGTTGTAAGAAACTTTGCTCTTAGAGGCGTGCGTGAGATTGGTTTTGACATGGGTCTTAAAGTGAAAGCAGCCGAGCTAACAGTAGACCAAACAAAAGGAACAGTTACATTGCCTACGGATTTTGTTGGGTTGTTAAAGTTAGGTGTTATAGGTGGTGATGGTCTTGTTTATCAGTTTATAGAAAACAGGAATATAAATCTTATATCTAACAGAGGTAAAGACGTTATACCAAACTATAGTGCTTTTGATTCAGAAGTATACAGAAACTATATCGCTAATGGATCACAAGGTAGGCTGTACGGAATGGGCGGTGGTAAAGGCGCTGGTGAATACAGGGTGAACTTTGACCAAAACAGAATTGAGCTATCAACAAATGTAGGTTCTGCTACCGTGGCTATAGAGTATATAGCTGACGAAGCTTTATCTACTTCTCCTAGTGTACATAAGTTTGCTGAAGAAACAGTAAGGGCTTATATATATTACAAGCTAATAGAGAGAAAGAGCAATGTACCAGCTGTAGAGAAATCTAGAGCAAGACAAGAATATTACAACGAGCGTAGAAAGTCTAATGCACGAATGAAGTCTTTTGGAAAGCAGGATGCGTTAGCAACGATTAGAAAAAATTTCAGACAGTCGCCTAAATATTAATTATGGCTATAGATAAGTTAACTCCGAGGTATCTAAATAAAGATAGCGATGAACGTCTCGTAAAGAACGTAGAGATGACAGACGCATTAAACTTGCGTATATCTACTGAAGACGATGGCGATGGCATGGTTATTAAAAATGCTTACGGTAATACAGAGGTATCATTTGAGACATCTTTGCCTAGTGGGACCAACAAGGTAATAGGTTCTGCTGCTGTTGAGTCTTCAGGTACTATTTATTTCTTTGTTTGGAACAGCAATGAAGACCACTGCATATATAAGTATGCTACAGGATCCAATACAGCTAAACTTGTATACAAGGACTCTGTTTTAGGTTTTAGTGAAAATGGGTTTGTACAAGCTAATATTGTTATTGATGCTGATCGAGATGATTTATTGTATTTTAATGATAGTAGATCTGAACCAAAAAAAATAAACGCATCTAAAGCTTTACGTGGAGATTACCCTGCATTCTTAACTTCCGGTACAGATGAAGAAAAACTTTTATTTTTAACTGTTGCAAAACAGCCACCATTAAAAGCGCCTACTTTCAACATTGTAAACAATCCCGATGTAATAGATAATCGTATTAACGATAAAGTATTTCAGTTTGCTTACAGGTATGTATACTCTGATGGGGAGTATAGCGCATTGTCTCCGTATTCTGCTGCTGCTGTTTCTGTTTCTCAATTGCGTGATGGTTTTAATACTCAATCAGGAAAAGACTTCTATAATCAAATAAACATCTTTGTAAGAAATACAAAAGCTGATGTAGAAAAAATATTAGTATACGCTAGAAACGGAAACACTGGTGTATTCTATGAGATAGAAGAAATTGAAAATAACGGAAGTGCGGGTATCACTACTATAAACTTTACAAATAGCACAGTAGGGTCAGCTGTAAGTGATACAGATATCAATAAACTTTTTGATAACGTACCTCAATTAGCCGATTCTCAAGAGATTGTAGAGGGTAGACTTATGTACGGGGGATACACCGAGGGTTTTGATAATTTGGATGTAGATGTAAATCTTATTTCTAATTATAAAAAAGGACCTGTAATAAATAATGCAGATGCAAGTTATTCTATTCTTGCTGGAGCTACACCTGGAGAAAACATAAATATTATTTATAATTTCCCTAGTGTCTTTACAAAAGACTCTAAAGTGTTTTTCAACTTACAGCTTGGAGCTGACAGTTTATCTTTTTACACTCAGGGTAACAGTAGTGGAAATTTAGAGGTGGACATATTTGCATCTTATGTAAATCAAGATGGCACAGGCGCTTCCGCAGAAGATGTTACAGTAATTAAAGATGGCGCTACTACAGGCATAGCGCCTATAAATGTTTACGAAACAATAAATATACCTGCTGGCACAACAAGCGCTCAAGCAGAAACATTGGTAAACAACTATATGATTGGTCGCAAATACGTGACCTCTTTATTTCCCTTAAGTAATGGATCTTCAAATAAGATATTAAAAGCTAGTGGAACTTTATTTACAACAGAAAGTGGTGAGCTATCAGGAAGAGCAAACTATGAAATAAAAGCAGGTACTCAGGGTTTACGTTTTGAATTAAATTCTGTAGTCGTATATCTATCAACCTTGTTCGTTGGCGGAGATAAGAAAAACCTTATAAGGTCTACAGAATACGAGATAGATGCTGATGATTTAGTAGAGACCTATAGTAATAAATTTTTAGTAAACGGTATATTCTCTACTGAAGGTTTTAAGCAGGAAAAATGTTTTAAATCTGGATCTAGTCATAAGTTAGGTATTATATATTATGATAATAGAGGCAGAATCTCCGGTGTTCAAGAGTGTGGAGATGTATTTGTAAATGCTTTAAACAACAGAACAGATGAAGATGATCAAGATGGAGCAGCATCTGTAGTAATGAGGGTAAGCCATGACCCACCGGAATGGGCTTATAAGTGGGCTCCTGTTTACGTTGGCAAGGGATCAACTGATTTAAAAATATCTACAGGTATTTCTGGAGCTTTCTTACCTTACCGCACCGATGGTGAAGTATTTTTTGAAAACAATAAAAAGATATACCTTTCTCTAAACGGTACATTAGAAAAAGAAAACAGCTACGAGAAATCATTTGGAGCAGACATAAGTTACGCTTTTGAAAAAGGAGATAAACTTAGAATTATAAAAAACAATGAAGGTGTTGTATTAAACGAATTCAATGTTGTTGATTACGTAACTTTAGTTGATAACGAAGAAAATCCTATACTTGATAAATCTTCTAATAGCACTATATATGCTACAACTGGTTCGTTCGTTGTCATAGAAAACAATAACGAGGCTACGAATTTTACAGCTAGCGATGTATCAGACAACACAAGTTACTGGTATGACGACTGTGTTGTAGAAATATATAACGACCTAGAGAATGTCAAGAAAAACATTTACTATGAAATAGGTAAGTCTTTAGATGTTTTATCAGGAGAACATGTAGACGACAGAGGGACAATGACCCCTTCGTTTTTTATTACCTCTCAATCTGGCGGTAATATAGAAGGGTACACTACGGATAGAATATTTAAGGGAGACATAATTACTTCTGGGATTTACAGTGTTACCATAGGTAACGTTTATAAAGACAATAATAACTATTACTTCTACGCAGAAGAAACAACCAACTCTACATTTAATGTAAATGTATCATATTCAGGGTCTGTAACAAACACGGATAAGGTAATAGAAATTGTGCAGGGTGATGCATATTTTAGACCGAGATATATGTTTACGGTTGCAAGACCTCTAAACATTACCTCAAAAGTAAAACATCTTCCTTATCCAAATGTTATTGTTGAGTCTTTAGACTTTTACAATGTAAGTGATTTCTTTGACTCTAAGAGCAGTTCTATAGGGCGACCTATAGCTTATATACCTAACGCAAAAAGATACAAGAGAAAGGCTTCTATAACGTATTCAGACGTATTCACTATTGATGGATCACGCAACGGTCTAAGTTCTTTCAATTTATCGCTAGCGAACTACAAAGATCTTTCTTACGAGGAAGGTACTATTAACGCTTTGGTTAGCTACAATCAGAAACTATACTTCATACAGGAGTCTGGATGTGGTGCTCTTGCTGTTAACAGAAATGTAATTACAACAGCTCAGGGTAATGGTATCGTTGCGTTAAGCACAAATGTGTTGCAGTCTGAACAATATTACGCTGGTAACTACGGTACACAGAATCCAGAATCTGTATCTCATAAAGATGGTAACGTATACTTTGTTGATGTTAATGCTGGGAAAGTTGTCTCGCTAGGTAATTCTGGCATGAGCTTGATTAGTGATATTAATATGCATTCTTACTTTACCGATAGACTAGGCGCTATAAGTAATTACCAGCCTAAGCTAATTGTTGGTGGTATTGACACAGAAAATGAAGAATATATAATCTCTACCGAAACTCTTTCTGAGGCTGGAATTCGTGTTGATGCTGTAGCATCGTCTCCCGGTACTGAGTATAACTACACGGCTCAAATTGATTCAAGTAGCACAAAAGTTATTGCAAATATTGCTTACAATCCATTAGCTGTTTGGAACTTTAGTAGCGACCCTAGAGCATTTGATAACACTTGTGATTACTTTGACGATAGCGTAGGAGCTGTGGTTTACCTAGACAATTTAGTAAATGGGGATCCAGTATACGTAAACGTTACATCTCAGTTTAACAATTTGTATGGCATTGCTACCAACAGTAATTTAGATTTCTTTGTAACAATACGTTTAGATTCAACACTTCCTGGTTTTACATTTGACAATCCTTACTGTAACACAGATGATGATGGTTACATTACACCTGGTGAGATAATCTTACAAGGTTTTACAAATGGTTACTCATACAAAAATAAAGTATGGACCACTGAATACTCGTTTGTTCCAGAAGATGTGGTTAGCGTACACAACAAGATGTACTCGTTCAAGAGTGGTAAAATGTATGCGCACGAAGAAACAGCAGATAGAAATAGTTTCTATGGATCTGCCGCAGCACAATCTGTTGTAGAGGTTATTTCAAGAACATCTCCTTCAGCTGTTAAGGCTTACGAGTCTTTATCTCTGGAAGGTAATACTTCTTGGGACACTACGATTAGTACAACAGATCAAACAGCTGTTATTGACAATACATTATTCAAGGAGAAAGAGGGAATGTATTACACTTATGTGCATGGTGCAACTAAAGATAAAGGCAATACCATTACATCAACGTCAAGCACAAGTGAGTTTTTCTCACTTGGAGTTGTGGATAGTATATCAAATGATACTATTGTATTTAAGAATGATATAGCCTCAATGAGCTTCCCGCTAGGAACGAAATCTAAACTATATAAGGTTAACGGTAATCAACTTGATACCTTATCGGTAACAGCTAGTAGTGTTTCTGGAGTAAAAAGTTTAACTTGTAGCGGAACTGTTTCACTTGGCTCTCCAAACAATGTTATTGTTCTTGTTGCAGACTCAGCAATTGAAGGAGATCAAATTAGAGATTACTACGCTAAGATTAGATTAACAAAAACAGATACAAAACCTGTAGAGTTGTATGCCATAAATGCTGTGGTTACAGACTCTAAGGCACATAATTAAAATACGTAAATTTGCACTATGGATCCAATTACAATGTCACTTCTTGCAGCTCAAGGTATAGCCGGTCTAGGTAAGGCTGGTTATGGTTTATATCAGCAGCGGGCTGGTAAGGCTGGTTTGGCTGGAGTACAAGAAGCTTCACGCATGAAACCTGCCGAATATGCCGAGATGTTAAAAGAAGCTAAATCTGGTCAAGCTGTGCAACAACGCATTGATGAGATTAATAAAGCCTTAGCAACTTCTACAGATGCTTTGCAGCAGTCGGGTTCACGAGCTGTTATTGGAGGAATAGGTAAAGTCGTTAATGCGGGTACAGGAGCTACAAACCAACTACTTGCACAACAGCAAAGAGATATCCTGTCTGCGCTAAACACTGGAGCTATGGGTTCTGAAAGACAAATTGGTCGTGATACTCAGCGTGAAATGATGGAAAGAGCAGGATTCCAAAATGCTATTAACGCTGGTGTTCAAAATACCGTTGGTGGACTAAGCGACATTGGAAGAACTATTGGTTATGGCGCTTCTATGGCAAATAAAAACAAAAGAACTGGATCTAATCTAGAAAAAACTTTAGATCTTAAAATAAAAAATCCTCTAGAGGAAGTTGCTATACCACAACCAGCTGACTCTCTTATGGATGATGGTATAAATACAGCTGGTATTGCCGAGATGTATAAACCTACTTCAAGTCCTGCGATGGACTTAACTTTAGAAGAAGAAGAAGCTGCACTCAAAGCTATTAGTCAAATGAATAATTTTAGACATGGTGGTGTAATGCAGACTCAAGGAGAGTTTAGTCATGATACCAACCCTATACATATGATCCAAGACGGAGAAGTTGTTGGAGAAATGACAGGAGGAGAGTACGTGTTAAACCCAAAACAGGCAAAGGCTATATCTAAAGAGTCAAAGTTCTTCCGCAATTTGTTAAAGACAAAAAGATTTAAATAATGGCGAAGTTCGTACCAAGCACTGTAATTCAAACCCCAGACTTTCTTGGAATGGCGCAGCAACGCCAAGACCAAATAAAAAAAGAGAAGGCAGCTTCCTATAATTTCATTAAAGATTATAAGCAGACAGGTGAGAACTATTTAGAAGGTTTTATACCAGCTGTTCAATCACAATGGAATCAAGTAGAGCAAGCTATGAGTGGTGTCGCTGCTGATGATAATGTGGGCAGTAGAAGAGCTTTAGACAATGCTTACGCTAACTACTCTCGTGTAGCAGGAACAGCAAAGCAACTAACGGAGAGCTACCACACTAACACCTCAGCATTTAGAGCTGATCCCGCTGGATTTGGCGTTAGCTTTGACGAGTATGATTTAACATCACAGTCGTATAGATTTACGCCTCAGACTCCTAATAGTTTGTTAGCTATGGGTGATTATGTTCTACCAAAACGTAAGGATTTTGAGATAAACGACCCTAATACAACCGCAAAACAATTCTATAATGATTTAGGCGACCGTATTAAAAATGAATTTACAAACCCTACTACTGGTCAAGTAAACTTAGCAGCAGCTGAAAGCGCTGTTAGAGAACTTTTGGACTCTCGCATGAACGACCCTTACTCAGACAATGTTTTAAAAGCTACTGTTTGGGGAGGTATTGATGCTGGATTACTAGGTAAGGAAAAACAAATTAGAAATGAACAGCAGTTTCAATTTATAGTTCAGCAACCGGAAGATAGATTATCCGGCTTTCAAAACAGGTATAACGAAGCTGTTGTTAAAGACTTTTTATCATTAATACCTAGAGAGACTAAACCTACCAGTGAGTCTGGTAAGGCTATTGAATCTTACAAAGATGTAAGAGGGTACAAGGTTCCTACTATGTTAATATACGGGAGTAGAAAACCTACTGCTAAAGACATTACAGCATTCCCTATACCAGAATCTGACATTATTGAAACTTCCAACAAGTACGGTAGTGCGAAAGATGCCCAAGGTAGAGCTAAAGAGCTTAAAGAAGACATCTTAGAGGTAATGATTGATGGAAATGGAGAAGTATTGATAAAGGTTCAAGGAGCTTTTAAAGATAAAAAAGGAAATACTCTCCCTCCAGGCGTTATGGCTATCGTAGGTAACTTACCGGGTGTTGACGCTGACTCTAATAGAGATGTATACACAACTGTTAGACCTGCTAAACCAGACGAAATTGCAAAACTCAATAGCAATCCTGGTATCAGAAGTTTAATAGATTCTGCTAAAAAAGGTCAGCTTCCTGTCGCTTCGGATGTAGCTAATCCACTGGGTGTGAGCAATCAAAATTCCGTACCTTCGTCTAGCAGTAATCCGTTAAATCTGCAATTGCCTTAACCGTAAAAAGATTAATAAAAAATAATCAATATGCCTCAAGATAAACTTTCTGTACAGGATTTCGCATCACAGATAAAGGCTAAGTATCCAGAGTATAACGAATACGAAGACTCTGTATTGGTTGACGCAATATTAGAGAAGTACCCTGTATACAAGGGACAAGTAGATTACGCTCCAAAAAAAAAAGAAGCTACAGCTGGGGAATCTTTGGTTGGACCATCAGTATCTACAGAGGTTGAAACACCCCCAAATCCTTTCTTGGAGTCCATTAAAGAAGCTGATCGCGCTTTTGCTAGGGGTGCGGCAAAGACTCCTTTTTTATCAGAATTAGTAGGTGGATCTAATAGTGTTGTAGGCGGGATACTTGACTACGCTAATATGGCTTACGATTTCGCTCGCTCTTCTGGAATGCCGGGTGGATTCAATAGTTCTTTATTTGAATCAATAACATCACTTGAAGATCCTAACTTTATAGAAAAAGCCGCAGATACCTTTGCAGCTAACTCAGAATTCTATAGAAATACTCGTAATACAAATGCTGGCATTACTAAAGAAGAGGCTGAAAGAGGGATTGTAGGTTTAGCGCAAGATGGTAAAATATCTAAATCAGCTTTTTTATTGGTTAGCGGTGCTACAGAGGCTATACCTTCAGTTGCCTTAGCTGCTACAACAGGTATAGGTGTAGTTGCTGTAAGTGCTGGTGGTAATAAGTATCGTGAGATTGAAAATAATCCAGTGTATTCTCCTTCAGAGAAACTGATGTTTGCTACGGCAGCAGGTGTCGTAGAAGGATTGGCAGAGAAAATGGGGGGAGCTGACCTTGCGGCATTTAGAAAGATATTCTCTAAACAAGCTTCCACTGAAGCATACAGACAATCTTTTATACAGAGTGTAAAAGCGAGTGACATATACAAGCAATTGGCTAAAAGCGGACTGGAGGAAGGCTTTGAGGAGGCTTTAGTAAACTCGTTTGACCAGATGGTTGTTGGGGTTAAAGAAGGAAAACCTTTTGATGTAAATAAGCTTGTTGATGATTTCCTAATAGGTATGACTGCCGGTGGGGGTACGATTGTAACAGCAAACGGAATGAGCGCTCGTGGCTCTATTAAAAACGAAAAAGCTCGTGCAAAAAAAGCACAACAGCTAAAAGACCTAGAGGAAAAGAAGAAAGAAGCCTCACAAGAAGAGGTGAATGTTATTGATGACATGATCAATAAGAATATATCTTCATTGCGTACATTGATTGATCAAGACGTTGAGTTCTTTAGTAAGTTCTCTACTGAGGACCAAAAAAGAATCAGAGATATTGATAACGCATTAAACAACATTGCTAAGAAAAGAAAACTTACTTCTGACGATTCTCAACTGTATCTTTTACAAACAGAAGCTGTAGAGCTTTTTGTTGAGAAGGATGCAATTGAATCTAGGTATCGCAGCAATGAAGAGAACGCACTTATTGAAAAAGCTACTGACGAACAGATTGATGAGATTAGAAATCTTGAAGCTGTTATTCTTGACAAGAAGCAGAGGTTAGAGGGAACTGAGTCAGAAACGGCTGCTAATTTAATGAAGTCTCAAATCGAGACATTGGAATTAGAGCTTAATAAAAAGAAGGCAGATATAATTGGCACGGTTGAAACTAAACCAGCTGCTCCAAAAGAAAAATTTGTACCAGAAGACGAGCCTACTCCGGTTACCATTGACTTAGAGGTTGACAAAGCAGCACAGCCAGCTAAATTTGAAGACCTTACTGAAGGTCGTGTAACAATGAAATCACCTTCGGGCAAGCAAGTTGCTGGTCGCATTATTGATGAAGGAGCTGGCAAAAGATCTTTGTTGACTGACGATGGAGATATAATTGAGCTTGGAAATATAGACGATCTTAACGGCAAATTTGCTGATGAGATTGGACTAGCAAAAGCTGAAGAGATTGTATCAATTGATGGTAACAATATTACTATTCGTGGTGAGCAATATCAGAACAACTACAGCGACCCTCTAGCGGCTATTAACCGTGACGAGAAGGGAAATATAGTATCTGTTAATTTAGATGCGGCAAACGGCACTAAAAGAACTTTTAGAGGTAATATAGGCGATGAGGTTGCTTACAATATTATTACAAGCCAGTACGAGCAAGAGGAATTAGAACAGCAATTAGAAAATTTAGCTAAACAAGATGAAAAAATCAACCAACAGCTTGCCCCGACTCCAGAAACTGAAGTCGCTCCCACTCCAGAAGCAGCTCCAGATACTAAGCAAGCTCCCGAGCAAAAGCCAGAGCCAGAAGTAGTTCCTGAAGCTGTACCTAAAGCCGAACGAGAAGCAACTCCTGAACCTACCGTTAAACGAACATTCTCGGATTACTCTGAGTATCAAGAATATTTTAGAAAAAACACTGATGCTAGAAAGAAAATAGACGGACCTGTATTTCCTAAAAGTTATGGATTAGACATGTCTCCTAAAGTTGAAGTATACCCTAACGGAAGATATAATATTGAAGTATCTTTTAACGTAAGAAGAAAAGGAGAGGCTTTTGGATCTAGTGTTATGGGGATGCAAGACGATGTTTTAACAGGTGTTTCTTTTGAAGAGGCTCTTGATGCAGCGTTCTCAAATATTGAGAATGCAATTTTCAAACCTGTAAAACCTGTATATACAGAAAAAGAAATTGCTAATATTATAAGTGTAATTGAGAATTGGCAAAAACAAACCCTTGCTGATAACGAGTTTACTAAACCGAAAGAATCATCTACCAAAACTGATGCTGTAGATGTAGATATGCCAAGCAGGTTTGAAGCTAGCGGTGATATGACTAGCGGTAACCCTAATATACAGTGGAAGAACGAGGAGGACTTTTACTCTCAAGTCAATAGAGGTACAGGGATGTCCGATGATTTCAGAAAGCAAGTAGCTGTTGCAGCTGTTATCAATAGTGCAAAGAGAGATAAAGCAATAATTGACGGCAAAAAACCTGCATCAAACAACGAGCTTGTTAAAAAGCCTCTTGACAGTATAGAAAGGTTTAGAACTGTAGGTAAGCAGGGTAAGATAGAATACTTCGCTGGTAGAGAAATGAGCCCAGGAAAGGGATGGAAAGCTGTGTACGGAACTCCTTTGGCTTCCAAGCTTGTAGACATTGATGATGTATTATCTAAGGCTGGATTAAAAAAAGAAGAAGCTCCAGAACAAGAGCAAAAATCTACCTCTAAGCCAGAGCAAAAAGCACAGCCAAAGAGAAAGTCTATACCCAGCAATCAAGATATTATTGATGCTGAAAGAGGTTCACCTTTAAGCTTAAATTCAGATTCTGACGTAAGAAATATGCAGGAGATCGTTAAGTTTGGAGCTGCGGTAGTGATAGAATCAGATAAAGAAGGTGCTAAAAAGAAAAAGTTCTTTAAAGAATCTAATCCAAAAACTAAGTATGGTGTTGTTGGTCCTGGATATACACTAAATACTATACCTGCTGTTAAAAAGGAAATCATTGATTTCGTTAAAAACTACAACGCACAAATCAATAGCATGGATCCAGAGGCTAGACCTACCAATTTGCTGATTGATTCTCGTAAAAAAGCAATTGATGCTATCAAATCATTCATAACAGAGAAAGCAAATGCTATTGGTGTAAACAAGATATTGTACGACACTGTAACTATTGATGGTGTAAGTAAGGTACTAACCTTTGCCGATGCTATTAAACAGATGGATGACAGTGAGTTCTCTAAACTAAAAAACTACACTGAAAAGGATGTTAAAGAAGAAGAAACGATTATTGCTGGTGTTAAGCTGACTAAAGAGGAGGCTGAAATAGCTAAAGGTTTTGTTCCTTCAGCAGAAGATCTTAATAACTTTTATAGTTTTGAAAAAGGTAAAGGCGTTGAGTTTACAGTACCTAATAAAGCATGGTGGGAAGTTGCTAAAAAGATAATGAACCTTGGTAGTGGAATATCTATAAGATTAGATATCTATGAAGGCGGGTACGACAAAAACCCAAAGAGAAAACGCACTAAGGATGCACCTGAAAATGTAATGATATATGGTTCAGATAAGAGAGATGCTAAAAGTGTAAAGGATGTTCTTGATTTTAAGTACAAGGGTTTAAAAGGTATTGAGGCTGTGTCAGCTTTAGAGGAAGACTTCTTCCAGAATCTCGCTAATCCATGGCTGAAAAAAACCGGTACTGGAAAATTTGATCCAAAGAAAGTAAATCAAGTAATGTGGGGCAATAATGGGATGTATGGATTTGGACTCATTACACAAGCCAGAGCGTTTGACGCTTTAAGTAAAGGTAAAGGATCTAAGAGACTTGTAATGGACGGGTTTGATGCAGATAGTTTTAGCGATTACGCAACTGAAAGCTCACTAATACAAGATATTAAAGACCTAAAAAAAGAGGGTTTAGATGTAGTAAAACAATATGTGTCAGCTGTCGCCAAAGCTTTTAACGAAACAGAAGAGAACGTAGCCAAGAGGCTAGGGTTTGAAGCTTTAACAAAAGATGAAGAGGTTATAGCTGTTAAGTATCCGAAGACAGAAGAGCTTACAGGAACAGATGCAGCGCCTTCTGGATCCTATACTGATCAAAAAACCCAAGTAGTAAACAGTAAACAACTCGGACCAATACGTTTTAAAAGCTCTATGGTAGCTAAAAACAAAACCGAAGAGTTTACTCTACAGCAAAGGATATACGAACAGAATGAGGCTTTTAGTCTTACTGGTCCAGAGAAGATAAACGGTCCTAGTGATGTCGCGTTTTTATTGCGTCATCTTGAGTCAGCCACTTCTGAAAACATGTTCCTTGTAGTTAGCACCAAAAAAGGGGATTATAAAACCATTTGGCTCGGAACAGGTAGTCAAAATGCAGCTGTAGTTGACATGGTACAAGTTGCTGGTCTTATAGATGCTGCTAGATTTGATTTAAAAGGAGAAGATGTTTTTGTGACTTTTATCCACAACCACCCTTCTGGTAATTTAAAAGAAAGTCCCGGAGACTTAAATGTTTATCGCAAATTTTCAAAATATATAAAATCAGTACCTGGAGTTACGCTGCTAGATGGTATAATTATTAATCTAGATAGCGGTAAGTTTGCGACCTTTAATGGTAGCACATCAAGTAAACCAGATGTCAAGAAGCCAGAAAACATTGTTCCAGCCCCGGTATATTCATTCTCAAGAAAAGAATTATACGAACCCTTTTCAGAAAGACCTGAGCCTTTATTGAATAGCGCAAGGGCTGCGGCTTTCTTAAGCAAGTTAAAAATTAATAATACCGGAAAATTTGGTCACCTTATATTAGACCAGAGTTTAACCCCAACTTACTTTGCTTTTGTAGATCCTAGTATATCATCTGCCGAATGGGCAAGAACAATTGCTGTAGATGCTGGTAGACATGGTATTAGTACAATTTTAGTAGGACCAACCGGAGATGCGAAAGTATCAAGCACTGCAAGTGCATTGAAAAAAATGAGTGACACTTCAGTTGTTGATCAAACAAGTTCAGATGCTGGCTTCGCTGTATTTGAAGGAAGTGTTGATTACGTAACAATAGAGGAAAGTACCCCAGAGTTTAAAGAAAAACAAGGGTATCAGCCTCCAACAGATGAAGAATTAGACTATCCATCAAGACTGCAATCTGCTTTAGAAAAAATTAAAGGTTTTAAATGGAACCAAGTACAGAAAGAGATTATTAAAATGGAAGAGATAAGATCTTCTAAAGTCTCTATAGGTATGAAGGGTCTAGGAAAGATTTTAAGAGAGCTAAATAATGACCTTGGTGGTAACTGGGTGAGCCGCAAGAAAAGAGGTATAGACACTGATTACATCATTAAGGCAAGAGGGTTGGCTAATAGATTCATGATGGAGGTTGACAAATCAGCTGTTGTTGATGATATACTTGAGTTGAAAAACGGTGAGCGTATACTTAAAAACTTAAGAGCTGTTCGTGCCATTATAGATGAAAAATCTTCTGCTTTGGTGACAGATAGTACATTCTCCAAGTTACCGAAAGAAACAAAGGAAAACATATTAGAGAATATTGGTACATATATGCACCGCTCTTACAGGTTTTTTGATGACCCTACTTACAAGTTCAAGTTTGGATCTATCGGTAAGTATTTAAATCTAGGTAAGAACGAGCGAAACAAAGCTGTAGAAGAAGAGTTTTTAGTTCTTTACAATAACTGGATCAACAAGCTTATTAACGAAGCTGGATACACCAGAGAACAAGCTATTGAGTCTACATTGTTAAAAGCTACAAAAGGAGATAACAAAGGATACTCTAAAAGAGAGTTGCTTCTAGATGAGTCTAAGCGAAACATCGATAACCTCATTAAAGAATATACTGAGCTTCTTGATAACAGAAAAAAGATGAGAGCTCAAGGTAAGGGAACAAATATTCCTAACAGTGCCTTCTTAGAAAAGAAAGATCTACCAGTACATATCAGAGAACTTCTTGGTGAGGTTAAAGACCCTATTGCACAGATGGCTGCAACAGGTGAGGTCTTGTTTAACATCTACGAAAAAGGCAAGATGGTTGAAATGATTGCTGATGGTATAGAAGACAACCTGAAAGATGTTTACGCTAAAGAAGAGTTTAATAAAGATTTCTCTAAGCTTACTAAGCCACAGAAGAAATTGATATTAGACCGTGTTAGTCAGGAGCCAATGATTATTTCTAATAATAAAATTAAAGAAAGACAAAAGGCTACATACAAGCAGATTAATGACCCTATGAGTCCTTTGAACACAAAGTGGGTTCATAATGATATTACTGAAATCATACAGTCTAAACCTATTTACGAGACAGGTAAAGATGGTATAGAAGGTGGCTTCTGGAGAGGTTACTTCTTTGCATTGCAGAACCTACGTATGGTTAACGTTATATTGAATAGTCCAACATGGGGTAAGAACGTTATAGGTACAATGTATTTCAACTGGGCTAACGGATGGTTTAATCCTACAAAACAAGCTAAGAATATAAAGTCTATGGCTGAAGGTATCCTAAATGGAGATCAAAAATACATGGACATGCTTACTGAGCTTGCTGAGAACGGAGCGATAGGTCAATCGTTTAATGTAAATCAAATTGGTCTTTCTGGATTCTCGTACTATTTCTCCGTAACTGGGGATAAGTCTTTCTATGATAAGTATGTAGGTAAAGTACGAAACATGGGTAAAAAAGTTATTGCAGATCTAGGATCTACTTACGCTGCAATTGATGACTTTGGTAAAATGTCTATCTATCAAAACGAAAGGGAGTCTTTTGCTAAGAAGCTTTACGGTGACGAGTACGCTAATTTAAATGATGCACAGCAGAAAAAAGTAAGAGCGCAAGCTGCCGAGCGTGTAAAAGACAACACTCCTACATGGGGTAGGATTACTAAGCTTGGTAAAGCTGTACAGAGAATGCCTATTGGCGATTTCCAAGGATTCCGTTTTGAAGCTTTTAGAAGTACATACAGAATTGTAGCAAACGTAAGAGACGATATTAAAACATTAATGTCAGACGATACTTTATCTGATGAGCAAAAATCAGAGTACAGAAAAGATATCCGTAGAAAACTTACCGGTCTTGGATGGGTGGGAGTATCTGGTCCTTACGCTATAATTAAATCTGTTTCATATACTTATGGTGGTATACTTGGTATGCTAGGATTTGATGACGAAGAAGAAACTGAACAGCAAAGAAAAAAACAAGCAGAGATGTTTGAAAACGCAACTGTTGTTAGACCAGGATGGCTAAAAGACCACAAGGTATGGGTTAAATCTGTTGATGATGATTTAAAAGTTCGCATATACGACTATACTGGATTTGATCCTTATGCTGAGGTGTTTGGATTTGGTGGTTACTTTGGAATTTTAGGTGATGCAATACAGCCTAACATGGCTGTAAATCTTTTAACTTCTTTGGCTAAGAACGAAGACGTTTACGGAAGATCAATATCCGACCCTTCTGACCCGGCATTTAAGCGTGTTATGGACATGGCTAAGTATGGTGCTTCTCAGTTTTTACCTTCTTTAATAACATCTTCTTATAGAGATGCTTCTAGGAAAAATGAAGAGATAGAAAGAGCTATAAGATATTTAAAGCTACAGGGTTTAAATCCAAAAGACTTTAATCTAGAAAAAGTAAATGTAGCAAAGGAGACTTTAAAGCTTATTGCTCAAAGAGCTTTTGTACGCGATTACGAGTATGATTTGGTGCAACAGTTTAGATATTCTGTTAAAGGGTATAAAAGAAGCTTTGATGAGAATTACCTTACTACAGATTATCCGGAACATAGAAAGAAAATATTGGATGATGTAAGAGAAATGTATTATTCGGTAATTAAAGTTGCTGCTTATAAAGGAAACGCTCAGAAAATGATGGAGGTAAATGAAATTATTAAAACCAATTTTGATGATTACGAAGAGTCTTACATTTTAAACAGCTTTGATGCAAGTGATAAATTCCCTAAAGGATATTTTGATTAACTAATATATATAATTATGAAAAAGTTTGTAAAAATCTTTAAAGATGATAATGACTGGAACGAGAAAACAATTATAGGTTTTCTCTCCTTTGCTGTAATGGTAGCTGTTATGCTTGCCGATGTAATCACAGGAGCTTGCGGTAAGGATTTACCTATTAATGAGTTTACTTACAACAGCTTTGTGATCGTAACCCTAGGTAGCTTTGGTATCGCTGGTATCGAGAAGTTCGCTAAGAAGTGATAAGAGGTATGGAACTAGAAGTGTTAAGATTTAGTAGTCAAAAGGACAGCACTAATGGTGTGTTGTTTGATGTCACTGGTGGTAAGCGTAGATTCCTATGTTACACACTAGAAGACGAGCATCGTGAGGACAAGGTGGCTGGAGAAACTAGAATACCCTCTGGTACTTACAGAATAACACTTAGAACTACAGGTGGATTTCATGGGCGGTATGAAAAGAAATACGGGGATATGCACAAAGGAATGCTATGGGTACGTGATGTTCCTGGGTTTGAGTATATCCTTATTCATACTGGTAACACTGACGAACATACTGCTGGGTGTCTTCTTTTGGGTGATTCTCAACAAGCGAACTTTGGCTCTAGTAATGGTATGGTGGGCTCGAGTGTTAACGCGTATAAAAGAGTCTATCCTCCAATTGCTAAGGCATTGGAAGAAGGGGAATCGGTAAGCATTACTTATACTAACTTTGATTACGTGGGATGAAATGGCTGGTAAAATTAATTCTAGTGCTGTTATTAACGAGTTGCAGCGCTCAATGGCACTTGAAAAAAGCGGTCCAGAAAGACCCAATGATTCTGAAAAAGGACACATTGGTTGTACAGGACACTCTTGTAGTCCCGCCTGTGGTTTTGAAGGATACTGTGACTTTGAAGCAACACGACACCATAACCATAACGAAGGACAGGCTCAGAGTCAAGATCGTAAAGGTGAACGACACTCTTATTATAGACGCGAAATGCGACTCGGATACAATAGTTCGGACTATTGAAATTCCTTACGAAAAAATTATTTATGTTGAAAAAGAAAACTTATTTGATAAGATACAGAAGTTAGCTTTGTACTTTTTCCTAGTGTTTATAGGGTTTAAGGTTATTCAAAGGTTAATCGATAAGTATTTTAACAATGACAAAAAGAAAACAGAAAATTAATAGTGCTAATGTAAAGCGTCAGTACTGTGAAATAGAACCCAAAGAATGTGATGGCAATTGCTGTTACGCTAAGAAGGGAAACAAAAAAGGAGGCTAATGCCTCCTTTTCTGATCTGTTAACTTGAACTCTATAAACCATCCAAGAGTGGGGAGAGAGATGAAATGATCAATAGAACTGGTGCTAAGATACTAATATTCTTTATATAAAAAGAAAGAGGGGCAGAATAATTTCCACCCCTCTGGTAATTCTAACCGCTACAACTCTCGCATTCCGGGTTATCGATAGAGCATTGAGCGTTATCGTTTTTTTCACTGGTTTCAAGCTCGTCAATAAAGTCAGCAAAGCTGTCACTCATCTGTAAATCAGACATTGTTTTTGTTTTAAAGGTTAGAAAAGTAAAGAGCTTGTAAAGGTAGTTAATTAACCTTTATACTGGAACCCGTGGTAACCCCTGTAGTGTAGCTGTGTTTCTAAAAGATGTGCTATTTTAGGATCTGAATACTGACCTACAATCTCGTATCCTTCAATTAGCTTGCCTGATTTTCTATGGTCTTTCATGCGGTGTAAGAAATCCTTTGTCATTCCTACGTAGTGCTCCTCTGGTAAGTAATATACAGTATATATTAAGTTCCCGTTCTCATCTATGTCCCCGTATTTTCTTTCTCTTAGAGAGTCAGCTTTCTTCTTGCAGCTCTTACAGTAAGAAGCTACACCAGATTTTTTAGAATTGTCTTTATGAAACAGGTGCTTTCTTTTTAACCTATTGCATTTAGCGCATTTATACCTGCCCCTTTGCATTTTCCTCCAGGTGTTGGTGCACAGAAGACTTAATCATATCGAGCTCTAAACGCATCTTGTTTTTAAACTCTTTTGTTAAATCAAGTATCTGTTTTTCATCAAGTACTGGATTGCCGTAGGTATCGTGTAGACTTTCATACAGCTCGTTAATCATTTCGTGCATCATTGCACAGGCATTAAAAAAATCACTACTCACGGAGTTGATATCCATAGAGCTTGATACGACATAGGAACTCATCTTTATTTAGGTTTTTGTTGAACTTGGTACTCTGTTTTATAAAGTATTTAGGTGTGTCATCAATCGCGTACTCATTATCTTTTAAAAAGTCGCTAACAAATTTAGCACACATAATAGCGTTATCTACATCATACCTTGCGTTGTACTCTACCTCTAATGCATATTGTTCTGTTGTAAAAAGATCGTAATTAAGCAATGCTTCTGTTAGGCTTTTGTTGTAGCTCTCTTTATGTTTCTTGCGTATTGTCCAGTGTCTTCCAGCATAAAAAGCATTCAATGACGGAGGTTTAGGCAAATACAGTACTATTTCGTTTTTTAAATCCATATACTTTCTAACAAAATAGTGATTAGATGTTTATAAAACTAATTCTCCTTGTATTTTTTTCAATATAAGTGGCTTATACAGTGGACCTTGCGCTGTGAAAGTTCTAAAACCTGTGTTTGACTCAGTCATTTGAAACAGAAAAGGTTGATTGTAAACAGTTGGAGCACCTCCAGTTTCTGTCTCGCGAACCTTACGTACATGAAACTCCATTGTTCTACGAGTATCGTAGTCAGGAGAAGACACTTTTCTATGAAATGTCAGGAAGCAATCGGCTCTATTCACGAATTTACCCCCGCCTTCAGTCATAGATGCTGTTGGCGCTACAGGTAGTCCATCCTCACCACGCATACGCTGTGCCTCAGTTACCGCGTGCATATTTAACCAAACAGCCATCTTCATACGATTGGCAAAAGTTAGAAATTCTGAAGCTGCTTCATAGTGGTACTCGTGGCTATTCTTATTTATTCCTTGAGCCATATCTATGCGTAAGCTATTGTATGGATCTACAAAGAATCCATCATAGGCTCCTTCATGATGTATAATCTTCTCAGCAAAGAGTATAAGCTCTGAATAGCTGTATACATCGTTGTTACTTATAACTTTGTAATGTTTGTTTACCCAGTTGTAAGCGTACTTAATCATCTCTGTGTCCATTTGTCGTATAGGCATATCAACAATGAATTCCATTAACCTCATCTTAATAGATGCTGTTTTATTCTCAGAGCTGTATATAATCCACTTCCAGCCGTGTAGTACAGATGCGTTAATCATAAGGTGCAGTGCCAGTGTAGTCTTACCTACGTTACTGATACCGTTTATGATTGTAAAGTCTTTCTTATATCTAAAGTTTCTGTCAAGTATGTCGTTACCTGTAGTTAGACCTACCTCTATTAAGCCAGAGGCGTATTCAGTAATCCAGCTAAAATCAATGTCATCATTAGACACAAAGCTAAAGTCATTATCATTTAGTTGCATCTGTCGTATTGCCTTGCTCTCGCCATCTATGACATCACGGATAGGCATTTTCTTACCCGCCTCTATTGCATCATCTATAGCTTTGCGTGCGTTATCCTCGTTCTCTACTTCTTTTTTCAGTATCTCACGAAGTAATACTCTACGAGCTTCTTCTTCTTCTATTCTACCAGCAGCTACAAATCCACCGGCTAAATGAGCAGCTTTTACGAGCTCTGTATGTTTCTCTCCATCTTGAGCACGTCTAATGATAGAAGAAATAACAGCAAGCTTGTTGTAGTCAGTGATAACTTCTTTATGAGATGCGACTTGCACGTCATCAGTAGCGGAAACAATAGATGAGAATGTTTTGCTGTTGTTGTTTACTATGATGTCTGGATCATAAGACTCAAAACAGGCTCGGGATTCATTCTTACCGGAGGGATCTACTTCTAGTCCGTAGGTGCGCTCCATGTATTTTTCAATAGCTTTGAAGTGCTCACGGTGTTTTGAAGGTGTGCTTATTTTGACTAATGCTTTTAGCCCATCACCACTCGGTGATACCCAGCACGCAAATACATAGTCATCTGTAGCTAAAATAGTTTTTGAAACCTCTACATCAAGGTGGTCAAAATCAAGAACAATAAGACCATTGTGCGAGACCAGTGAATCATCTTTACGTAATTCAAACTGACCGCTAAAACAAACTACAGGTAGTTCTTTCTTAGCTTCCTTGTCCGGAACCTGATTCCCGTTCTGATCTATGCTGTGAACCCCACGGACCCTCTCTATCAAGGACTTGCTCTTGCCACTCTTTATACGCTCCAGTGCTGTCCGTAACGTAATAAGGTGAGGACCCTGTATGTCCCTTATGTCCTTGAATATCGTTACTGTTAGATTCTCCATTTTCTCTTTGATGTTTAAGTTCAGTTTCCAGATGCACTATTGCTTTTTCAATATCTTGAGTCGCTGGGTTGCCCTCTTTCTTGCCAGCTCTCAGTAGGTAGGCTATTGCCACACCAAGGTTGTAGTTATCCTCTTGAAAATCAAGAACAACATCCATTGCTTCTATATTCTTGTACTTTCCTATATAGTACTCGGGTGTATTGTTAGTCATCGAGTGAGTCTTTAATTAATCTGCCTATTTTCTCTGGATCAAGATGCTGTATCTTTCTGAGTTTTCTACGTTCTTCTTTCTTGGCTTTGTCGTAATCGCTTTTTGAGTTCTCCATTCCCAGATTAACGAACATGTTTGCGTTTTGCATAAGCACACAGTCGATAACTTTTTTGTGCTCTTTGTTGTCTAAGTATCCCATTGAAAATCTTCTATAAAAATTGGTGTATATTCTCCTACGTATGCACTGAATGTATTGTACTCTAAAAAGTCCACAGCATCCTCTACAGACTCTCCTTCCTTCACGAGTATATCTATACAGAGGTTTCTTGAGTAAACTGCTCTAAGAGAGTTAGGCTCAATGCCTATTAAAGCATCATCAAATCCAGCGGCTAATAAAGGTCCTTCATCAGTATGATCACCGTAGTGTTCAATAATTAAATCTTTAATTGACATAGTGCGATTTTTTTTCAAGGTATAAACATTTAGTTATTTAAACAAGTCATGTTTTGTAACCGGGTTACAAAGACTTCTAATGTGATATGTTTTAACTAAAAAAGCTTTCTTGTACTTTGTATCACCGTTACCAATAAATCGCCTTAGACTGTAGTTGTGAAAGCGTATAACACTCCATATGGCAGTGGGTTTGATCCACATAAGCTCTGTAGGTGTAACAAAAAGCCAATAATCAGCTGTTGTTGTGCTTAACGCTGAAGGCTTGCTATCAAACTCTGTCTCGACAACCAAGTTTCCTGTAACAGCAGACATTTCATCATACTTTACCTCTACGGTGGTGTCTATCTCTGGTATCTCTATATCGTATTCTTTAAAATACCCTTTTTTCTTATCGGCAGATGGATATGTCTCCCTGATAAGTTCAAGTATCTTATACTCGACAGATTCACCTCTCTCTATATCTTCGTTGAAGCCCATTAGTCTTCTTTCATTTTGTATAACAGATAAGCTATAAACATTAAAGTAAAAAGAACGACTACTGACCATTCTACGATCATCTGGTTAGTCATTTTCTATACCGTTTTTACGCAGGTCTTCCATACACGCGTCTACTATACGTGCATAAACACTGCTCTTCACTTTTGTACGCATCATGTTCTTTGAAGCATATCTCGCTATGCGTACTATTGTTTCTTTTGCTTCTGGTGTTCTCGATGATTCGTAATTCGTTTTCATAGTTTCTTTTATTATCTAATGTTTTTCCACTTAACGGGTT
>Ga0206682_10001045_pt1 | contig 27788 bp, 28 predicted proteins | sample M240m12015metaG_FD_155444 | JGI IMG/M metagenome (GOLD analysis project Ga0206682, IMG submission 155444) | Ammonia-oxidizing marine archaeal communities from Monterey Bay, California, United States - M2 40m 12015 | ecosystem: Environmental > Aquatic > Marine > Intertidal zone | place: USA...
GGGGAACCTGCAGATGGATCACCTCCTAAGAAACCGGAGGCTGGAGCCCTTTTGGGCTCCAGTCTCCACTCCTTTTTTTATCCTCTCACAAGTTTACTTTTTACAGTAAGTGAGATAATTCACCTACTCAAGATAATTTTTCTAACTTTTCCAGTAATGTGTTTCTGAATGTCAGCAAGCACAGTCTTGGAGCATCAGTATTGACTGTTATAGTGGCACCTCTGTTGAAGTGTACTTCGTCCCATCCATCTGGTACTACGTAGCCTCTGTGCATATCAGAAGTCAGTATTGTTGCTTCTGATGTCCAGTCAATCCATGACCAAGGCTCTCCAGTTCTTTGCTTGTGAGGGATATCTCTGGCCACGAAGAAGTAATGGTCGCTCCAATCACCTTGCTTAATTCTCGTTTTTAGATTATTCATAGTTGTTGAGTCTATGGTATGATTTAACCATGCACCTTGTCCCAGCCATGTTGAAAATAGTAGTCCACTACTTTGTTGCCGACATTTTTTATCGCCTCTTCTCAAGTGATACTTACTTGGGGCATATTGATGAGTATTTGCTATTAACAAATCGTTCATTGCTGGGTCGGTGGTGAATCTATTACCCGACGTCGAATCTATGATCGCCTGTAATCTTGGTATATCGTTGATAATTGCTTTACCTTCCAAGGCTATTTTGATATCTTCAGAGAAGGTTTCGATATCGCAGTCCATGTAAAAACCATAACTTCCTTCAGGGTCTTGACCAATTGGATGTGAATTAACGCCCATCACTGGTGTATTTGCGTCTATGTTGTGTGAAATGCTTGTTAATGTTCCATCACCACCGAGAACGATTACTAGATCTCTTCCGATGAAATCTGCTCTTCTAACTTGCTCTCTTGCCCTTATTTCGATTCTAATATCTCTCGAGTTCTGAAGTTCAGTTAGTACTTCTCGAACAGTTTCAAGGCTTTTGTCGTGAACAGACTCGAAGTTTTTTTTGAAAACAACCAGTATGTCTGTCATGGACCCGCCTCATTTGATGCAGACACTCTTCCTTCTTGAAAACCTCCATTTATTTTAATACAAAATATACGAGTCTTGAAGTGCTTTAGCGCTTGGCAGTAGTCATGCAACCTGACCCATGGGGCGATGTTGAGCCTGAACACAAATCTACTGAGCCATCGCTTGAGGGTACAGTATCCTTGTCGGGCGACAATTTCAATGGACAAATAATCATGCTTCAGCCACCTTCTAGTTCTTCTAAAGTAATCGGGATTTTATTGATTATCTATGGGGCTTTCAATGCATTATCTCTTTTATTGAATTTTATAGCATTTATGGATCCTAGTTTGATGGAGGAAGCAGGGTATAGTTTTACGGATATGGTTCTACTTACTATATCAGGAATAGTTGCATCTCTAACTTCCATAATTGGAGGTTACTGGATGAGCAACTACAAAAGAAAAGGAGTTCACTTAGTTCTTTTAGGTTTAGTAGTAGGTTTTTTGCTTCAAGTAGCGATGTCTTTTTCAGACAGTACACAAGATATGTTTGATCAACTAGGGCTTGAGGGTTCTACTGTTACAGCATTGGTTGTAGGTATTCAAGCGGCATGTGCGGCAGTCTGTGCTTTAATTGTAGCAATTCCTTTGATGGTTGCCAATAATGGTCTTGATGACTCTAAGTTGTTTTGAAGCCAAACTTTAATGATTAAACTCTATAGCACCTTCCATGATTAATGAATTAAACCTTCATGGTGGAAGTTTTAAAGCAGTATTCCCCTATACATTCTGGGGTTGGTTTGCATGGGTCATTAGTGCTATAATTGCTATTGCAGGTCTGTTTTTAGGTATTACAGGTGGAGATGAGAATAGGGCCGCTATTTTGATGGGAGCGATTGGTTTCCTGTGTATGGCGCTATCCACTCCGGGGTCTCATGAAGGTGACCTTCACAAAGTTAGGAGGCAAGCAATAGATCCCGCTGAACTAGAAGCCAAGGCCGAAGCAAGTGGTTTGTCAATTGATAACTGGTGGTTACAACAATCATCTTATGTGCCAACAAATGACCCAAGTGATTGGATTTTACCAGCTCCAGGTCCAGCGACATGGGACGAGCAAAATAGGTATGGTCCGCACGGCGACGGTTATGCTATCCCAGAACACCCCTCTAAAGTTGGAACTCCAGTTCCTGCCTCTTTCAGTTTATTTGGCTTATTTGGGGCTATCTCTGCAATATTAACTATCGTTGGTCTGTGGGCTATAATAGCTGGCGTCAAGGAAGATGGGGCTACAGAAGAAGGTAGCACAGCACTGTACATATCAATTGGAGTTATATTACTAGGTCTCATACTGGTATTGATTGGATTTTTCAGATCTAAAATGATTAATCAGATGATAGATACTCCTACTTCTTTAGTACGCTCTGCCTCTGTAGGAGTCAACGAATTGGTAGGTCAAGTAAGGCCTTCACCTCAAGGTGTTTTGAAAGTGGTTGTTGACGGTAATACCGATATGGTGATGAACAATATGACTGCATTTATGTGGACTTACGAACAGTATCAGTGTAGAACTGTGAAAACCGATGAAGGCACAAGAGAGGAATGTAATTGGGTCACTGTACGTAGTGATTCAGGCGGATGCCCGTTTATTTTACACGACGGAACTGGTGGGATAAAAGTACATCCTAATTCTTTTAAGAGAAATAATTGGGGTCAATATCTCAAGAGATGGGATGGTAAATTCGCTCAAACACTCGGGAAGCAACTAATGTCACAAGCTATTGCAGGATTACTTGGGGGTGCTAGAGTGAAGGAGCATAGGTGGACTCTTTATGGATTAAAACTTGGTAATCCGGTATATCTAATTGGTAATGTAAAGCCTAGGTCAAGAGAGGAATTAGAAGCAGAAGGATTGGACGGAACTTTACAAAACAGTATTATTGAAGTTTTTGGAAAAGAAGACCAACCAGGTACGAAAGTGACAATTCAAAGAGGTTCTGAACTATCTAATCTCGGCAGATCTAGGTCTGGGCTCGAACTTGTGATGCTACCAATGATACTGATTATTGGTGGAATCTCAATGCTCGGACTTGCATGAAGTTCAATACCCTGTTTCTACTGGCCCAATCATGGAAGATGTTGTAATTGTTGGAGGGGCTCGAACGCCATTCTGTGAATGGCAAGGTGGTAAGCGTGGAGATGGCAAGCCTGGCGGTCTATTGAAAGATGTTAGTGCTCTTAAATTGGGGCAAATAGCAATCAAGGGTGCGCTTGAAAAAACCAATACAAATCCTGAAGATGTCGACCATGTTGTCATGGGTTATGCGCTTCAAACATGCGACCAAGCAATATTTGGAGCTAGGCATGCAGGATTAGGGGCGGGAATTCCACAAGAAATCCCTATGCTTACTTTATCTCGAATATGCGGTAGTGGAGTACAATCAATTGTAACCGCAGCACAAATGATAATGCTTGATGAAGCAGAAACAGTAGTCGCAGGCGGAATGGAAAATCTCTCACAAGCACCACACGTTCTGCGTGGTATGAGAGATACATACAAACTAGCACGCCCTCCAAAAGAAGGTGTAGTACTGGAGAAAGATATGGAAGATTATCTGTTCACCAACCTACTAGACGGTATGTGTGGTTCCTTCATGGCTCAAACATCTGATGAGATTTGTAAGCGCAAAGGAGTCACTCGAGAGGAAACAGATGAGTTTGCAGCATTATCTCACACAAGAACAAGTACTTCTGTCCAAAACGGTGTATGGGAGCAAGAAATCGTAGATGTCGATGGAGTTGGCTTCAAAGACGAAGACCACGTAGTTCCGGGATGTACTAAAGAATCTCTTTCAGAATTAAGAACTGCTTTTGGTCCTGAAAGTTTAGTTACTGCTGGAAATGCATCAGGGGTCGTAGATGGCGCAGCAGCAGTTATCGTGAAGTCGGCAAGTCGAGCAAAAAAAGATGGAAACTCACCTTTAGCGAAAATAGTATCTTGGGGAATAGTAGGTTTGGAGCCGGCGATAATGGCTTATGGTCCAGTGCCATCCTCTAAGTTGGCTCTTGAGAAAGCAGGATTAACAATAGAAGATATTGACCGATGGGAAATTAATGAAGCATTTGCAGGGCAAGCAGTAGCTTGTATCAAAGACTTGGGACTTGATATTTCTAAGGTCAATGTAAATGGTGGTGCCGTTGGACTAGGGCACCCATTAGCCGCAACTGGGACAAGACTAGTTCTAACCCTCGCTCATGAATTGAAGAGGTCAGGTGGCAAATACGGTGTTGCAACAGCATGCATTGGTGGAGGCCAAGGTATCGCAATGGTCATAGAGTCAATCTAATTTTTACTTGGAACGGTAAAATTAGTCGGACATGTCGTGTGGCCCATTATTCTATAGAAAGGGCAGAATCCGAATGCAGATGTTAGAACCCCCCACGCTCCAAACAGAAGTAGTATGAATTCCCAATTGGCACTAGCCAAGTAATCAAATGTCACTAATCCAAGACCAGAAATCAAACGTATGACTCTATCATTGAAACCCAAATTCATGCTTCTCATTCTAAGTTTCTAATGATTGCATATATACCTTGGTATTTATGCTAATGATGCAAGTATCATACAATAATATCAATGATATATCTAAACCATATGACAATTAGTATCAAGATGAATATTTGTAATATGCGATTTTCAGGAATATTTTTAATTCCAAATTTCGCACCAAATCTTGAACCAATGAATGTTATTGACAACAAGGCTAAGATAAATAATATATTTTCCAACAAGAATGTTTTCTGCAGTTCAGAAAGAACCGTCAAGTGTGAAAACACAGCAATAGGTACTACAATCATCATGATGTTTAGGCTTGAACCAATCGAGATTCTAGTTTTTAGTTTACCAAATAATTGTAATGATGGTACATAAATCGCTCCAGCACCGATTGCTAATACGCTCGATAAAAAGCCTCCTAATCCCGAGCCCAGTACCAGTCCAGGAATATTTTCTGGATCGTTATCACTATCATCATTTACGGTTTTCTTGGTTAAGAAACTGTATTTAGCTAAAGCAAGGGAAATCAAAAGCAAACTCAGAATTTTAAAAATTAAATCAAAATCACTTTGTACTGATTGTATGACTAATACACCCAATACGGCGCCAGGAACTGCGCCCCAAAGGGAAATACCAATTATTTCATCATCAACTAATTGTTCTCTCCTATGGGTCAAACCACTTCCCCAACTTACTACTCCGGTAAGCATTAAAGATACAGCAAGGAGTTTACCATCTATTGGCCATCCTGATACATAGTGGAGTAAAGGGACAAATAGCATTCCTCCTCCAAGGCCGATAGGTGCGAATATGAATGCAATAATCATTACACCGAAAATAACCAATAAATTTTCGATTAACATGCAGTTCAACTCCAAGAAAATGACAAAATATCTCTTTGCTTATTTGTTCCTGTAGGACTATACATTTGTTCTTATCGTAATTTTAAGTATGGAAACTATGAAATGGAAAGACTATCAGCACAGTTCATGGATGCTATACTGATTATCGGACTAATTGTGGGGGTTTTGTTTCTTTTCTTCATTTTTTGGTTTTTCTCAACTTGGAACAGACTAGTATCTCTTGAAGAGAATGTTAATCAGTCTTGGGCAAATATCGATGTTTTGCTAAAGCAGAGATATGATATGCTACCAAATCTCGAAGAAATTGTAAAAGGTTATGCTAAGCACGAGAAGGACTTATTCATGGAGTTTGCTAAAGCACGACAAGCTGCTGCAGGTGCGCTTCAGAATAAAGATGTCAAGGGTGTCAGCGCCGCTGAATCTATGATGAGTGGTATGATGCCAAGAATTACTGCAGTAGCAGAAGCATACCCTGAATTAAAAACAGATGGCAATTTTTTGAATATTCAAAAGGAATTAGTTTCACTTGAAAATCAAGTAGCGGACAGAAGAGAAATGTACAACCAAACTACTACAAGTTTCAACAAGCAGATCCAAATGATTCCAGTTACCTTTGTGGCTAGTATGAAGGGTTGTCAAAGAAGAGACTTGTTCGAAGTTCACGGCGTAGAAAGAGAAGCAGTCAGACTTAGTTTCACGTGAATAATTAGGGCGTCAATTTGAAAACCCATTGACATATAGTCGAAATGTGGTGATTAAATGTTCTTAGTATTTGGCTCCAATCAATTGGCAGTAAGACTATCTAAATGGTGTGCTAAAAGACATAAGTGCGTCCTTGTCGGATTGGCTTCCACTTTGCCTGTTGAAGAGCCTCTGGATGGCTGTGAAATCATTGCTCTACCCGCTCCAATGGAATTATCTTCAATCACCATGATTGAGCACATTCCTACTGCAATTCTATATCTAGATGATAATGCTTTGATGGAAGACAATTCACTTGAAGAAATCAAAAAAAGATGGCCTGAAACTCCAATTCTTACAACAGTTCCATTAGAAGGAGATGGCATTGACTTGGTGAGTATTGACGACATCTCATTTGCAGCAATGCAAGACAGAATACGATCTTGGGAAAGAAGGGCGAGTGCATCGGTGGTTAAGAACTATCTAAAGGGTATTCCAAAGGGAAGCAAAGTCGCTATTTTCTGCCATGATAATCCAGACCCGGATGCACTAGCCTCCGGTTTGGCAATGCTGGAATTAGTAGAAGAAATTGGTCTTAAAGGCAGTATACTTCATGGCGGATTAATTGAGCATCAACAGAATCGAGCAATGGTACAACTTCTTGAAATTCCAACACGTCGCTTAATTCTAGACTGGGAAGTTGCAGATATAATCTCTGATTCTCAAGTTGTAATTACAGTAGATTTCCATAAACCAGGTGCCAATAATATCTTGCCATTAGACTGTATTCCAAATATCGTAATAGACCATCACACAGTTGAGGATACAGTTGCTGCCGATATTGTTCTTGTTCGATCTGAATTTTCTTCCACTTCCTCTTTGATTACTAGTATTCTAATGAGCCTTAATCATCACATAAGTACTCGGACAGCAACTGCTTTAGCATTTGGAATCAAGACAGACACTCTTGGATTTACTAGAGACTTTAACGCAGTAGACCTAAGAGCTTTATCTTGGCTGAATGCATTTACCGATGGCGAAATGATGCGTTCTATAGAAATACCTCCACGCTCACAAGAGACTCTAGAATCATTTTCTAGTGCACTAAATAATAGAATAAAATTCGGTAATACAATACTGGCACCTTTGATGCAAATGCCAAATAGAGATTCATTAGCACAGATTGCTGATTTCCTCTTACCAACAGAAGGAATAGATACCGTAATTGTGTTTGGAGTGCGCAGAGGTAAAGTCATTATTTCAGCTAGGACAAAAAGACGAGATATTCACATTGGCAAAGTACTGTCTTCACAATGGAAAGGCGGTTTGGCTGGAGGTCATAGAGAATTAGCCGGAGGACAAATCCCATTCGAAGTGATATTGGAAGAGGTTCCAGACGACCTAGAAAAAGCCAGTTTACAAGCCATAGAACAAATCACAGAGCAATTTAAATCATTATTGCCGCCAATGAAAGAGGAATAAATATGTCTTCATCGCCATTTGTAGATATTTCACCGAATCTCAGATTATTGGGTACTGCGCATGTTGCTAAGGCAAGCGTTGAAGCAGTAAAGTTCCAAATTGCGGATTTTAAACCCGATGTAGTGGCTGTTGAATTATGTCAATCGAGGTATGATTCGCTTATCAGTGATAGAAGATTAGACAAAGAGGGATTGCTAAAGGTGATCAAAGAGGGAAAGGCTCCATTGGTACTACTTCAATCGATGCTGGCATCCGAGCAACGTAGGCTGGGTATGGATGAGGGTGAACAACCTGGTGCTGAATTATTGGCTGCAGTGGAAGTGGCCAAAGAGAATGACTTAGAGGTTAAATTGATAGATAGAGATATTCAAGTGACATTGCGAAGAGCATGGAAGAAGATGAAATTCCGAGAAAAATTTAAGATTCTTTACTCACTTTTAGGTGAAGAAGAAGATGAAGAGAATCCAGATTTAGAGGAATTACTAGGTAATCGTGATTTACTTTCGTCAATGATGGAAGAATTGAGAGAATTTTCACCTGGAGCTGGAACTGTTCTTATCGATGAGAGGGATTCATATCTTGCCGAAAAAATACTATCAATAGATTCTGATAAGAAGATCTTAGCAGTTGTAGGTGCAGGCCACCTAAATGGCTTAGAGGAATACTTGAATGATAAATCTACATTCAATGAGAATCAACTCACTATTCTAGAAGAGATTCCTAAGACTTCCCTGTTTGCTAAAATATTACCTTGGATGATTCCTGCATTGGTTATGGGCCTGATGGCATACTTTTTGACAACCGGAGATGGAATTGACTTAGTTGAACTATTCACTGTTTGGACATTGGCAAATGCTATATTTGCTGCTATTGGGTGTATTTTGGCAAGAGGGCACATATTATCAATTCTAACTGCGGCTTTAGCCTCGCCAATCACTTCACTAAATCCTACTTTGGCTGCAGGTTGGTTCGCAGGTTATGTTCAAATGAAAGTAGTTGAACCAACTACTGAGGACTTACAAAATTTCTTGAAGTTAGATAAATTTGGCTTATTTTGGTCCAATAGAGCAGGTAGAGTCTTACTGGTAACTGCTCTTACTAATGTAGGTAGTATGGCAGGTGCATGGGTTGCAGCAGCAGGTTTAATCGGTGGAATTTAATTATCCAAGTATGCTTAATACTTTCATCAAATCAATATTTTCATCGATATCATGAACTCTGATAATATCTATCTGATTATAGAATGCAAATGCAGAAGTTGCTAATGTTCCTGCAAGTCTGTCCTCAGTTTTGGATTTACCAGTGATCTGGCCAATCATAGATTTTCTAGATACTCCAAGGAGAGTAGAAAAATTTGAATTTTTGAGTTTGTCTATATTTCTCATTAAATCAATATTGTGCTCTAGTAATTTACCGAAGCCTATTCCTGGGTCTATTATTATCAATTCTTTTGGATGTCCCTTGTCAATCAATTCCTGCGACTTTTCAAATAGGTAATTACTTACTTCCTGAACGCAATCGACATATTTGGGTTCATTTTGCATTTTTTCAGGTTCTCCTTGCATATGCATTATACAAATGGCACAACCGGTTTCTAGAACGACATTCATCATTTCAGGGTCACTTAATCCAGATACATCATTTACCATATCTGCACCAGCATTAATTGCTTCTCTAGCTACTTCTGCTCTTCTAGTATCAATTGATATCAGACCTTCGGGTTTAACTTGCCTTAGAGATTTTATTACCGGAATTACTCTCTTGAGTTCTTCTTTAACATCGACAGGCTCAGCGCCCGGTCTTGTTGATTCCCCTCCAATATCGAGCCAATTAGCTCCATAATCCCAAATTTCGAGTCCCCGTTTAACACAATCTTCTAATTCTGTTCTCCTACTTTCGCTATGGAATGAGTCAGGAGTCACATTTAGTATTCCCATAACGATACAAGGTTGTTTATTTTCCCTGTGGATATTCTCTAAAATACGTCGGCGGCGAATTTCTTGAGGTGCTAAGTTCTCGCCCATGAACCATGCTAAAGCGAGAGATTTGATAAGTTGTGACTGTAAAGGTACTGTTATGCCGGAGGAAAATCAGCAATCATTGATTCAAGAATCGGGTGATTTTGATTCCGAAAATTCCGTTTCAGATTCCAGTCTTGAGTTGGCAAACAGGCTGATAGTTAGGCTGAAACCAGAAGATAATTCTTCACTTTTTGGAATGATTGCCAATAAGTCATACTATAGCGGTGGACTAATGACTATAATTCTAGTATTTTGGTGGTTAGCGGTAGACTCAGCAAGCGATGACCTTAATTCAGGTGTTTCTACATTTTTTGATTTTGACTTCTCACAAGTAGCACTTGTAGTTATTGGCTTAGGTCTAATGTCGTCTTTGTTAAGTGACTTAAGTAGGGAGTTAGGTAAACTCCTACCATCGCTAATCTCAGGTGCGATGTTGATTATGTGCGGACTTTACGTGATAGAACCATTGGCAATTGGGTTGTTGACAGAGCAGTATGAATTAGTTGATGGGGCTTGGAGATGCTTACGACTTGGGATTCTTTGGGCTGGTGTGTCATGGTGTGCTCACTTACTAGTCGATGCTTCACTACTGGTTTGGTTGAAAAGATTCTGTGACTCCAATGGAATTGAGGTCACTCCTCGTAACGATTCTAACAAATCTGATGGAAATAATGTTGATGCTTAATCAAACATACCTTTCATCAATGATTGTCTTTTGGACGTGTTATGTCTGGTGAGAGAGTCGATGTCCTAAGGCTTGGATATCGAAGAGGTAGAGATCCTAGAATCACGACTCATCTGGCACTTGTTGGTCGTGCGCTTGGCGCTGATAGATTTCTATTGGCTGGAGATGAAGACCAAGACATGTTTGATAATCTTAAATCAGTCGAACAAAGATTTGGTAAAGGGCTTGACTGTGAATATCTCAAAAGCCCAATGGGATGGTTGAGAAAATTTGTAGAGGAAGATGCAGGCGACGGTTTACCAGGGGTTGCAGTTCATCTAACCATGTATGGTGAGCCGTTTAGAGAAGCAATACCTAAGATTCGCAGAGATAGACCGTTAGTTGTTATTGTTGGCGGTGCTAAGGTTCCTGGGGAAGTCTTCAAATTAAGTCAGTACAATGTTGCAGTTGGTAATCAACCCCATTCAGAAGTAGCAGCATTGGGGCTATTTCTAGACTCTTGGTATGGTGGGAATACGATAGACCGTAAGTTCGAAGATGCTCGGCTAATTATTGAGCCCTCGGCTAATGGCAAGAAAGTGATTGATTTAGATAAATAATTCCGGTAAAATTTTACTTACTAAGGGGACTAAGAGATATTTTTTAGGTTTTTTAGTTATTTAATGAGTTTTTGTATTTTCCACCCTTAGAACCCAATCATTATGGGAGTCCGTTTTTGACCATCTGCGATGTCAAAGCCCCAGTTACAAGACGGAAGTTTCTGTCCTGGTGCTGAAAATCGTCATTCAATCGGTTATCCAACATTTCAGGATGCAGCAGATGGACTATCGAGAGGTGATGAACTACCAGCATCTGCAACAGGTTCAGGTCTTCTTTTAACCGCTGATGGGGGTAGGTATGAAGGTGAACTATTTGGGGCAAAAAAGATAGGTGAAGGAGAACTTGTTTTTACAACCGGAATGATGGGTTATCAAGAATCTTTGACAGATCCATCTTTCGCCGGTCAAGTTTTAACTTTCACTTACCCACTTATTGGGAATTATGGTATTCATCATGGATGTTCAGAATCTGCATCTGTATGGCCACGTGGAGTGGTTGTACGGCATGCTATGTCGCAGCCTGACCATCGAAATTCTATTGGCACGGTTGATGACCTACTCAGACTTCATGATGTTCCAGGTATCCAAGGTATAGACACAAGGGCGATTACCAAAAGAGTTCGTGAATTAGGGACAGTTTTGTGTGTATTTGGTCCAATTAATCAGGAACAGGAACTTATCAATAGATTAAGTCAACTCCAATCACCGGATTTAGAAGATTTAGTCGACCAAGTTTCCATCGATAATCCAGTAGTTCTCAATTCTGGTTCTCTGGATGAATTTGGGATACAAAAGCCACGTTTAGCGGCTATCGATTGCGGAATTAAGTATAATATTCTTAGAAGTTTATGTAAATCGTTCGAAGTAATTTGGTGTCCACCAGATGTTGATTTTCAATTACTTATTGATAATTATCAGATTGATGCCTTATTCTGTTCCAATGGTCCAGGTGACCCAGCACACCCAGGTAAAGCCACAATTGCTCGTCAAACATTGGCATTGGCAGTTAAGTCAAAGATTCCAGTTATGGGTATTTGTCTTGGCCATCAATTGATGGGTTTAGCGTCAGGGCTTAGTACTTACAAAATGCGATATGGGCATAGAGGAGCCAATCAGCCAGTTGTAGATTTGAAGACTGGAAAAGTGTTGATTACAAGCCAAAACCATGGTTTTGCAGTAGCAGACCCAGATTCAGGAATGTTGGCAGCACATCCTTCAGGAGCAACATCGCCGCCTCAAGAAAATCTGCATGGAGCCGAAGTTGAAGTTAGATATATCAATGCTAATGATAGAACTGTAGAAGGACTTGATGTAATTGGTAATCCATCTTTTACAGTTCAGTTTCATCCTGAAGCATGCCCGGGACCGCATGATGCTGAGAACCTATTTTTGAGATTTAGAGAAGTTGTGGATGAATATCTAGGAGTGATTAACTGATGCCTCGTAGAGATGATCTGAAGACTATCTTAGTTCTTGGTAGTGGACCGATAAAAATTGGACAAGCTGCTGAATTTGATTTCTCTGGTAGTCAAGCAGTACGTGCACTAAGAGAAGATGGTTATGAGGTTATTTTGGTTAATTCCAACCCAGCAACAATCCAAAATGACCCTGAAATGGCTGATAAGGTCTACATTGAACCTTTACTTGCTTCATCAGTAAAAAGAATCCTAGAGATTGAAAAACCGTGTGCAATTTTGGCAGGAATGGGTGGACAAACTGCATTGAATATCGCTAGTGAACTGGCCCATGATGGTGTTTTAGATGAACTTGGAGTGGAATTGATAGGTTCAGATTTAGACGCTATTGATAAAGCTGAAGATAGAGATCTATTCAACAAGGTTTGTGAATCGATTAATCTACCAATTTCTGAAGCAATAGCATGTAATACAATGGATGAAGTAATTACTGCTGCTGAGGAAATAAATAGTTGGCCTTTACTTATCAGGCCTGCTTTCACACTAGGTGGTTTAGGTGGTGGAACTGCATGGGATTTGGGTGAGTTAGTGGAGATTGCAACCCTTGGTCTTAGAAACTCTAGAATCAATCAAGTTCTAATTGAAGAATCTATCCTTGGCTGGCAAGAACTCGAATATGAAGTAATGAGGGATGAAGCAGACAATGCTACAATTGTTTGTACAATGGAGAATATTGACCCGATGGGTGTTCATACTGGAGAATCTACAGTTGTTGCTCCTCTTCAATCATTTTCTGATAGCGACCATCAAATTTTGAGGGACCAAGCATTGAGTTTAATTCGAGCCTTAAACATCAAGGGTGGCTGCAATGTTCAATTTGCGTTTAATCAATCTACAGGTGAGATTAGAGTTATCGAAGTCAATCCAAGGGTTTCACGCTCTTCGGCATTAGCTAGTAAAGCAACAGGATACCCTATTGCTAGAATGGCTGCAAAGATTGCAGTCGGTTACACGCTTGATGAACTACCAAATCCTATTACTGGTGAAGGTACAACCGCAGCATTCGAACCCACATTGGATTATTGTGTAGTAAAAATACCAAGGTGGCCTTTTGATAAGTTTAGGACTGCCGATAGAACGCTGGGTACATCGATGAAGTCGACTGGAGAAGTAATGGCTATTGGGCGTAATTTTGAGGAGGCATTCTTGAAGGCTTGGGCTTCACTCGAACAAGGATGTCCTCATCCTAGACCTTTGACTAGGGCAGATGAGTCCGAGGGTGAAGGAATGCAAGAAAGAGCCTATGAGTCATTATCAGATTCGGTTCTTGTGGATTGGTGCAAGGTAGCAACCGATAGAAGAATGGGGGCGCTAATTGAAGCCTTTAGGCGTGGTTGGAGTGTGGAAAGAGTTCATGAGATTACCAGAATTACAAGATGGTTCTTATATCGATTTGAGAATATTGCAAAAATGGAAAATGAAATTGTTTCTAAGGCATGTAATCCTTCAGATCTAGATATTGACACTTTGAGGAGATGGAAATCATTTGGATTTAGCGATTCACATATTGCAGACGCTTTGAATTCATTCCCTGCAACGGGACATAAGTCACTACCTAGAGGACGAGATGAATCAACAGTAATGGCTCGCAGACATTCATTAAAACTTCATCCTAAGTATCGGATGGTTGACTCTTGTGCTGCTGAATTTGCTGCAAAAACTCCTTATTACTATTCCACCTATGAACCATATGGTTCTAATGAAATCGACTATATTCCAGACTTAGATACTCGAACCAAAAAACGTTATGTCACAATTGGTAGTGGACCTATTAGAATTGGTCAAGGAATAGAATTTGATTATGGATGTGTTCACGCTGTTAAGGCAATTAGAGATGCAGGTAAAGATGCAATACTGATCAATAATAATCCTGAAACAGTCTCAACCGATTTTGATACATCTGACAGACTCTACTTTGAACCCCTGACGCTGGAATATGTATCAGAAGTATTGCTTAGGGAAAACGCTCATTCGATTTTACTCCAGTTTGGTGGCCAAACGGCAATCAATCTTTCTCAACCACTTGAAAAGAGACTTCCTGATTTACAAAAATTAGGCTTAGAGTTAGAAATCGCAGGAACTTCTTGTGATGCTATCGACGAAGCGAGCGATAGGGAAAGGTTCGAAAAATTTGCACAAAGAGCAGGGTTGAAAATGCCTAGAGGAACAACTGGTACCAGTTCGGATGATGTTAGGAAAGCGGTTCAAGAAATTGGATTCCCTGTGCTAATCAGGCCATCATATGTTCTGGGTGGAAGAGGTATGGAAATACTTTCTAATCAAGAACAATTAGATGCATATCTAAAGGAAGCATATCTCGCCCCAGATAAACCTCTGTTGGTTGATGAATACCTTGGACATGCAACAGAACTGGATGTTGATGCTGCATGTGACGGTAAGGAAGTTCTAGTCGGGGCCATCATGGAACATTTAGAAGAAGCAGGAATTCACTCAGGTGATTCGACTTGTTTCATTCCTACGCAAAACGTTTCTGAGAATATACTTGAATTAGTTAGAAAGCAAACTGAGGCGATTGGATTAGGTCTCAATATTAGAGGTTGTTTCAATATCCAATTCGCCATTCAGGGCGACGATCTATATGTTCTTGAAGTCAATCCAAGGTCGTCACGTACAGTTCCATTCGTTGCTAAATCATCGGGTCTGCCTCTTGCACGAATCGCTGCAAACATAACTATCGGCATCCCTCTTTCAAAGCAGGAGATTCCAATTAGAACCTCAGGTCAAATTTGTGTTAAGGCGCCTGTATTTCCATTCATAAAACTACGTGGACTTGACCCTGCACCAGGTCCTGAAATGAAATCTACAGGCGAAGTCTTTGGCTCTGATATATCGGCAGATGTCGCATACTTGAAGGCGAGACTAGCCACAGAAGTACCCGTTGCCAAGGGCGGAGGTGCCTACCTTACCGTTAGAGACCAAGACAAAAAGAATCTCTTGAATTCGGCTTCTAAATTGATCGAGATGGGCTTCAATCTTTATGCAACACCAGGAACAGCAGACTATCTTAGGGAATATCAAATCCCTGTAGAAGTCGCATATCGGATCAGGGAATCTAAACACCCAGACGCACTTGACTTGATGAGGCAAGGTAAAATTTCTTTCATTGTGAACGTGCCAACAGTGTCTGGTGGTGCGGTTAGAGATGGAAACATGATGAGAAGACTTGCAGTAGAACTAAACATCCCATTTGTGACAACAATTAGAGGAGCAGATATGGAAGTAGCTGCAATAAAGGCGCAACAAAAAGGAATAGTTGAACCTAGAAGATTAAAGGTCAACTACTAATCAACAAGCATCGTAAGCATCGATGATATATTTTGTAAGAGGGCTTGTCCATGCTAATTCGCTTATTCCAGCCTCTCCTTCTTTAGAGTAAATTCGAACAACATCTCTAACTCTAACATTCCCCTCAGAAGATCTAGCCAAGATAGTTGCGCCTTTGATTGGCTTACCAGTGCCATGTGGGTCATAAACAGTATCTAGTGCGTCTTTCAAGAACCAATCGGCTTTACCGCCCTTTTCACCATCATAGGTCTTCTTTGGTTTTTTGGCACCAAACATACCGCCTGATTTCTTAGGAGTTGTTTTCTTTTTCTCAGGTTTCTTTTTTGCCGGAGTAGACTTTGTTTCTTTCTTTGGGCTATCACCTTTCTTGGCGACGTTAGAAACTGTTTTGTTTTGGAATTCTTCTTCAAGTTCAGAACGTATTTCTTGCTCTAGTTCTTTTCTAATGCTCTTTTCTAATTTGGCTCTAATCTTTTCTTCCATTACAGATTGATCTACATTTTCCAGTTTTGAATAAGCATCGTCTCTTTCATCTTGTAATGCCTGCATTACATTGATGTAATGAGAAGCAACTTGAATCAATGAAGTTTCCATAGATGCTTCAAGTTGCATTGAAACAACTTCACTAGCTGAATCTCTCCACTTACGCCATTGTAGCATTGTATTAGCATGTATGTCAGAGCCACATTTAGGACAGAAACTTCTCTTTGGTGGTTTTAGAACAGGTATTGCTCTCATAGCCTCAGGGTCAATTCCTTCGTGCTCACCACTTGCAACATCGTGAATGTGAGTAGATGCTTCCATACCAGTATCCATGGCTTCTCTGAACAGTCCTTCGTTGAGGTCTAGTTTCCCTTCTTGGATTAAGTCCCAAGCGTTGGTGCCTCTAACTACAGCTCTTACCGCCGCATTTGCAGCAGGCGAGTTACCCCAGTCGCGATTTATGTTTGTGGAAATACTAGTAGAGTCTATTTCAGCGGATGAAAAAGCGTCGCCAATATCATATTCTTCACCTTCAGCAGGAGCAGCAATGCCTAGTTGAATTGGATTTGCACCTTCTTCGATCTTAGCAATCATATCGAATTTATCAGCCATTGATAGGTCATCACGAAGCCTAATAACATCTCTTAACTGATTCAAATCATGGCCTGTAGATGTAATTGGGCCTTGTCCTGTCATGTCGTGTCCGCACGATAGACAAAACTTTGCGGCAGGCTCTACATCTGCCTCACAGGTTGGACAATAAACTCCCGCCATGGATGGAGATGATACGGTTCCACTTTTCAATAGTGCGGCATATATTGCCAAATAAGTTAAACTTTCAACCTTATGAATTTATCACAGTTAGGCATCTTTCTAAGATTTGTATAATCCGACTACGTTCTATTTCAGCAAGAATTGGTGCTAATCTGGGTCCTCTTGAGCGACCCATCAGGGTACTATATGCTACTAAGTACGCTATTCTAGGAGAAAGTTCTATCGATTTAGCAGAATTTGGAATTGCATTTCCGATATCTTCTTTGTTCCATTCACAGTTTTCTAGTTCTTTCTTTAGAATTTCTAATACTTTTATTTCCTCATCGCCAAATTCAACGAATGTATCTGATTGTGGATTTTCGATTAATGAGATCCGCATTTCTTCAGGCAAGTGCTCTGACTCAATCCATATTTTCATTTTATTCAATCTGTCAACTAATGAGGTAGGTGGCTTATCAGTATCAGTATAGCCTAGACTTTTCCATACCATCTCATCAGAGGTTTTGGTTTGGGCAAGTAAGCATAAGTGCCTAAAAGTAACATTAGATGATTCCAATATCGATTCAGTTGTCACCTTGGCCATCCCCAAAGCCCCTATTGCATCTTCAATCTGAACTTTCTTTCTTCGGGATAGATTTTCTTCTTCGAGTTCTTGGTCAAAGTTACGTGAAAGAAGTCTCTCATATTCATCGGCTAAGTTTACTAGGCTCATGCCAGTATCAAATTCAATAGCCTTGTTCGGTTTTGATTGAGCGATTAGTAGCCTAAGTATTTCTGGAGGGACTAATTCCAATGCTTCGATAGGTCCAATAGTATTTCCAGAAGATGATGACATCGCACCTTGACCTTTCAGACTAATCCATTCATAGGTCAATGGTTGAGGTGGCTGATGACCAAATAGTTGACAAATCTCTCTACCGGTGGCGTATGAACCCCCAGCTGCGCCATGGTCTTTTCCAAATGCTTCACAGGTAACGCCAATCCAAGACCATTTAGCAGGCCAATCTATTCTCCATGGAAGTTTACCTTCACCTTTGGTGATGTCTGAACTACCTTCAACCCCGTGAGAATCTTTCCAATGAACTAGAGGAAATTCATAACCAGTTACAACAACTCCTTCTAGAGAGCCTTTAGAGTCTAATGGGCTCCATGGGAACCAGTTATCTGCTAGTTCTCTACTAGATACACGCTCAATAATTTCTCTAATTTCGTCAGCTTTATCACATGCTATTTTGGAAACCTCATTGAATTGACCGGATTGATATGAGTGCATATTTTTGATAATTCGTGGAACTACACCAATCTTCCTTAATGCCTCAAGAAATGGATTAAGAAAATAGTCAGCATAACTCAGTCCATCTTTTTTGAACTTCTCAAAATCCGGTTTACCTTCCAAGTCGGGTGCTGGAATCGAACCAATTTGATGTCCAATGAACTGAGAGTAGTCTTCATCCAAGAAAGGATATACTTTTCTCAATGGGTCTGCATCATCTACGATAAAAATGAAATCGACGTCAAGTCCCGCATTTCTAGCGGCTCTAGAGATCATATCACCTGTCAATATTTCTCTGAGGTGTCCAATGTGGAATTCTCCACTTGGAGTAATACCAGTTGAAATTACGTGTTTATCGCCTCTGTGCGCTAAGGCCTGAGCCGTGACGTCTGCCCAATGCATGTCTTCACCTCAAACTGAAACTGCGCGAATCACGCCTCTAAGAGGCACGCCTTCGATTTCATTACGCATTGTTTTGTTGACTAGGACAATTACTAGAACAACTTCTCCACCAGCATTTCGAATTGCTTCGATAGTCTTGTTCATAGTTTGCCCAGTGGATAAAACATCATCAATAATCACTACTTGCTTGCCAGAAACTTGTCCATACTTACTTGATAAAGAGCCAGAACCATCTCCTCCGTCAGTCGTTCTATATACGGTAAATTCACAATCTAAGTTTCTAGCAACTTCATGACCGAAAGTAATTCCGTTAATCGAAATACCAACTATCGTATCAATTTCATCAAAACCAAGTTCTTCTGCTGCCACGTCAGCCATAATTGTTCCAACTGCGGCAATACGATTTGGCTTTACTCCAATAGTTCTCCAGCCGATTCTAACATCGGTTGGTCTCTCTTCTGACTGTTGATTTCCTGCTAAAAGCCAAGATATTGTATCTTGGGAAAGTGATAATTCATCAGCTATTTGCTGACTGTTTAATCCTTCTTTGCGTAAATTCGCAGCAGTGATTCGAAGTTCCTCGATACTTGATACCATGTCTCTCAAAACTATCGAGACTATTTCAACACATCAAACCTTTCATCAAATTAATCATTAATCGATGAAATTAATCCCAAAGCCTTCAAGAACGAATGACACAAGCGCTAACCATGGGAGACTTCGATTACGAGACACTTCTCGACCGCGCTCGTGGAAATATTCCAGATAATATCTCCTCTAGATCAAGATGGCGACTTCCAGAGCCACAAATTCTAATCGAAGGTTCAAATACAATTTTCCGTAATTTTAATGATGTTGTTTCGATGATGGACAGAGATGAAAATCACGTGTATCAGTATATCTTGAATGATTTGGGTACTTCAGGTTCTAGAGACGGACCTCGTGCTAGATTCAAAGGTAGAATACCTCCAAAAAGAATAAAGAAAACAATCGCAAACTATGTCAATTCATTCATCAAATGTAGTCAGTGCAAATCTCCTGATACAATGTTTGTGAGAGAAGACAGAACTACTCTCCTGAAGTGTCAGGCTTGTGGTGCGACTAGGCCAGTTAAACTATGATTCAATTTCTAGTAAATGTTCGTTGGCGATTGTGCCTTCTTTCAAGCTTCTAAATATGTCTTCAACAGACTTTTCGTCTTCTAATGTATACCAGGTTCCTTCAGGATAAACTACGCACGTAGTTCCAAATTCACAGAAGTCTAGGCAGCCCGATTTTTGCACTCTGATGTTAGTCATATCACTGCTTTTAACTAATAATTTGAGATGTCGTAATAGATCTAAACTATTTCGATTTGCACAACTAGGCCTTGTTGCATTCTCGTTTCTTTCATGTCCACAAACAAATACATGAGTTTCATATCCAACTTCTGTTCTTCCTTTAGGGTCAGTAGGCATATTAAATCCTCAATTTGGCTTGAATATTTTATCGATTGATTGACAAAGTTGTAAGTCTCTATCCGAGATGCCGTCTATGTCATGACTCCAAGTTTTTACTATTACTTGGCCCCAACTTAGAACAAATTCAGCATGATGGTCAATCTCTTCACAAATTAAAGATGCTTGGTTTACAAAATCTAGAGCAGTGACAAAGTCGGGAAACTTGAAAATTCTTTGGTAATGATGATTTTCAATTAGTTCCCATTCTTCGTCAATGGACAAAAAATCAGCCCCACAGGTGGGTGTCATCAGAGCCTTTACTTTCTTTTTCAACTTTTTCGTGAAGGTTCGAACGTCTTTTCATGTCCTCTCTTTCAAATGCTAGTAACTCTTTATCGTCAATATATGCAGGTCTGGTGTGAGCAACTAGTACAATTTTTACAATGACGTCTCTGGCGATATAGTTGTTCTTTCCTTCTTCGCATAGAATTTCAATACTCGATTTACCAGAAGAAAGTAGTCTTCCTCTAATCCAAGTTTCCTCGCCATCAGCAAAGGCACGAGCATCCAATTGAACCTCTACTATGTCGTCTTTGCGAAGTCCATGTCTCCTTTCTAACAAATCTCCGCTGTTAACACCGTCTACATCTGAAAGATTTGGTGAACCCATGTCTTCCCATAGTGATACTGCCCATTTTGGCAGTTTAACGTCGTTCTTTTTCTTCGCCATGGTTTGACCATAAGCCGAGCCTACTTTAACCTCGCTCCTAAACATTGAGATTTTGATTATATTAGGTTAATCTGTACCAAGTCTTCTTGAAGGGAAGTCATCTGGACACAATTGGGGAACAGTATGAAAGTATCATGGCGTACTCTTCCAACAGTACTTTTAGAAGATGAAGTTCTTGACAAAGCCTTTTCACGTGCTAGAAAGGCTGCAGATAGAGTTGACGACTCAGATAGAATTTTCAGAGTTAGAAAACAGATGAACAGGATGGTTCAAACCGCTGCTGATATTATCTCTACAACTCTTCTAGACACAGTCAATACATGGCCATCACTAGACCAATCTCCTAAATTTGATGTCTCGATGATAGATGCCTGTGTAGGGTGTGACGATTATAGACATCACCTATCTATGTTACACTGGGGCTCAAAGCAGGTAGTAAATATCTCGAGACAAAATGCTCACAAGATAGTCCGCACAGGTCGAACCGAATTGATGCATGATGCTAGAAGGGAAGCTTATGGTAGGATTTCATCGATCATGAGAAGAGTCGGACCTTCACTTGTATGGCTAAATCAGTCAAGAGAAGTGTTGAAGCGTTTACCAACTATTGACCAAGTACTTCCATGCATAGTTGTTTGTGGTGCACCAAATGTTGGTAAATCTGCTTTCATATCAGCATTGAGTTCAGGAAATATGGAAGTAAATCATTATCCATTTACCACTAAACAAATTCACGTTGGTCATTTTATTCATCGCAGACTACAGTATCAATTGGTTGACACTCCTGGTTTACTAGACCGTCCAATGGAGAAAAGAAATGATATCGAACTTCAAGCAATTTCAGCACTCGAGAATCTTGGTTCTTTAGTTCTGTTCTTAATAGATGAAAGCCAAAATTGTGGTACCTCACTTGAAGAACAAATGAATTTACTCGAAGATGTCAAGAAGCATCTTCCTGGAACTGAATTGATGGTCGTTTCATCAAAGGCCGATTTGTTTGACCCAAGGCCAGAAAATTGGGACTTTGTGAAGCAATGCGAACTAGAATGGATTGAAGACGGTTCTGAAGGAGAACCTGAATTGCCGCTACTTTATGATGTCAATGAAAGAGTGACAATGTCTGCCATCGAAGGGGTTGGAATGGAGTCTATGAAGCTAGAAATAGTTCGAAAGGTAAAGGATTCTAATGTTTATGACCCTATGGAGTTACCAGATGGTTGGTTTAGGTCTGACGTCAACTGATTACATTCTTTCTAGAGGTATAATCCCTAGTCCTTCCATTCCTGTTTTTAGGAATTTAGAAGCAAGTTGTGAAATCTGCAGGTATAATTCATTGACCTCGCCTTCATCAAAGATCTTACAATCACGATAGAAGCCATTGAAACTTGTAGCGAGATTTAATACTTGATTTGCAAATAAATTCGGTCGGCACTGTTTGACAGAACGTTCTAGGACATCGTTTTGTATTGCCATGCATCGTAGTAAATCTACTAGTGATTTAGGTAATGTTGAATCAGTATTTGTTAGGTCTAGAACTTTATTGGTAATCACATCAACATCAATACCATTGTCTACACATTTGTTGGCTATAGAAAGTGCCCTTGTGTGGCTGTACATGATGAAAGGTGCAGAACCAGCCTCAAACGCTAGTGCTTCTTCCCACCTAAATGTGAATCCCTTATCAGGGCTGACTCTGATGATATTGAACCTTATTGCAGACCTACCGACAGATTCAGCAATATGTGATACTTCTTGGTCAGAATATTCACTTCTTAACTCTCTGACAATTTGAGATGCATGTTCTTTAGCCTCTTCAAGTAAGTCATCCATGAATACAACATTACCTCTTCGTGTTGACATTTTTCCTTCTGGTAATTTGATAAATGAATAGAATAGAACTTCAGGTATTTTATGGCCCAACTCCTGTAGCGTCATGCCGACTTGCTTGGACTGTAACTTATGGTCTTCGCCAAGGATATTGATTAAATCATCACATTGATTCCATTTCCAAATGTGATAAGCGATGTCTCTGGTAGCATATAGAGATGAGCCGTCTCCTCTTTTGAAGAAGAATTCAGTCTTACCTTTCATGCCTCTTGCGCCTAGATCTAAATATTCTGCTCCATTATCTGCAACTCCATGAATATCTAGTTGGGAAAGAGTTTCGGTTAATTTAGCAACATCACCATTAGTTACAAACATAGATTCCTTCGTGAACTGATCAAACTCAATTCCCAGTCTTGCTAATGTTTCTAGCATTCCATCTAAAACAGGTTGGAAAGAATTGTGAAACTGTTGTAATACGGATTCATCTCCATGCTCGCTAGCATGAACTAATTTGCCAATTTCTTGTTCCATCTTTTGACTATTTGCTTCATCTTTACGAAGTTTCTGAGCCGCTTGATACCACCTGACTCTTGTATGGTCTGCCTTGTCAGCCCACTTGGTAGAAACAGTATCTTTGTCTTCAAGTATATTTTCAACATCTTTATCTGATAAATTATCCAATGCCCAAGCAAGGACTCCAACTTGCTTACCCATGTCGTCAACGTAATATTCAGCCCGAACTTCGTTACCTAGTAGGCGGTGAAGTCTGACTAAAGTGTCACCAAGTATTGCATTACGAGCTCTGCCAACATGAAATGGACCGTTTGGATTTGCTGATGTGTGTTCAATCAGAACTTGCCTTCCAGTATCTGATTTATTACCAAAGGCATCTCCAATTCTAACTTGGCCTGAAAGTAACTGCTCGGCCAGCCATATCGCTCCAGCTTTGAAATTTAAATACCCTCCAGTCGCATTTACCTCGCCAATTGCCCCGCCGACTTCAATCGATTGAGATAGTTCCTCTGCGATATCGTTAGGACTTTTACCCAATTGCTTAGCAAAAGGAAAGCATGGTAAAGACAAATCTCCTTGTGAATGTTCCCTTGACTGTGCAAGCATAGATTTCCAATTAGGGTTCTCGATACCCATCGATTCTAGGGCGGCGCCAAGAGCAGGCTCTACATGCGTTCTAAGAATCTTCATATTATCACATCATCGGGTACCTGAGAATGGCAGCTAATCCGCCAAATCCTTCAATTAACTGCGCGCCCTCTTCAGTATCTATAGAAATAAAGGAAATCAAAGAATTACTCTTTGCTGCCATTACAGATAGTTCATCAATCAATGAAATATTTTCGATTTCAGTTATATCATCAGATCTTGCATTACATGATGGGCAGTCAGGTATTTCCTCTGAGCGTGAGATTGATACTTTCCATTGATTAGAACATTTCTTACACTTCAAAGTCAAGGAATTCTTTCTTAGTCCCTCGGAAATCAGAAGTGTGTCTACGGCTCCTTGGTCGAGTGCCTGCTTGATCATAACTTCTCCATATGTTGCTTTTGGATGTGCCTTAATTAGCTCCTGTAGGAAACGATTCATCATTTGTCGCTCTGCATCTAATTCGATTTCACCCATCAAACCGCCGGCATTATCGACTAGTTCTCTTACTCCACTGTCGTTAGAATAGCCAACGTCAAATGTGGTTTTCGCAATTTTCTTGGCGATTTCGTGATGGAAGTATTCATTTTTAACAACGAAATCTTTTGTTGCTCCAGGTCCTCCAATAATTATCGCTTGGATATTCTCTAGGTTTGGCAACCAATAACTGCAAGCATGCTCACTTGCTCTCTTGAAGAAATTGTGTGCTGCCTCTTCGATTAGACGTTCGAAACGTTGTGCTGATTGACCTCCTTGTCGGTGCTTACCCATGATATTTGAGACAAGGTGTTCCTGTACATGGATACGTTTTCCAGATGCAATTCCATATGCTGCTTCCGCTCTATCAATTACGAACAGGCCATAGGATTTCTTATCCACAAGCATATCTTCTAATTGAGTTAATTCAAATTTAGAATCACATCTATATCGGAAGGAGATAAACGGTTGAGGTGGATTTTCAACAACGACATTGACCATTCGAGATTTATTATTGCCGATTATTACTGAGCCAACAAATACCGCTATGCCATTTTCTCCAGCATTTTTGAGTCGATTAAGAGTTGATAGTGCTGATTCGATGGCTCCTTGGACATTCTTTCTAGTACCCTTTGACTTGATATTTGCAGCCTGTCCATGTTCATTTTGAAGCATTGCTCTAGCATCTGATACCTGTCTATCGGGAGGGATTATTATGGTGACTAACTCAGTTCCAAAACCTTTCATCTCACGAAGTTCTTCGAGAGCCATTTTTAGACGCAGGCGACGAGTAGAAATCTCAGCATCGTCACTCATACATCTTCCTCCATACACAGGGCATTCACTAAAGGTCTTCAACTCTCGCCCCAATTCAATGATGCCATTATAGTTTGAAATCACTAAAAAGGCATGTCGATGGCAAATTTAGGGATAGCCTCAAAGACTTGAGGTTTGAGGCAAGAATGATGGCAGGAACTCATGTTGTTGCTCTAGGTGGAAGCCTACTAAGGCCTGAAGAGTCTGAAAAAAGGCGTCAATGGCTTGGGCAGTTGAGGCAATTAGTAGTACATTTAGAGGGAAATGGTCGTAAACTTGGTATCGTGGTTGGCGGAGGGCTACCGGCGAGAGAAGGTATCGAACTAGCTAAGAATATAATCTCTGATTCGGCAAGACTTGACGAAGTTGGAATAGCTGCTACTAGGCTCAACGCCACTGTCCTTCAACAAATATTTCTAGACATTGGATGTGATGTATCGCCGATAATTCCAACTACTACCGTTGAAGCATCAAGTTTGATGGACAAGCATGCTATTGTAGTGATGGGCGGGACTACTCCTGGTCATACTACTGATGCTGTCGCAATCGCTTTGGCAAGAGACTGTGGTGCTAGAAATTGTGTCATCGCAACGAACGTTGATTATGTTTATGATAAAGATCCTAGAAAGTATGAAGATGCTAAGCCTATGTTTGACATTTCCATAGAACAATTAGCAGAGGTGACAGGTACTGCGCCGCTCATGCCGGGTCAATCAGCAGTCGTCGACCCTGTTGCTGTTGGTTGGGCTAAGGATGCTTCTATAGACATTGCAGTATTGGATGGTAGAGATATTTCACTATTGGATAGCGCTTTAGATGGTAAAGAATTCAATGGAACATTAATCAGGAGTGTATGAATATGGTAGATGCAAAAAAAGTCAAAGATAAGATATCGAAAGTTTCAGAAAAAGTATTCTCCGGTTCGAAGAATCAAGCACACAAACACTGTCGAATTTGTCAAAAACCAATTCCACTAAGTGCAGAGCCAAGAATCTGTAAAAGTTCAGAATGCGTTAGTAAGAACGACAGAGATGAAAGAAATCAAAAGCAGATGCGTCTATGGATGTTTATCTTCTTGGGATTATTTGCGTTCAGCTTTGTAGGGCCTATTGTTCTAAATATGCTCTAATCTTCACTTTGCTGAAAGTGATCTTTCATCATCTGTTCAGCAGAACCGCTAACTTGCTCTTTAATACCAGCTGCCCTGAGTCTGTCTCCAAGTTTGTAAAGTTCCTTAACGGCCTCTTCTATAGACTTAGTTTGTTTCAAGAAACGTATTGTGGGCCAGCCACAGTCGATTATTTCATGGTCAATAGTATTCTCTTCAATCCAAGCAGAGCATGCGCTTCCATGACATAAAGCACTGAAATGTTCCAAGTCCACCCAGAATGTTCTTCTCGAGCATACAGGGCAATCCTTACAATCCATCGTCGCTAAAACGGTCATCGCTTCTTGGCCTATACGGTCAATGTCCCATACTACTACGCTAGAACTAGTTAGGAGCATTTCTTCACTTCTTTTCAGGAAAGTTCGTAGCACTTCCCAAGCGACCTTTTCACTACTAAAGCAACCAAGGCCAATTGTGCCTCCATCTTCTTCAGTAACCGATGGAACGAATACACGTTGAACTTCTTCGACCATAGTGAACCGATTTAGTCATCGGGCTTGAATGCTCGCATCTATTTTGTCCATTCGGCTTCAACTACGGCCAATCCGCCTTTGTGCGGTAGAGGTGCATCGGGTTTTTCGATACGAATCGATATCTTTTTGATAAGAGAATTTGATTTCAATCTGTCGATCATTTTTTCTGCCATTGTTTCCATAAGGCGAATCGGCTTAGAATCAATTAGGATATCATCGATAGTAGATTGCAAATCTGCATAATTTACAGTCTTGTCCAAGTTATCGTTTACCTTTCCATCAGTAATTTGCACTTTTATTGTGACTATGAATGGCTGGTCTTCTAGATGCTCAAAGTCATATGCACCATGCTTAGCCATGACGCGATAATCTTCTAATGAGATGGTGAACATAATATCACTCTGAGTCTCTTTCATGAACCCAAATTAAGTGGTAACCAAATTGGGTTTTAATGGGTGTAGAAGTAGAACCGATAGGGAGTTCCCAAACAGCTTCATCGAATTCTCTTACCATCATACCTTTGCGAAACCAACCCAGGTCTCCACCTTTTTGACTTGATGGGCATGTACTCTTTTTACGAGCCATCTTTTGAAAATCTTTTAATTTACTGACTTTTTCTTTTATCTGCATTGCCTCTGATTTAGAATTGACCAGAATATGAGATGCCCATGCACTAGGAGCGACCATGTGACAACCCAACCGGTTTAGTTATTGAAAGTCTCGCAATTAAACATCGAGGTCATAAGCGAGTAATCGCATGTATGTCCCATAGATAGTTGTTGAAACCGCTAATGATTCTTCATTGAATCTATCCATAGTATCAAGATATGTGTGATACTCCCAACTTCCACTACCATAGCATACAACAGCTCGACCATCTTTATCTCCTAAATCATACACAAAGGGACAATGATCTGAATTACATGGCATCTGATTTTCATCTCCTAAGTCGCCATCTAAGAGTTGGAATTGAATATCATATCTGTCTGCAATCTCACTTCTTTTTTCCTTGTAGAGTTCAGTGATTCTTTGCATGTGTCCATAGTCATCCGCGTTATTGGTGAATAGAGTCAATGAGTTGCCTCGATTTTCAAAATCAGCATCAACATGGT
>Ga0206682_10001047_pt1 | contig 27728 bp, 18 predicted proteins | sample M240m12015metaG_FD_155444 | JGI IMG/M metagenome (GOLD analysis project Ga0206682, IMG submission 155444) | Ammonia-oxidizing marine archaeal communities from Monterey Bay, California, United States - M2 40m 12015 | ecosystem: Environmental > Aquatic > Marine > Intertidal zone | place: USA...
TGTTTTTGTTTTTTCTTCGAAATTTCTTTTTTTGATTGCCTCGTAACTTGAATAAGAAACTAAATCTACATCAACTTTAGGTAAAATATCTTCAGCGATACAGACATCACCATTCATCCCTTTTAAAACTAAATTTAATTCGATATAATGATAAATTTGTACATTTTCATGCTTTGTTTTCTTTTTAGCATCGTCAATTGCTTTTTGTCTAATCTGAAACCACTTTGTCATATTTTTCACATGCTTTTTTGGTGGTGTCATATACCTGTCATAGCCAGAATGTAATAACCAATCCCCTTCCCAATTGCCAATCATAAAGGTTTTGCCTGAATTATTATATTCCTTTAGTAAATATGTGGCAAATTCATACATCTCAGCATACAAAATTTGCTCTTCTGATTTATTAATTCCTTTTTTCCATTGAATTTGTGTTAGAGAATGTACCCAAGTAAAAATGTATTTGAAATCCATATCAAAAACTCTTTTGTAATCTTTATTTGATAAGAATAATTCTTTTGTAGTTTTTACTTTTCTTATCGGCAATCCATAAATTTTTGGAGATTTTTTAGCAAGTGTTATTTTTAAAACATTAGAACCCATTGCTCGTGTATGCTTTGCTTGCTCTATTAAGGCAGATTCATCTGTAAATTTATAATACCCACCAATTCCTTGGGTGCCTAAAACAAAATTATAGTCTTCTAAATCAGGGTTTTTATCGTATTCTGGAATTGTTTGTCCAAAAATAAACAATGAACTAAAAAATAATATGAATGAGAATTTTTTCTTCATTTTATTGCACATTTAAGCTTTTGAAATTGACTGCATTTTTTCTAAATATATCATAAGAAGGTAGATCATCATTTACTTTGAGATACTCTTTTAAATACTGCTTAGACTCATTATAAAAATTGTGATGCGTATGCCAAATTGGTTGTTTTTTCCCTTTATCATCAATCAACCAATACCCAACTTGTTCTCCTGTTTCTTTTTTAATTTCGTTGTTATACATTTCCCAATACAAAATATAGGGAGTTCCCCATTCCAATGCCGCTTTTATGGTCCAAATTGATCTTAAATTTTGCATTTCATCGTTATAAAGAATACTTGGATTTCCATATTCACCAATCCAAACACGTTTTCCTTTTGGAAATCCTTTTTTATAAGTTAATTGAGACTCTAAGTAATCTAATGCTTTTTTAAGGTTTTTATTTAAAGCTACTTCATTTTTATATGGGTTCGTAGCATCATATGAAGAATATGAGACATAGTCAGGATTTACTTCATTAACAACAGTGTTTGCCACGACTTTTGCATCTGGTTCAGTTAATGCTTTTTTAACTAAGTTTACCTCTATATAATGATATACTTCTACGTTATTATGCTTTATATCTCTTTTCGCATCATCAATGGCTTTTTGTCTAGTTTTTGCCCATTGTTTCATTCCTTCAAGTGTTTTTGGGTTTACAGGCTTTGTTCTATCATAATCAGATCTTAAATGCCAGTCACCCTCCCAGTTGCCTAAATAAAAAACCTTTCCTGAACCATTATATGTATTTAGAAGATGAGAGGTGAAATCGTACACTTCTTTATAAAGTGCATCTTTATGTTTTTTTGGATATCCATTTATGAATTTTATTTGAGCCGTATCGTCTTTCTTACCTATTGGTTCTGGTGTGTATTGAGAAAATCCGTAAATCCAAATATGGTAATATTTAAAATCCATATCTAAAACTTTTTTTACAGAAGGCTCTAGTGAAGCTAATTTTGTTAAAGAAGTAATTGCATCATTTTTAGGCAAACCGTAATTCTCAGTACAATATCTTGGATGCATTGAAAACTTAAGAAGGTTGGAGCCCATGTTTTTTATTTCCCTTGCGGTTTCAACCAACATAGATTCATCTGTGAACTTATATTTTGATCCCACTGTTTGAGTGCCTATAGCAAAATTGTAAGATGCAACTCTCATTTCTATTTCTTTTCTCTTAGTAAATGCATTTATTGAAAAGTAAATTAAAACTGCTGAAGTGATAAGTATTGATAAATATAATTTTTTTGAAATTTTCATTTGTAATCGTATAAATTTTAGATATTGCAAAATGAAAAAAAAGAAAAGAAAATAGGTAGAAAAGCAATTCAACTTAGTTTGAATAGTAGTCAAAACCCAAATTGACATTCTTTGTAAGCGACAGTAGCTTTTTAAAATTCAAAAATCCATTAATAAATTATACAACAGAAACTTAACTTCTTTTTTAAACATAAAATTATTTTGAAACACAGAAAAAAAACTGTTTTTAAACTTAAATGAACTGAATAAAAACCTCTAGACCTTATTTTATCAATAGTTTTACGTTATCAATATTTGTCCATGAAATATAAATCGATTTTAATCTTTATTATAGCTGCACAAATGACAGCTTGCCAACTAAAAGATGATTCTGAAACTTCTGAATCCGATGATGATATTATTACTAAAGTGGAGCAATTTGTAAGCATTAGTGATGATACCGATTTGGCAAACCTTCCAATAAGTGCTACTTATATAAAAGAGCAAAGTTTAAAAGGGAAAAACACATCTCCCTATGGTTATATAGTAAGAAAACCGGAAGGTTTTAGTAATGACGGTTTAAAATACCCTATTTTAGTTTATTTGCATGGAGCAGGAAGTAGAGGTAACAGCGAAAACAATCCTACAGACATCAATAAAGTAGACAAAGATGGAGCAATTAGAGCAATTAAAATAGGATTATGGAATCCTAAAGTGGCTATGCCTGTATTTGCTCCACAATCTAGCACTCAATGGAATGCAAGCAATGTAAAATCTTTTATTAATTATTTAATAGACACTTATCCAAATGCTATAAATACCAGTAGAATTTATTTGTCTGGTTTTAGTATGGGAGCAATGGGAACATGGACTTATTTAGATAAATACGGCTATGAAAATAGTTTAATAGCTGCAGTAGTAACCATGGCTGGTGCTAAAGAAGAGTGTAATGTAACTTCTCTAAAATTAATGCCCTTTTGGGCTTTTCATGGACAGAAAGATGGTACAGTTCCTGTAGATAAAACCATTCATTTAATTGATAGTTTTAAAGCCTTATATCCATCACAAAAACATCAAAAGTTAACGCTTTTTACACAAGATGATTTTGATGGGCAATACCATCGTATCGATCGTGGTGTGTATGACGATACGTTTTGGTATAAAAACCAAACTGGGGATGAGTTTGATGTAAATGTGGTTAATTGGATGCTTCAATACAAAAGAAACGACTGAGGTTTATTCTATTTCTGTTATTATAGTTATTGAAAACTTTGAATTGGGCTCTATTGTCTTATAGGTAGTTTTTTCTGATAAATCTATAGATTCATCTTCCATATCTGGAAGTCCAAGCCAAGGTTCTATGCAGACATAGTCTGCCTTTGGTTTAGACCATATTGCTAAATGTGGATAGTCTTTAAATATAACTTTTACTCCTTTAAGTTCTTTTTGCTTACGCAATCGAACCCATTCAAAATTTATGTTTGCAAATACCAATGCATCTTCATTAAATAACGTATCAGATAATGACAATATACCGTTATTAGTTTCTACAGGTCGGATGTTATTTGTCAATAAACCAGATGCACCTATAGTTTTAGATTCTAAAACAACAGAACTTGGGAATTCAATTACATAATCAGATAATTTGGTATTACTATCCAAAGAGCATCCATAGGCTGTATGACCTCCACAGGCAAATGGCATTGATACTGTGTCTTTATTTTCAATGATATAGGTCACAACCAAACTTTTATCAATTAGCTCATAGATAACATTAAACGAAAAATCAAAAGGGTATTGCTTTTTAGTTGTTTCTGAACTTGTTAAAGTGAAAGCACATTTTGATCCTGCCAATTGCTCAAAACAAAGGTCCTTATTGTTACGGATAATACCGTGTTTAGGCATTGCATATTCTTTTCCTTTATAAGTAACTTTATTGAACTTTAGGTTGCCTATAGCAGGAAATAACACCGGAGCACTACTACCCCAGACAGTGTTATCTATTTGCCAAATATATTCTTCTTGGGTTTCTTTATTCTTTAAAGACCGAACCTCTGCTCCCACAGATCTTATAAAACAGATAAGATTTTTATTTTCTATGGTATGTAACATAAAAGTGAAAAATTAAGAGATATTTCATTTTAGTTGAACATGTTGTTATTGTTCATCTATAAACTCTTTTGGTGTTTTCCTATAGTGTTTTTTGAACAGTGTACTAAAGTATTTTGGATCGTGAAATCCAGACTCATAAGCAATGTCAGAAATTCTATTATGCGCTTTCTTTTTCATTAACTCCTCTGCATGCCCCAGTTTAATTTTTATAATTAAATCTGATGGAGACATATTTACTAATCCTTTAAGCTTTCTAAATAGATTGGATCTACTAAGCCCCATGACCTCACACAAAGTATCTATAGAAAAATCTTTTTCTGTTAAATTTTCTTTAATAATATTAATAACATCAGATAGAAAGCTTTCATCTGGCGTCAACTGTTTTTTCACTTTTTTATCATCTAATAAACTATTCACGTTTTCTCTAGATCTGATTAAATTATTAATGGTCGCAGTAAGTATTGATACATTAAACGGCTTCTCTACATATGCATCTGCTCCGTTTTCTAATCCTTGTATTTTATCGTCTATATTTGCAAGCGCAGTTAACATAACTATAGGAATATGACTTGTTTTAAAATTGGTTTTAAGCAAATTACACAGCTCTTTACCATTCATTCCTGGCATCATAACATCTGTGATAATTAAATCAGGATTTTTTGAAAGGGCTAACAACAAGCCTTCTTTTCCGTTGGAAGATTCAATTACATTATAATTTTTTACTAGTTCATTTTTAACAGCTGCTCGTAACTCTTCATTGTCTTCTACTAATAGTATGAGTTTATTTTTAGTAATTAAATCATCAATACCGGCTTTAGAGTCTTCTTTATTGCTTTCATCTACAAAATATTCATTACTATAATGCTCTGTCCCACTAGGCAATACAATAGTAAATTTTGAACCAATATTTTCCTTGCTTTCTAATAGAATTTTACCTCCGTGTAATTCAACTATTTTTTTAGACAACAACAACCCTATACCTGTACCCGGAATTCCTTTATTGGAAACGTTGGTTCCTCTGGTAAAACGATTGAATATTAATTCTTGCTGCTTCTCAGGAATACCAACGCCATTGTCTATAAACTCTGTTTTTAAAGAAGTATCATCTAAATATGCTTTGATTTTTATTTCTCCACCTTCATTACTATACTTAATGGCGTTTGAAATTAAATTGTAAAAAATTCGGTTCATTTTGGCGACGTCAAACCATACAGGAATGTGTTTAACTTCTAGGGATATGTCTAAAGATTTTTCCTGAAGAATCGGTGTAAAATCATTAATAATTTTAGCCAAACAATCTTTTAAGTCTACTTTACTAACCGATAATTTTAATTGATTTCTATCTATTTTTTGAAAATCTAACAGTTGGTTAACATACTCATTTAAGTTTTGCGAGTTTCTCTGAATGAGTTCAATTGACTTTTCTGTGTTTTCTTGATTAGAAAGTTGTTTTACAAGTAGCTGTATAAGTGATACTGGTGTTCTAATGTCATGTGCTACCTCTACAAAAAACTTAATCCTGTTTTCATTAAATCGTTTTTGAATATTGGCCCTTGAGATTCTGAAAATTAAATAAACAATTAAAATAAAAAGTAACATGTAAAAACCAAAAGCCCATATGGTTTTCCAGAAAGGATTTTTTATAATAATTTCTAGAGTATAGTCATTTTTTCCTTGAACACCATCTGCATTCAATCCTCTGACATGTAACTGATAACTTCCTGGCTCTAAGTTTGAATAGTATACTTTTTCATTACTAATATTAACTTTATAATCTTTATCAAGTCCTTCCAATTTGGATTGAAATGTATTTCTTTTAGACCCGTGAAAATTTATTGTTTCGCAATTAAAAGAGATGGTATTCTGGTCATAATTTAACACCACCTTTTTAGTATAGTTAATGTTTTTTGAAAGGGTTAAACTATCTGGATTTTTTCCGTTTATCTGAAAATTTGAAATATAAATATCTGAGATTGGTTTGTCTTTAACCAAATCTATAGGGTTAAAAATAACAGCTCCTTTTGATCCGCCAAAAGCCAATCTACCATCTTTAAATTTTGTAGAAGCTCCAATACCAAATTCATCAATTAACATTCCATCCTGCTGCCCATACTTTCTAAAGGATTTGTTTTTAATATCATATCTCCAAAGACCAGAAATAGAAGTAAAATATAGGTTATGCATATTGTCTTTTTTAATAGAATACACAGTTCCTATTCTCTTAATATAACTATCTCCTATATTCTCTAATTGTTCTGTACTCAAGTTGTATTTGTACAACCCATTTTTGCTTCCAATCCAAATACAGTTGTTTACATAGTCTAAATTTAAATCATAGATTTCGTTAAAGGGGTTAAAAATGGATTTTTCTATTTTTCGGACACTCGCATTACGTGTATTAAGTTCAAAAAAGCCTGTGTCAGTACCAACATAATTTAGATTATCATAACCTTCTATCAAAGACCTCACTAATCCAACTTTGTAGGTGTTTACAAATATGTTGTTTTTAAAATGTGTTAATGGTTCATCACTACCTCCTATCCATAAATTATCATCATAAGCTCTAATTCTAAAAATAAATTTTGAAGATTTTTTAGATTGCAACTTAAAATTAGAAACTTTACCATTGTCTTGATTTAAGACTAATAATCCTTCTCCATAGGTTCCTAAGACTAAATTGTTTTTGTATTCATTTACCGCTAAAACGGCTGTATTAAATAATTTAGGGTCTTTATTATAATTAGTCCAATTCTTGTTCTTATCGTATTTACTCACACCGTTTTCTGTACCAAACCAGACCGCACCAGAAGTCGATTCATAAATAGACCTTATGTTGTTGTTTTGAATGCTATTAGCCCTGTTTTGTATATGCTTAATATTGGTAAATACATTTTCTTTATCGTAAACAATGTTTATTCCGCCTTCTCTGACTCCCAACCAATAGGCATTCGTATTATCAACATAGATTTCATAGATACTATTTTGGCTAATAGAGTTTTGATTATCTTCATTATTGCTAAAGGATTTAACAATCTCAAATTTGTCATTTAAAACAAACAGTCCTAATCTATCTATAGCGATTAAAGCATTTCTATTCTCATCAAATTCAATTTGACGAATTGCATAGGTTTTATTTAAAATTTGACTAATGGGTATGTTTTTAATTTCATCTTTTTTAATAACAAACAAACCTCCTACTTCTGTACCCACCCATATTCTTTCATCTGAATCAAAAGCAAAATCTATAATATCTTGATCTGATAAATATTTTTGCTCTAATGAAAGTTTTTTAGTGTCTTCTTGGTAGCTAAAGACAGAAAATCCTCTGGAAGAGGCAGCATATACTTTATTGTTATAGAATTTTACTTTTCTATTATTGATAAAGTTTCTGTGTTGTATATCTGTTGCCTGATGCTGAGTTAAATCATAAACGATAAATCCTTCAGAAAGACCAATGAGTAACTGTGAATCGTTTAGATTTGTTAAAGAAAAAAACCTGTTCTTGGTCTCTGTATATAGTTCTTCAAACCGATCTTTCTCATAATAATATTTAATAAGAGATCCACCTGAGCTTATAGCGTAAAGATTGCCATTTACGTTAAGGAGATCAATAATTTCTTTCCCTTTAATTTTATTGTTATCATCTAGGTCGTAATTTTTAAATTCTACACCAGAATATCTATTAATCCCCTGATCAGTGCCAATCCATATATAGCCCAAACTATCACGCTCAAATGCATTGATTGTCCCATTAATAAGACCATCTTTACTGTCTAAATGAATAATTTGTTGACTATGTAGTAAAGTGTTGGAGAAAATAAACAATAAACAAAAGAAAATCACTTGTTTTTTCATACACTAAAAATACTATTTTTTAAACTATAACCAACAAAATTATTAAAATCTGAGTGATAAAATCTAAGCTTTATTTATTGCTCGTTTTTAAGAACTTCTCTATAATTAAATCTTACAATAAGTATTTATAATTAACTTTTTGACCCTTCCAATTCGTATCCTCTAACCATTTTTGTAATGCGGTTTCTATTTCTAGAATTTGATTTTTGTATAATTTATTATTAATAATGTTATTCGTTTCATTTGGATCATTTTCAAGATCATAAAAGAAACTCTCTCCATCTGGATAGATAAACAACTTAAAACGGTCACCGCGTATCATAAAGGATCCTTTTGAACTTTTGGTGATGTTTCGTCTCCCTTTTTTATCAGGGGTTATTCGTTGACTAAAAGAATATTTTCTACCTTGAGATTTATCCTTCTCTCCAGTCATAAAAGGCATTAGATCTACTCCAGATACTTCTTCTTTATAAGATGTTTTTGTGAAATTCAAAATGGTAGGTTTTATATCCACTAAACTGACATGCATATCAGAAACAGAAGGTTCAATCAATTTTGGATAGCGAACCATAAAAGGGATGGCTGCAATTTCTTCATAAAAAGAAGTATTGCTCTTCCAGACCATGCCATGACCTCCCATCATGTCTCCATGATCAGAAGTAAAAATGATTAAGGTTTCATCTAGAACTCCTTGTTTTTCTAATTCATTCAGAATTCTTCCAACGCGGTCATCTAAATACTTAACTGCTCCGTAATAAATTCTTAAAAACTCTTTTAATCCCTCATCCCCGTAGCCATTGACCATTCTTCTGGACCAAGATTTTTCAAATCTTTTTTCGGGCATTTTGCTAGCTGGTATTGCCAATGAATCCGGATTGATTCTATCATAATAAGGGTTGGGTAAAAAGTTAGGATCGTGAGGCCATATAAAGGAGGTGGTAATAAAGAAAGGATCCTTATTAGACACCGCAGTTTCAATTTGTTTCACCGTTAGATTGGCCAATTTATCATCAATCCAATCTTCGGGTTGTAAACGCAAACGACCCATCTTAATAGGTACATCTTTAATGGGTCTGTCTTTCCAAATTTCTTCTAAATGAGTTCTGATTCCCCTCATATATGGGATTACCTCTGTTGGCCAATATTGACCATAAAACGACATCCAGTCCTGTCCATCATCCTTACGAATAGTAATTCCTTGCTCATGCATTTCCTTCTTATACTGATAACCATAATCGTACTGATCGGTATAATAAGGAAGATAATTTAATGAATCACTTTCTATATGCCACTTACCGTATTGGTGAGTAGAATAGCCTTTTTCATATAAAAGCTTACCTGTGGTTTCATCCTGAATCGTAATGCCCTCCCTTTGACTAAATCCTAAATTTTGAACAACTCCATGTTGATGTGGGTACAAACCTGTTACAATAGATGCACGAGACGGTGAGCAAAAAGGTGTAGTGGCATAAGCTCTGGTAAACTTAATGCCTTCATTAGCAATTCGATCAATATTAGGGGTAGGTAAGGGGCCACCATAGCAACTTAATGCTTTGTAATTCAATTGATCACACATAATTACTAATACATTAGGTTTCTTATTTATTTTCTGTCCTTTTTTTGTTTTGCCTACAGTGCAGCCAAAACAAATTGCTAAAAGAATTAGTACTGAGTACAAATGATTTACTTTAATTCCCATAATTTTATTATTATATTACTTTATTTTTGTACTATAACCACATTTACCTGTATAGATACTTTTCCAAATATTGATCATTCGTTTCCTTCATCCACTTTTTAAGTACCGCTCTATACTTTTCAATTTCAGGTTTATATTTATTTTCATTGATAAGGTTTTGAAGTTCTTTCGGATCATTCTTTAAATCATAAAATCCATCAGGACCTTTGTTGTAAAAAACATATTTGAATTGATCATCAGTGACCATCCTGCACAAAAGGTCTTTGTGAGGGTATGTTCGCTCACTATAATTATAAGCTCTCCAATTTGTTGATTTCTTCTCTAGTAGAGCTTTTAAGGAACTTCCCTGAACTTGTCTAGGTATTTGGACACCAGTGTAATCCAGAATAGTTGGCATAAAATCTATTTGGTTTACTTGATGATTATCTGTGAGCATTGATTTTATTCTGGATTTAGGTGGTTTTACAATCAAAGGAATTCTAACTACCTCATTATAAAATCCATCTAAACTTTTACCCATAGTGCCAAATCTACCCTGTGTGTCACCATGATCAGAGGTGAAAATGATAAGTGTATTATCATATTGCCCCGTTTCCTTAAGAGTTTTAAGGATTCTTCCTACTTGTTCATCCATATAATAGACCTGTGCTCGATAAATTGCCAAATATTCGCGAATCCCTTCTTCACCCACCAAGCTACCTAACCTGCTCGCATCCATATTTGCGGCGTTAGGGTGGATTTTATCAATTTCACTCATATCAACTTCCATCTTATCTCGATCATACATACTATAATACGGATCGGGCATTGCCCAAGGAATATGCGGTGGGTGCCAACTGGTCGTAATCATCCATGGCTCTCCCTGCTTTTCTTTTATCGCTCTTATAGTTTCATTCGTAATTGAAGTATGAGGTAATAGCTCAACCGGAATAGAAGTTCTACCAGTAGCTAAAATTCCTTTATGCTTCCATTTAGTTTTACTAGAAGCATCTTGATAAACCTTACTTTGATATAAAGGATACCCCCAAAGTTGTTTTTCAGAATGGACAGGATTTAGCTTTTCCATTGCTATAGCTAAATTTTTAGCGTAAGTTTTACTTGCATTATAACTATGAGACTGTCCTTCTAATAAACTGTTCTTGTAACAGTTAAGTGCCTTCTTTTTTCCAATGTGCCATTTTCCATAGTGTGCAGTATAATAACCTACATCAAACAATACGTTTTCGGTAATTGCAAATGCTGTTTCTTCAATACCATGCTGTTGATATTTTGCATTTTTTTTTGTTATCAGATTATTGATTACAGAATTACTATGTGGATACATTCCTGAAACCATAGTTGCTCTCGCAGGAGAACAGGAAGGAGTAGATGCCATCGCATTACTGAAATACATTCCATCATTTGCCAATTCATCTAAGTTAGGAGTATCGAAACCCAAATTCAAGAATCCTAGTGCATACCAAACATGCTGATCTGTTTGTAAAAACAGCACATTTGGTTTTAATTGTTGTTGATTCACTGTTTGTCCTCGTAAGACTATTACAAACAATAAATTAATCAGAAACAAAAAATAATTTGATTTCAGTTTATAAATAGTTGAACTAACTTTTACCATTTTTCATTTTTTTGGAAACGATTTTTGTGGTGTTTTTTGTCACATTTCTATTTAATTGATTAACGATCTTATCAAATAATTTTTTATCTTTTATCGAGAACATTGTTTTATTTTTTTGATTCTAAGCCAACACAATCAGTATCAGAAGTTTGTTTTAAATCCTCAAAGAAGAGTGTTTTTGAATTATTCAAAGTGGTTTAAATCACAGCAAAAAAGAAATACTTCTAATGCTTCTCCTTAGCTGCTTTCGAATTTATCTTTTTCTTTGGTATCTGAGTTCTTAACCACCAATCTCTATCAGTATTATACTTATACTTAGTCTTCAATTTTTCTAATTCTTGCCTTAATTCCTTCTCAACTGAATCATAGTCTGCATCATTAATCAAATTATGCATTTCTCCTGGGTCGTTTTCTAAATCATACAACTCATCAATATCATCTTCTAAGAAAGCATCAATCAACTTATATTTTTCTGAGCGGATTGCCAACATATTTGGACCTGCATAGGGATAGGCATCGTCAACATAGTATTCAAACATAAATGCTTTTCGCCAGTTCGTTTTTTCAGGATTATCTTCTAACAAAGAAACCATAGATTCTCCCTGCATATAATCTGGTTTTTTTATTCCTGCTAACTCTAAAATAGTAGGTGCTAAATCAATATTCAATGCGTTTTCATTAATTATAGTTCCAGATTTAATTTTTTCAGGATATCTTATAAGCATTGGAATTTTCATAGAACTTTCATACGCTATTCTCTTGTCCCAATAACCATGTTCTCCCATAAAATAACCATTATCACTACTGTAAATAATTACAGTATTGTCTAACTCTCCTGTTTTTTCTAAATATGTTAAAACTTGTCCTAAAGATTCATCTACAGCTCCTAATGTTTCTAATAATTTTTTGAATTTATCTCCTTTTATTGGCCATGGTTTTGGCGCTATAGTATCAGAATGAACATATTCTTTCCATTTAGAATCCCAAGCTTTTATTCTTTGCCACTCAGGTTTTCCTTCAAAATTCTCTAGATGGGTATTGTAGGGAGGTACAGGTAAATTATCATTTGCATACATATTATTATGCCTTGGAGCAGGAGAGTGGTTTTCATGCACCGCTTTGTGCCATAAGTTTAAACTAAACGGTTTGTTAGGATCTCTTTTTTCTTTTAACCAATCAATAGCTTTTTCAGTTAAAATATCTGTCATATACCCTTTTTCTTGATACTCATTGCCATTGTCGTTAACCATCGGATCAAAATATTCTCCTTGTCCGATAAAGCTATACCAGTAGTCAAAACCTGGTCTGATATGTTTTTTTCCTTTATAATGCGCCATGTGTATTTTTCCAACATGGGCTGTTTGATAACCAGCATTTTGTAAAAGTTGATTATAGGGTTGATAGGTTTCCCAATCAGGATCTACGTGTTTATTATTTTGGTTTACACCATGAATATGTGGATATGTTCCTGTTAAAAAACTTGCTCTAGATGGTGAACAAATGGATTGTGTAACATAATAGTTTTCAAATATAGCTCCCTCATCTTCAAGTCGCTGCATATTTGGTGTCTTTAAAAACGGGTATCTACCACTAGATTCTAGTGCATCGAATGGTTGATCATCCACTAGTACAAACAAGAAGTTAGGCTTTTTAGGGGTTTCTTTTTGTGCACACGAAAAGAAGATGCTTGCAACAACAAATAAAAAAAGTATGGTCTTATAGGTGTTTAAAATTTTCATAATTTATATTTTTACCAGAATGCAATTAAAATGATGATACAAAAAGCAATAAGTGAGTAAGACCAAAATCTATAGCTCTTATAGAATGCTTGTTGTTTTAAATTAATTGTTTCTCTTTTAAATTCGTCTAACGAAAAAGTTAGATTTTCTGTTTTCTCTAAAGGAGGTTTTTTAGTTAATAAGCTAACAAACACCATGACTAGCATACTCCAAGCAAAATAGTAGGGTACAGTAAGTAAGAAGTGAATGTCTCCAAAAATTGAATATCCATTATTTACAGTAAAAATAATATTGGCTATTCCCAGTAAAATTCCAGCAATTAGTCCAGAAAAAGCTCCTGTTGCATTAGTTCGTTTCCAAAAAATACCTAATATAAAAGCAGCAACAATTGGAGGAGCCATTATGGACAACATCTCTTGATAATATTTCAGTAATGTTCCAAACTGTTTTCCAATCTGTGGCGCCCACATGACAGCAATTATTAACACTACAATAGATGCCATTTTACCAACTCTAACTTTCTGTTTTGATGTACTTTCTGGTTTTATTTTATTATAAAAATCCATCGTGAAAAGTGTAGCTACAGAATTTAATAATCCGCTTAATGAAGATGTAAGTGCTGCTACCATTGCCGCTATCATAAATCCAATAAGTACATTGGGTAATAATTCCATAATTAGGTTAGGATAAACCATATCTGGTTTTGGTAAATCAGGAAATAATTTAATGGCCATTACACCTGGTATTATGATTAAAAACAATGTTAGCATTGTTAAAAACCCAACAAGCAACACACCTTTTCTACCTTCATCAATAGATTTTGCTGTAAGGACACGTTGCACTAATTGCTGGTTATTTCCCCAAAAGAACATCCCTAGAATAGGGATTCCAACTATCATCCCTAACCAAGGGACCGAAGAATCATTATTTGGTCTTACCAACTTCATTAACACATCGCCTTCTGTAAGCAGCTCTTTCACATATTCTGCACCACCATTATACGTTGCATAAAATGTTAAAATTATAGAACCAACTAACAAAAAGATTCCTTGCATTAAGTCTACCTTAATAGCAGCTGAAAGTCCACCAGGAATGGTGTAAGCCGCTACTACAATAGCAAATATGATTGATAGTGTTAAAATTGAAGCCTCTGGGAACACCAATTTCATTACCATTGCTGCTGCGTATAAAGAACCAGCTGCATCTAAAAAAATATTCACAATAATAGTGATTGCCGAAAAATAGTATCTCGATGCTACATTAAATCGCTTTTCAAGAAACTCAGGAATGGTAAATATTTTAGATTTAATGTAGAATGGTAAAATAAACCAAGCAAAAAATATCATTACTAGTACCGAAATCAGGTTGTAATTAAACACGGCAATCCCTGTACTATATGCATCACCTGCTTGTCCAATTAATGTTGAACTAGATATACTGGCTGCAAAAAGGGAAAAACCAATAACTGGCCAAGTCATCCCTCTACCAGCGAGAAAATACGATTTTTCATCCTTACTTTTACTATATTTAACACCTAGGTAAACTATAAAAAGAAAATAAAGTATGATAATAACAATGTCTGCCCAAGAGAGACCATTTACCCAATTTGGGCCATTGGTTATAATATTATTTGCTAGCATATTTTATGAGTTTTGTTCTTTACTAAGTGTAAAATCAATTAATTCATTTACATTACAAGTTGCCAAACCGATGTATTTATCTGCTCCTCCATAATACACATACAAAGTATCATCTAAAATCATATTTCCAGTTGGAAACACACACCCTTTATAATAACCTTCAATTTCATAATCAAACTCAGGTTCCATAATCCAGTCTTTTGTTCTTCCGATTACTTTAGTTGGATCTTCTAAATCTAGTATCACCGCACCTACTCTATAATACCCTAAACCGCCATTTTCTACTCCATGATATAATACTAACCAACCTCTATCAGTCTTTAAAGGAGGGGTGCTTCCGCCTACTTTTTCTTCCCATCCACCATCAATTCCTCCAATAAGCATAGTGCTTGGTTCATTCCAAACTAACATATCATCACTAAAACGAATCCAAACTGCGGGCTTGCTTACACCATATTCTTCTCCAATCCATTCTTTTGGTCTGTGTAACATGGCATATTTTCCGTTAATTTTCTCTGGAAACAAAATGACATCTCTATCATCTAAGTTAGAATCTGTAATACGCCCAAGTTTTATCCACTCTTTAAAGTCTTTAGTCATTGCTAAAGCAGAGTTTGCCATATTGTTTTTGATAAAATGAGGAGCATGAGAACCATGGTCTGAAGTCAGTACTTCATCATGGGCAAATTTCCAGTATTGCCCTGGAGGAAATGGTCTATAAGCATATGTTACGTAATAATAATCATCTAGCTTAATAATACGTGCATCTTCTATACACCCCATGTCAGGACCTTCTTTGCTTGGGCCTAAAACAGGCTCATCAGAAACACGTTCAAATTTATAACCATCTTCACTTACAGCTAAACCAAACCTTATGATGTGGTCTTTATCATCACCTGCCGCTCTGTAAAGCATGTAAAACTTTCCATTGTCATAATACACCCCTGGATTGCAAACTACAAGATTCTCCCAATCATTTTTTGGATTTGGGGTTAAAATCGGATTTCCTTCAAATTTTTTAAGCTTCATTAGTTTCGAAATATTTTTTATTAATTTGTTAATACAATATTAATTCTATGATTATTATCAAAGGTTTTCAGACAGGTCAATCTATTTGAAAATATGGTCAATCTTTAATATTATGTTACGCATATTAAACCCTGTCGTATTCAAAATAAATCACTAACCTAAAAATTCACATTTATAGTTTTAAATTATAGTGGTCAGTTTTACAACTCCTTTGCTCTATGTTTAAACCTTGAAAATAAATAAGTAAAGTAAATTTGCTTTTGATTAAGAATAATACGATTTAATAAATTATACGTGAAAAAATTTCTCATTCTATTTTACTTGTCTTGTTCCTGTTTTGTATATTGTCAAAACAACGAAAGGTCTTCTAAAAGGCCTAATATTATTTTTATACTTTCTGATGATCATGCCACTAATGCTATTTCTGCATATAGTGATCTGTTTAAAGAACTTGCTTCTACACCTAATATTGATAGAATTGCCAACGAAGGAGCTATTTTAACCAATGCTTTTAGCACCAATGCTATTTGTGGTCCTAGTAGAGCTTCTATAATAACCGGTAAATACAATCATATAAATGGTTATTATAAAAACTATCAGGGAGGTTTTTTTGACGGAACACAATGGACCTACCCAAAAGCACTTCAAAATTCTGGCTACCAAACCGCCTTAGTTGGTAAATGGCATTTGGCTTCTGAACCTCAGGGGTTTGATTATTATAAATATCATATAGATCATGGAGAGCAGGGTGTATACTGGAATCCTACTTATAGCGAAAATGGAGAAAAAGTAATAGAGCAAGGGTATGCTACCAACGTTACAACTAAATCCGCTTTGTCATGGTTAAAGAAAAGAGATGAAAAAAAACCTTTTGCATTATTGCTTCAATACAAAGCACCTCACAGAGAATGGTCTCCAGACACCAAATATAAAGATTTGTGGAAGAATGAAGAGATTCCTCTACCAGATACTTTTTATGATGATTATAAAGGAAGAGAGAAAACAGCTGGTGATACACATATGACCATGGATTTTTTTAACAGAAGAGACATGAAACTAACTATACCAAGTAAACTTAGTAAAAAACAGCATATAAAATGGTTGGATTTTGGAAATAATCCTGGCCAAATAGTTTCTCCACATGACAGCCTTTATGGAAACGAATTAAAAGAATGGAAATACCAACGTTATATTAAAGATTATTTGGCAACAATTAAATCGGTTGACGATAATATTGGTATAGTTTTAGACTATCTTAAAAAAGAAGGTTTAGAAGAAAACACCATAGTTGTTTATGCTTCAGATCAAGGTTTCTTTTTAGGTGAGCATGGTTGGTTTGATAAACGGTTTATGTATGAAGAATCTTTGCGTATGCCTTTTGTAATTAGATACCCTCAAAGTATTGAACCTAAAACTATTGTGAAAGATGTAGTTTCTAATGTAGATTTAGCTCCAACCATATTAGAAATGGCAGGTGTAAAAACACCTAAAGATGTTCAGGGTAAAAGTTTTTATAAGCAGTTAAAAGGAGTAGAAAATAGTAACTGGAGGCAATCTATGTATTATCACTACTACGAGTATCCATTTTGGCACCATGTTCAACCCCATTATGGAATTAGAACAGACAGGTATAAACTTATTCATTTTTATTATGATATTGATGTTTGGGAACTTTATGATTTAAAAAATGATCCAAACGAGTTAAGCAATCTGATAAAAGAGGAATCCCATCAGCTTATCATTTCAAATCTAAAGCAAGAATTATATAATTTAAAAAAGGAATATGGTAATAATCTTAGCTTAGACGAATTGCGTAAAATATCCAACACAAATTTCGGAGGGCTAGAATCTCACAAAAAAAATAAAAATCACTAATTTAAAAACCCTAAAATGATAAGAAGCATCGTTTTAATGATAGCATTGTTTAGTCTAATATTCTGCAAATCTGTCACTGGTCAAAATAAAGAAAATACTCCTAATATTCTGCTTATAACCTTAGATGATATGAATTGGGATTCTGCCGGTATTTATGGTAATAATATTCCAGAAATAACACCAAATATTGATAAGCTTGGAAACAAAGGATTGATTTTTGAGAAGGGGTATGTACAAGCACCAAACTGTTCGCCTTCTAGAAGTGTTATTCAAACGGGGTTATACCCGCACCAAAGTGGAATGCGAGGTTTTTTCTATGTGCAACCAAAACAAGAAACATTGCCAGAAATTCTTATAAAAAATGGATTTCACACTGGTGTTATCAATAAAGTATCAGATTCTAGTTTAAGTCCAGATTTTGGCACTTATTGGAATACTTCATTAGGTTTTAAAGGGTTAGAAAAAAGATCTGCTATTGCCTACAGTAAATTAATTGCTAAATTTTTTAACAACGTAAAAAGATCTAATAAACCGTTTTACTGTGTGGTAAATATTGCAGACCCTCACAAACCTTTTTTCAATGATATGGCCTCTAGGAAAAAAGGCTTTGATACCTTTAAGCCATCTAGAATTTATGCTACCGATGAAGTTGAAATTCCTGCGTTTTTACCTAAAAACCCAAGAATCAAGCAAGAAATGGTTAACTATTATAATTCTGTAAAAAGAGGTGATGATTGTGTTGGTGCTATCTTAAAGTCTTTAGATGAAAGTATTTATTCAAAAAACACCATTGTAATACTTTTATCAGACCACGGAATGCCTTTGCCATATGCAAAATCTACAGTCTATGAAAATGGGTTAAGAGTTCCGTTTATTATACGATTACCTAAGGGTTTTAAATCTGGCACTAGAAATACCAAAGATTTAGTTTCTGCAATAGATATTGCTCCTACAATTTTAGATATATTAAACATATCTATTCCATCCCATTTTGAGGGAACATCGTTTAATCCAAAATCAGCTAATAAATCAAGTAAATATGTTTTTGGGCAATTTGATGAAAATGCAGGAGGAATACCTAGACCATCAAGAGCTGTTATAAATAAAAAATATGGCTATGTGTTTAATGCATGGGCTACTGGCAAATATGAATTTAAATCTGCTTCAGGCTCTCACACTTCCTATAAAGCAATGAAAAAATTAGCAGAAACAGATGTCGAAGTAAAAAAACGTTTTGATTACTGGAAGTATAGAGAGGTAGAAGAATTGTATGACTATGAAATTGACCCTAATGCACTGAAAAATCTCATTTACGACCCAAAATACCAAGATGTTGTTAAAGAGCTTCGAACTGCTTTAAAAAATCATTTGAAGACCACTAACGATTACATCTTGAAAGCATTTGAGAAAAAAGGCAACACTCGATTTTTAAATAATTGGATGAAAAATCAAATTAAAGAAGCGAATCTTAGAAATAAAACCATTAAGTGGAAACGTCATAAAAATAATAGTGGTTCCACGAAAAATAACACAAAAATATATAAAGTAAAGTAATTACACATTATCAAAAGTATGAATCTATATCCACTAAAATTTACTCCTATTTCTAAATACAGGCTTTGGGGAGGAAATAAACTAAACACTTTTTTTAACAAGGGGTTTACAGGCGATAACAATGGAGAATCTTGGGAGATATCTGATGTAAAAGGTGATGAAACCAAGGTAGCTAATGGGGAGTTTTCCGGGAAAACACTTAAAGAATTATCAAAACAATTTAAAGGAAAGTTATTAGGAAATAATGTCTATGAAACTTTTGGAACCGAATTCCCTTTACTTATCAAGTTTATTGATGCCAAAACCCCATTATCTATCCAAGTACATCCGCATGACCATATAGCTAAAGAGCGTCATAATTCTTTTGGAAAGAACGAAATGTGGTATATTATGGATGCTGATGACAACGCAGAGATTATTGTGGGGTTTAATAAACAGTTAGACAAGAAAACATATTCTGAATACTTAGAAAACAATAATGTATTAGAAGTTTTAAACTCTGTGAAAACAAAAGCTGGTGATGCTTTTAACATTCCAACAGGAAGAGTACATGCTATTGGAGCAGGCGTATTGCTGGCAGAGATACAACAAACGTCTGACATCACCTACCGAATTTACGATTATGATCGGGTAGACAAAACTACTGGAGAAAAACGAGAACTGCATAACGATTTAGCTTTAGATGTTTTGGATTTTGAAGTTCAAGATGATTATATTACAACTTATGAGAAACTGTTAAATACCTTTAATAAACTTATTTATACACCTTATTTTAAATCGAATGTACTTTTTCTAACAAAAACATTAAATAAAGATTATAAGGCTATAGATTCTTTTATTATTTATATTTGTACCAAAGGAAATGTTGAAGTTGCGGTTGCCGATGAAAAATATTCAATTACTCAAGGTGAAACAATTTTGATTCCTGCATGTATTAATAAAGTTACTTTAATACCAAATAAAGACTCTGAATTATTAGAAGTGTATTACTAAATTTTTAAAATCAAAAATGATAGGAAAACCAATCTTAATAATTACCGTAATTTTTAGTATTTTAATATTTTTTACTCAATGTAAAAGCGATGATATAAACGTTAATAAAAGTAAAGCGCCAAAAGGAATGATTTTGGTTAAAAGTAAAACTTTTATTCAAGGAGCAAAAGTTTCTGACAACTATGCAATGGCAAGAGAAAAACCTGCCCATAAAGTAACTGTTGATAGTTTTTTTATTGATATCACAGAAGTTACAAATAAGCAATTTAAAGAATTTGTAAAAGAAACAAAATATATTACTGTTGCTGAAAGGGAAATTGATTGGGAAATAATGAAAAAACAGTTACCTCCAGATACACCAAAACCTCATGATTCTATTTTACAACCTGGAAGTTTAATATTCAATAAAAAAGTAAATGCAGTTGTAAATATGAACAATTATTCACAATGGTGGACATGGAAAATCGGCGCTAATTGGAGACATCCTTCAGGACCAGAATCTACAATTAAAGGTAAAGATAATTATCCAGTTGTTCATATTGCTTTAGAAGATGCTTTGGCATATTGCAAATGGGCAAACAGACGCTTACCTACTGAAGCTGAGTGGGAGTCTGCTGCTCAAGGTATAAATTCTGATGCTATTTTTACATGGGGAAATGATGCAAAAGTTTTAAACTCAAAAGCAAATACTTGGCAAGGAGTTTTTCCCGTAAAAAATGAATCTAAAGACGGATTTGAATTTATATCTCCTGTAAAATCTTACGCATCAAATAGTATTGGTTTGTATGATATGACAGGAAATGTATGGGAAATTACTAGTGATTTGTTTAATATAAATTATTATAAAGAATTACCACAGGAAAATATAGTCAATCCAAAAGGGTCTAAAAAAGCCTATAACCCACAAAACCCTTATCAAAAAGAGTATGTTATGAAAGGGGGCTCTTTTTTATGTCATGAGTCTTATTGTGCAAGTTTTAGAATATCAGCAAAAATGGGTGTAGCTATTGATTCTGCATCAGATCATGTGGGTTTTAGAACAGTTGCAACACCAGAAATGTTATTATCAAAATAAATAGTTATGAACATCAATTTTAATTTTTTTGTTTGAATTTAATCGTAGGAGTTGGAATTAATATCAGAAATAGATAAATACATGATTTCAACCTCAGGTGCGTAGAACAGTGTATTATTACCCCCAACTCTCTGGATAATACCTTGATTTACGCACTTTAATCCGTCTCTTACATTGATACAAACCTCTGTATTTACAAACACATCTGGATCATAAGAAATAAACCACATTTAACGTTTGTTGAACAGTTAAAACAAAACCCTCTACTCTTTTCAATAGTTGGTTTGATAATAGCAAGTGCATCAAAGGAAATCGAGGGATTTACTGGAATACCTTCACAAGCCGTTGGAATATTTGCTGTTATACTTACAATAGTTCCTTTAATTCCTTTATTCAGAAAGTTTCTTTTATGGCTGAAGAAAAGAAAGTAATAACTAATGTTTTACATTTATAAAACGTCATCTACTCTAAACATTACAAAATAAAAACGGTTACACTTTATAATAGTATAACCGTTTTATTGTTTTAGTAGCGGGAATTGGATTCATTTCTCCACGTTGTTCCGAAATGGGCCAAAGTGGAGAACAGCCCAAAGAAAACAAAAAGCGTACAACGCTTTCGGGTATTTTTTGTACTTCTTTAAAAGTTGAAACCCGTTTCACTTTTAAAAGCACAAAAAAACCTCTTGATTACTCAAGAGGTTTTCTTTGTAGATAACTCATTTGAAATATCGAACATTGGATTTACTCCAAGAGACTTAATTCATACTCATAATTTGATGACTCGTATTATGAAAAGTTAACTAATATGATTTCATCTCCTACTGTTATTCAAAGTTGCAGTAAGACTTTCACTATCCATAAACTGTTTTGGAAACAAAGGTTAGCTAAAAGCATAATTAATATTTTTTGTCATTTTTCGAGATCAAAGCCCAAAATTCGACTTCAATAACTAATTTCTAAAAAGGAAGACATAGCTCTACATCTTTGCAAAGAATTTAAAACAAATTTTTTGTAATGAACAGAATTTTAATACTCTTTTTAGTAATGTTAAGCGCAACACTTGCATTTGGGCAAAACAATGAGGCTGAAGCTAAAATTCAGTTCCACTCATTTCAGGAGGTCCTGAAATACGCTGATGAACACGCTATACAAATCCAAAGTGCAGTCATTAGCGAGCAAATTTCAAGTGCCAATAAAAAGGATTCAAAATCCTATTTATATCCTTCAATAAGTGCTAGTGCAGGGTATAACAACAATCTAACCTTGCAGCCTACTTTGGTTCCTGCGGAGTTTTTTGATCCTAACGCCGCTTCAGGAACTTTTCGAGAACTAACCTTCGGACAACAACACGTTTATTCTACAGGAATTCAAGCACAGTGGGACATTCTAAATTTTCGAAGAATATTTGCTTCAGAAACAGCAGAGATAACAAACGAGCAAAGCGAAATTAATACACAAAAAAGCAAGCTTAACACCTATAATTTGTTGGCTTCAACCTATTATTCCATTTTACTAACTCAGGAAGCTATTGTTATATATGAAGAAAACCTCAAAGTTTCGGAAGCGATTTATAAGAGTACAAACGAAAAATTCCAAAAAGGAATCGCAAGTGAGGAAGCTCTCAATTTGGCTAAAATTAAACAGTTACAAAACCGTAACACTTTACAACAAGCATTAAGTAATCGAAGTAGATTTTATATGCAATTGCAAAGTCAGTTAAACACCTATCAACAGATTACGATATCAGACACCCCTCAAAACTTCGGTTTATCGAGCACAACTTTCGAAACCATACATCCTGAAATTACTTGGCAAGAAATGGAGGTTGAGAAACAAAAATCACTGCTAAATGAAAAAAAAGCATTGCTTTTACCTAATCTAAGTCTTAACTATCAATACAACACGAGTTGGACTACCGATGAATTTACAGATTTTTCCAACGCCAACGAATTGCCTCAACAATATGTTGGTGCAAAGTTGAATATTCCAATTTTTAGTGGTTTTTCTTCTCGCTCAAAAATCAAGAAATCAAAATTAGAACTGCAACAGCAAGAGATGCAACTGGAAAACACAAAATTGGTAAAGCAAAAGGAAGATGATTTGTTGCTTTTAGATGTCAACCAATTAGAAAAAGAAGTAGCAGAATACACCAATATTATGGTGCTCAGACAAAAAAATGATGTACATGCAGAAAACCAATACAATAGTGGTATTACAAGTTTAAACGAACGTTTAGACAGTTATGAAGATTTGCTAAATGCACAAAATACGTATCTGCAAACTTTGGCGTCATACACTTTGGCAAAGTATAAAGTATATATCAGACAAATAGAATTAAAATCCAACAATTAAAGAATAATAACAATGAAACCTCACAGCATAACTTTTTTGGGATGTATGATACTAGCACTATCGTTATTGTCATCGTGTAACAGCAAAGAAACCACAACACCAACTCTAAAAAATATTGAAGATGTAGTTTTTGCAAGTGGCTATATAGAGCAAGAAAATCAATATACCGTATCTGCAAGTGTAGATGGAATTTTAACTGCCATTCCAGTAAGTGAAGGAGATAAAATAACCAATAATACAACGGTAGCCGTAATAAAAAGTGATGTGCAAAACAACCAAGTTGTAGAAGCTCAAGCGGTCTACAATGATGCGGTAACTAATGCTTCTGTCAACGCTTCCGTCTTACAGCAAATACAAACAAAAATTAACCAGGCAAAATCGCAATTAGCATTAGATAAAGTTAATTTTGAGCGCTACAAGGATTTACGTGAAAAAAATTCGGTGTCACAGCTTGATTTTGAAAAAGCCGAATTACAATACAAAGCTTCACAGAGCACCCTTTTAGAATTACAAGATAGTTATAAAACAACCGAATCGGATTTAAAACTAAATGAAAAACGAAGTCTAGCACAAGTCAATACCCAAAAAGCCATTCTTGATGATTACAATTTAAATTCATCTATATCAGGAACGGTTATCAATGTATTTAAAAAACAAGGTGAACTCATTAGAAGAGGTGAAGCTGTTGCCGAAATTGGAAGTGGCGCCTTTGTCATAAAACTATTTGTTGCGGAAGATGATATTAAAAAAGTAAATCTCAACCAAGCCGTTTCTGTGCACTTAAATACTCATCCTAACGAGACGTTTAAAGCAAGTATTTCAAAAATATATCCTTCATTTTATACCGCAGAGCAATCCTATGTGGTAGAAGCAAAGTTTAACCAAGTTCCTAATAAAATATTTTCAGGTGCTCAACTACAAGCCAATATTGAATCAGGGAGTAGTAAAAATGTGCTCGTAATTCCAACGTCATATATCATCAGGGAAAATAAGGTCATCTTGGAAAAGAGTGAAGAAAGAACTATAAAAATAGGTAGAAAAAATAATGAATGGACAGAGGTAATTTCAGGACTTTCAGAAGAAGACATCATTGTAAAACCAAAACTATAAAAGATGAATACCAATCAGAAAATTGCAAAAGTTCACCTTACTTCAAGGTTCAGGCAACTGTTGGTGGCAGTATTGAGTGTGTGCTTTGGTATTTCAATGTACATAGCAATGAACAGTTTTATGGCAGGTGTAAATAACATTCAAACAGAGATTACTTTCACTTCAATGTCACATATTAAAATTTATAATGATTTAGTGGAAGATATAACATCAATAGTGCCAAAACCGCAAGATGAAAGTACGATTTTAATGGTCAACAATGCCAAAAACATACAATATACAGAGGGGATTAAAAACGCAGACGCCATCAAAGATAAATTGTTGAATCTGTCCGAAATTAATGATGTTGCTTTGCAACTTAATGAGAACGTCTTTATTAGAAATGGAGTTTCAAAAACAAGTGCATCACTTTCAGGAATTGAAACCATAAATGAAAATGAGCTTTTTGAAACTGCAAAATACATTATAGAAGATAATTTAAGTGAGTTGGACAAACGCTCTGATGGTATTATTTTGGGAGTTGGATTGGCACAAACCATTGGGGTAAAAACGGGAAATACAATTTTTTTAACCACTTCAGACGGTATTTCTAAAACCTTTAAAGTCATAGGACTTTTAGAGTCTGGTTCAAAAGGCACCGATAAAACCCGAGCATTGATTTCCATCCAAACCGCAAGACAATTGTTTTCAAAAAATAAAAGTTACGCCACCGATGTTTTGGTCAATACCCATGATTACAACAATGCCAGAGCAGTTGCTAAAAAAATAAGCGCCCTCACAGACTATAAAGTTGAATCTTGGCAAGAAGGAAATGATCAGTTGGTATCTTCAAGTTTATTACGTGATATACTGGCAATTTCTGTTTCACTAACCATATTGATTGTAGCTGGATTTGGAATTTACAACATTATGAATATGACCGTAAACGAAAAAATCAAAGAAATAGCCATCCTAAAAGCAATGGGATTTAATGGAAAGGATGTCATTGAAATTTTTTTAACACAGTCGGTAGCGATAGGTTTAATTGGTGGATTTGTAGGCTTGTTTTTAGGAAATGGTATTGTGCAAATTCTGGACATTGTGCCCTTTAAAATTGCTTCGCACAACACATTGCCTGTTGTGTACAATGCAAAGGATTACATATTGGCATTTGTTTTTGGAGTTGTTATTACGCTTATCGCAGGATATCTGCCCTCAAGAAAAGCATCAAAAGTAGATCCTGTTGAAATATTAAGAGGTTAAAAAGCAATAAAAAATATACAGATGAACGCAATTTCTATACAAAACATAAACAAACATTTTTACGACCCCGTAGAATTTCAAGTACTAAAAAACATTTCTTTTGATGTAAAAAAAGGTGAATTTGTATCCATTGTCGGAAAATCGGGTTCAGGAAAATCGACCTTGCTGTATTTGCTATCTACAATGGATACGAATTATAAAGGAAACATTGCCATCAATGGCACACAGGTTACAGGTTTGTCACAAAACGAACTAGCAAAATTTAGAAACGAGCAAATAGGTTTTGTTTTTCAGTTCCATTTTTTACTACCAGAATTTACCGTTTTAGACAACGTAATGTTACCTGCTTTAAAACTCAACAAAAGGACTAAAGATGAAATTGAGGCAGAAGCCTTAGAATCGCTTCATTTATTAGGTTTAAAAGGCAATGAATATAAAAAAGCTTCTAAAATTTCAGGAGGACAACAGCAACGTGTCGCCATTGCAAGGGCATTGATTAATTCGCCATCCATTATTATGGGCGATGAACCCACAGGAAATCTCGATTCTAAAAACACAAACATTGTTTTTGATGTATTTAAAGAATTGGCAAAAGAACGTGGACAAACCATTATAGCCGTAACGCACGATGATGAGTTTGCAGCCAATTGCGACCGTATTATTGAGCTTTCAGATGGAAAGTTAATTAGTCATTAGTAAATAAGTTATACAAATGAAAACAATAAAATGAGAAATTTAAGAAACGGAATTATAGTCGTACTGATGGCATTATTTAGTATCACTAATTACGCACAATCACCGTCTGATGTAGATGGCGAGTATACTTTAGGTGAAAAAAATACGGTAGTAAAGATTGAAAAACAAAATGAAGTTTATTCAGGAAAAATTATCTCTTCAGATAATCCAAAAGCAAAAATTGGGAAACTGATTATTAAGGATCTTAAACTTAAGAAAGGTAAATGGAGAGGAAAAATATATGCACCAAGACGTAGCGAATGGTATGATGCCGAATTTATTCCAAATGAAAAAAGTATAGAAATAAAAATTAAAGCAGGTTTTTTTAGTAAAACGATTGAATGGCTAAGAAAGTAACTATGCAATATTCTTATAAAAAATTTCCTTTACATAAAGCAAGCATAACGTTTCTGTTTGTACTTGCTTTATATAATACAATGAATGCACAAGACTTTAAATTAGCAGGAATCAAATATGCAAACTACCAAAAATCACAAATTAAAAATGATTCAGAAACTCAAAAAATATTATTTCAAGAATTTGGCGCTTTTATAAACTTTCCGAAGCGATTAAAAAACAATAAAAGCGTCTTGGTTAATGGGTTCGGTTATGGTTTTGTGGAAGCATCATTTGATAATGATTTAGTTCAATTTCGCGAAAGCGATAAAAAATTACAGCAATTTTATTATCAGTTAATGCTCTTACATCAATTGAACGAAGAATGGAACATTGTTCTGAATTTAAACCCATCATTAGCATCTGATTTTGAAGCGAAACTAAGTGCCGATGATTTTATTTTTCAAGGTGTTGTAGTGGCTACTAGAAAGTTATCGTCAAGTTTTAAACTTGGAGGTGGTTTAGCATATAGCGCTCGCTTGGGAAGTCCGAGATTGATTCCCGTGGTTAATTTACAGTATAAAAAAACCAGATACGAAATTAATGCTTTATTGCCTATAAAAGCAAAATACACCTATTCTCTATTACCAAGTGACAAATTAGATTTTGGTTTAAAATACAATCTAAATGGGGCAAATTTTAATGTGTATTCAATAGATAA
>Ga0206682_10001053_pt1 | contig 27665 bp, 50 predicted proteins | sample M240m12015metaG_FD_155444 | JGI IMG/M metagenome (GOLD analysis project Ga0206682, IMG submission 155444) | Ammonia-oxidizing marine archaeal communities from Monterey Bay, California, United States - M2 40m 12015 | ecosystem: Environmental > Aquatic > Marine > Intertidal zone | place: USA...
CGGGAACTGTATATACGGTTGTAGCCCCCGTTCCGACTGAAGCAGAGGTGTAATTTTTAAACGTGTTTGCCATTTTCTATCCTAGCGCAATATTGAGATCAAAAAGGTTGTCAGCGTCCTCAACGGTAAACCCGATAAACACGATCCCATCGCCGGTAAGGTTAATCGCGGCATCGCTGTTGCTGCTCTCAATCACATTGCGGGTAAGGGTTGTGCCAGAAGCTGTATATACGCCCGTGCCGATTTCCCAGTTATTGCCATCCTCAAGGACATATCGAACAACGTCACCGTCAGACACGCCAGACGCGGCAAATGTCTGATAGCCGTCCTCTGCTGCGCCAAGGGTAATGGTGCCAGTGCCAGTTGTACTGGTTGCCACCTTAGCTCTGTTTGTCAGCACAACCATGTCTATACCTTACGCTGGATCTGGGATGCGGATGTCAGATGCAGTCAACGAGAATGTGTTGCCAGATGTAACCACTTGAGATGCCGACAGCGAGCCAGTCGCCAGCAAGCGGCTGTTGCTGGTGTCGGATATGGCATAATGGGTAGCCGTGCCGGTGCCGGTTACAGACGCGCCGCTTACAGCCGCCAGCGTAACCTTTCGCCCGTTTGGCGAGGCATCAGCGGGAGCAGATATGCTTATGCTGGTTTCGTTTCCAAGCGTATATGTGCTTGTCGCTTCCGCATATGATGTTGGCTCCTGCGAGCAAATATCAACGCGGCTGGCCTCCGTGTCCAGAACGGTTAGACCGTTGTCTAAAACGCGATCATTTAAAGTCGCCATCAGTAACTCCTAATCTTCATTTTATGGCCTGTGCCGCCATATGTAGCTTTGTCGCTGTCTGAGTTTATACCATCTATGGCGCTTTGCAGCAATGCAGCCCAAACTTGTATGCGGCTATCATCAGCAAGGTATGGTGCGCTGTGGATCAACGCGCCGTATAGATACGCATCTGGATAATACGTCAAAAGCCAGTTGCTCGTGTTACTATCACTTAATGATGCTGGGCTGGCATAATATACCATCTCCAGCGTGCGATCAGCAGCGGGGGTCGGCAACAATTCTATTGATCCGTCCGTCATTGCGTAATATCTAGGATCGCCCGTAACGTTGTGGCTATCCTGACGGCGATCAAGCATTTGCGCTTGGCTAAGTAGCTCAAGGCGTCTGGTCGTGCCGCTTGTAATGCTAAACCGTAGCGGCTCTAAAAAATCAGAGGGAAGTCCGGTGTATTGCGTGCTTACAATCGCCGTGCTGCGCTTTTCCATACGCCAATGACGCACGGTGCGATTAAAGTTAGCCTCGGCCAGCGAAATAAACGTGGGGATTGTGCTGGTTAAGTCATCGCGGTTCAGAAAGTCAGCGATGCTGGATTGCAGCTCTGCGTATGTTGTAATTGCCATCTAACAATTCCATGCTTTGCGCGACCAATAGTTGGCGCTTAGTTTGCTTGACTTACCCTTTATCCCGCCCGACCTTGCGCAGTATGATGCCTTGCGCTTGGGCTGATCCTTCTTAATAGACATATTTGGGTCGCCAAAGTTAATTTTCTTCACCGTGTCGCCCTCAACAGCAAGCACCTCAAACTTCTTTGGCCCGCCACGTCTAGGCTTATTTACCGCAGAAAACCCGTGGCGCTTCTTGGCTGCTGCTATTTTCTCTGACTTGGTGCGGGGCATTAGTACATTCTGCCCGTTGAAAGCTGCTGCTTATACATCTTAAATATGTTGCGCATCACATCTGCGTTATCGATAAACTGAGACATCATAGGGTCTTGCTTTGCACGCTCCATAAATTGCGCAAACTCTGGATCTGCGCCAGAAGGAATAGGCATGCCTTCTTGTGGGCTAGGTCTGCCCATCGGCATAGGAATGCCAGCTTGCGGGCTTGGCGCGCCAAGCGGCATAGGGATACCGGCTTGCGGGCTTGGCCCTTGTGAAGCTGTAGGTGCAGCAGGCATACCACCGCCAACAGGAATATTACCAAAAGTCATGCTTGGTGCGGCGGGCATACCACCGCCAACAGGCGTGCTGCCAAACGCCATGCTCTGCGCTGGGCGCGCTTGCGGTCTAACCTGTGCCTGACCAGCGCCACCACCGCGTGTCACTGTAGGACGTGGGGCAGCGCTTGGCGCAATGCTTTCATCCGGCGCAAGCAAACCACGCATCTGACGCACGCGGCGCATACGATCTTTATCTTCTGACCCATATGGCGTTGCAAGAGCATTGGCCAGCATAGAGAATATACCGCCGCCCTCAAACTTATCGCCCATTGTGCCAGCGCCACCGCCGTCGATCATATCAATGAAGTCTAAAAATTTATCTGCCATGCTATTTCTTCTTTGCTGTCTTAGCTGATTTCTTAAATGCCTTTGCGGTAGGCGCTCCCTTGCTGCCTACCTTGCGCATCTTCTCGCCAGACCCAGCAGCAATGCGCTTACGTTTTGCGTGGATATTAGCGTATAAACCCTTCTTCGGCATCCTATGCTCCTTCGCCCCACTGGACGCATTGATAATCAGTTGCGCGATATGCAGGAAACATCTGCCGCGCATATTCTAAGCCGCTCGGTATGGACTGTATGCACTGGCTCTCGCTCTGCATCACAGGGCTGCCAAACGAAAAGCAATTACCCTCGACGCTGCAAAGCAGGAGCAGCGCCGTCCACATTACTTCTTGGCCTTCTTCGCGTATGACACCTTCTTACCAGACTTCTTGGCAGCGGCCTTGGCTTTCGCCATACCTTTAGGCGTATATGCGTAGTGCTTTGATCCAACTTTAGGCATCATAATCTCCATAAATTACGCGCAGCGTAACATATTGAGCGAGATTAGGCTATACCGCGCAAATTCCTGCGTATCGCGCCACGCCAAGACAGCATCGGGCCTGACAATGCAGTCGCCGCTTCTGATGCCATCGTCAGGCAAACAGCATCAGCCAAATCCGGCGAACGCAAGCCACGCTTGCGCATGCTATCCTTGCTCTCGGCTTGCATCTTGCCGGACGAGGTAAAGCTATACCGTATGGCAGTCAGATCAGCCCGCAAGTCATCATCTTCCGGCAGCTTACACGAACGATCCTCTAACCACGCCTTTGTCTTAAACCACAGCTCAGTACGCAAATTATTATACGTCTCGCCCATGCTGGGAGCCTCGGCAACATTCACACCACGCACAGGCGCGCCTAGCTCACGCAATCTATCAACCACACCAGCGCCAACGCCAATGCTATCCACAAGTATCTCATCAGGCTGCTGGCTGGGCGGCAACGCCTCGTACTCAGCCATTACCCTACCCACGGTCTGCATCAGATCCAAACCCTGCCACGACTTAACTTCCGTTATAACGTTAGACTCACGCTTACAAAACGCTGTCCTGTCGCTACCAAATCTTGCCGGATCTATGGCCCACACAGTCTTCGCATTCGGCGCAAGCTCAATATCACGCTTCATAGCGCTCTCCACCAAATGATACGGCACAATCGTATCATCGTCGGCAAGAGGAAAATCACCCATGACCCTTATCAGAAACGCGTTAGACTGCTCGCCATATCTCACGCGCATCTCGTCAACAAACTCTTCCGACACAAGCGGGCTATCTACGCATGACCACCGACGCGTCCACCAGCTAGATGCCATCTTCGTCTGGCTTTCGTAAAACGTTCCGCTGGATCTGGTCGGGTTGGACAAAAGTATCGTGGTCGCGTTGTGGCCCGACATTGATCCAGCAGCAGCCTCAAACACCTTCTCAGGCACACCGCTGGCTTCATCAACAACCAGCAAAACATGCTCTGAGTGAACGCCAGCCAGCGCCTCCGGCGTTTCTGCACGGCTGGTACGGGCCGATATAAACGCCTCTGACGATGCAGCAGCAAGCTCAACGCGATCCGACTTCACGGTAAGCAACTGCGATATCTCTTTAGGCAGCTCATTTATCCAACGTTTCAGCTCGGCAAAAAGCGCGTCAAAAAGCTGGCCGCTGGTCGGCGCAGTCACAACAACCTTATTCGGAAACCGCAACAACAAAAACCAAAGCATGGCCCAAGACGCGGATGTGGACTTTCCCGTGCCATGACCAGACCTTACGCTAATCTTACGCTCGCCAGCCGCAATGGCTTGCAAAAACTCTGCCTGATATGGCAGCGGTTCAGCGCCAAGCATCTCCCTAACAAAACGCACAGGATCTTGCGCGTACCGCGTCACAAAATCCTTCATCAGTTTTGCCTGTGCTTCACTCATTGTCTGGCTCCGGCGTAACGTCAATAATGCTTGACCTATTCTTACGCAGTGCATCCAAGTGCATGTCGCCCAAGCTAATCGTCACCTGAGCCGAAGGCTTCGTGCCGTACCTGTCAGCGTTCGCAGAGCCTGCCATAAACCGGCGATGATGAACACGCTCACGCGCCAAGCTAACGTCAGTCGATGTCAGGTCAGGCTTGTGCGTAAGATCATCCAATATGGCCAAGCCTTCCTCAACAAAAGCATCGGCGCTGTCTTTCCTAGCGCGCTCCAAAGCCTCGCGATAGTCCGGCACAGAATTAATGGCCGCGCTTAGGTAAGATCTGCTGCAATTATATTCTTCCGCAAGCTTGGCCAAAGTCACGCCTGATGCAACCTTGTCCGTTATGTAATCTATGCCACCGCGCTTGGCCACATCGCTTAGTATGCGCTTTTTTAACGCTCTGCCCGCCATTTGCTTTTCCCCAAATTTTGCAAAATTTTACGTGGGGCGGCGTAAGAAGGCAAGGGGGGTGCAGGGGGGGGTATAGCTGAACATGTGGGATTTGTGTGTGTGAGGGTATAATAATAACACTACCGGCGAAAAGCTTTGGCGGGGGGGGGTTTTTGCTCCTGCAAGCTGGAAAAGCTGGCCGTGTTGCGTCTGGTGCATGGCTAAAGGCATGGCGTATAATAATTATTATGTTAAGTTCGTTTAATATCAATGGCTTGCGCTATGATTGCAGCGCATAGCTATGCATAACACAACATGTTGTGCCTGAGTCGCGCCAGAATGTGCATTTGACCAATCGGTAAAAATTTGACCATTTGGTAAAAAATGCGTATTCGCGCGCGCGTCTGCGTGGCGGCGCTTCACTGTGTTGCGCGTCACTTTTTTTGCATTTGATTGCATTTTATGCTTGCTCTATATATATCTCTATGATATCTCTTGGATATCAACACAAAACACGGAGACAAAGGCAATGCAAAACATTATAACCCGCACAATGCACCGAGCAGCAAGCCATGATAGGCTTGTGAGTTTTTACCTTATCCAAACTGGCGCTTTTGATTTGCCATATGGCGATGCGGGCGCAATGGCAAAGGCTGCTCAAGATGAGGGCTTAACGGTCACGCAAAGCGATGGCGAACGTTTCATAATAAACAACACGGCATGGATGACAAAACACGGAGTCATTAGAGCCTTAGACACAAGCAATCTTTGACCCATCGTTTAGCAGCGCCAAACCGGCGCTGCCTTGCCATGTGTCAAGCATGAAACAAAAACAAAACACGGAGATAAAGAAAATGGAAAAAGCAAAACCAGAATGGACAGGAAATTTCACACCTAAAATGCATCAGCGCGTGCGCGTTAAGGTGAACAGCTTAGGCTTTGGCCGCATCACAGGCTTTTTCGAGGAATGCGGCTGGAAGGGCGTGATTGTTACACTTGAAGACGCGCCAGAATGGCATAAGCGCCAAAGAAATAATGACCCGCGGTCATGGGTTTTTGGCCGCGAAATTGAGCTTGTAGACAATTGACCCATCGCTTAGCAGCGCTTAACAGCGCTGCCTTGCCATGTGTCAGTAAATTTACACTTGACCACATGATAGCGCTAAGATATCGTCAAGATATAATAATATAAAACATGGAGAATAATATAATGAAACTTACCTTAGATCAAACCATTGCAGCAATGCTGACCGAAAACACAGGAACCCACATGCTTGACAGCGGCGGCGCAAATGGCCGCGCTTGGCAACGCAACATAGGTAAAACCGTTGATGATTTTCGCGCCATGCCAAGCGCGACAGCGGAAATATATGTGCGAGAATATGGCGGCGAAACTGTCGCGGAAGTGCTGCCATGCGTAAACGTGTTCCACTTGCTGACAGGCGGCGCGTTAGAGCTAGATGACTTGTGCCGCGAATTTAACGCAATGCCGGTGGACGATTGGGAAAGTGGCAATTTTTGCGGCGTCTCTATGGCTGGCGCGGAATGGTTAGAGGTGCGCGGCTTTAACGCGAACGGCGAAGGATTCAACACGTATAATTGGGCGGCAAACCATAGCCAAGTTTTGCAAGGCGTAGAATTGACGCTTGAAGGCGAATACGGCGAAGAAAAGTATTTATTACTTCAAATACACGGCGGCGCGGATGTGCGCGGCGGCTATACGGACGCGAAGCTATTCAAGCTGGACGATCACGCGGAAGTTTACAACGCGCTTGCCGAAGACTGCGGATTTGTCGCTGATGATTGCGACGATGAATACACAAAGCGCATCACTTGGCATGGCGAGTGGATAAACGCGCACGGCAGCTGCGCGGATGACAGCGAGCTATTAGCATTTGCCACAGCTTGCGGCGCATCACTCGATAACCCCAGCGTGACCATCGCTGGCGATGCTTACTTAGATTTTTAGGAGCTGCCACAATGACCCGCCCCGAGCTTATCGCAATCATTAAATCAATTCGCCCGCATGACATCGCGGGCGGCGTAATCCTATTTGCCGCGCCAATCATTGCGGCAATCATCGCAACCATTGTCAAAACAGGAGCATGAACCATGACAAACGAAAAGCAAACCTTTCAGAACCAAGCTAACCGCATGGCAGCGCGTAAAAAGTTTCTTGACGCATTGCAGGAAGATCAACGCGAGGCGCTGCAAAAATCATTCGACGCAATGCAGAATTGCGTGTGGATGCTTAACGAGTGCAATGACCTTTACGTGTCGGACGTGGCCAAGCTGCAAAGCGCTTACCATGAATTGCAAAACATATTCTTCGAGATAGAGCCGAGCGACTGGCAGCTTGAACGCTTTGCTGAGCATGATGTCAAATGGCCGCCTGCGCCGCGTGGACGTCCGGCAAAGTCTGATTAATGCAGCATTGCGCTAACGTCATCGTCAGCCAAGCCCGCCAAAGCCTCAACCATGCTTTGCGCAATTTGTTGAACGCTTGACCCACCAGTCAAGCGTTCTTCAATATATTCTGCCAGCGCGTCCAATTCAGCTTCCGCGTCTTCGCTATCTTCAACCGGCATTATCAGCGTGAGCTTTATCATTTGCCCACGCTATCCCAAAAAAAAGACCGTGCAAAGCTTTTGCTTTACACGGTCAAGTATGTCGCGGGTATGAGGTAAAGAGCAATCAAGGCGCGACAAACGTAGACAGGGAGGAAACTACGTTGGACAAAACCTACGCCAGTTATGTCAAACAGACAAGCCCCGTAAAACCTCGAACAGAGCCGCGTAAATCAAATTCAGCACCCAACCTAGCCCAACGCATCGTTTCGCGCCTCTATGGTCCCTCTACGGGCTTCCAATCGCCATCTTCCAGATCTATCCCAGCACATTCCGCGCCAAGCGCAGCATATCCCGCCAAATCCACGAATCCATCCGCGTCCACCTGATGCGACACGCGGCTGATCTTGAGCAGGCCCATCATCATGCACACGTCCGACGCGGTTAGCGTTTCCTTGCCCGCAATGTACGCATTCCACATAACCGCAATCCGCTGAAAGTTTTCTTGCGGTGGCCCGTAATCCCGATTGCGTGACCCATGCACCAGCGTACTTGCTTTCGACAGCACCTTGCCGCGTGTCGTATCTGTGTTCATTTCCGTTTTCCCTTTTCCAATTTAATTTTGCGTTTCAATATTTCTGCGCGCTCTGCTGCCGTCCAGCGCGGCAAGCTTGGATCAAACCTGCGCCGGTTGGCGAAACCCTCCAATTCGGCAAGCGTTAAGCAGCTTGCCAACTTTTCATCAAATGACCTGCACCATTCACGCCCGCTAAAATGCCCGCAAGGATATGCCACCGCTTTACCCTCGGCAAACATACGATCCAACCATTTTTCCAAATCCTTTTTATCCATCCAAATTCAACCTTGGCAAAACCGCAGCTATGCATCACTTACCATTCTTAACAACCCTATAGGGTTTTGTTAAGAATGGTAGTTAGCAGAGCATTTAGCCAATGTTATTAACATACACTTAACATTTACTAACATTCACTACCATTTTATCACCTAACCTATTGATTTCATTGAACCTGCAAAACGTTACTAAATGTTAAGCCGTTTATCTTTGCCGCCTAATCCCTCACGCGCCCATCTTTTGCCGTAAACCACACCAAACCCTCATTTTGCACCGCATGACCGCCTGCAATTAGCGCATCAAGCGCCCTTGTGTACGACTGCCACGGATTACTTGCGCCGGTAATTTTGCCCTTGAAATGATCCCGCAAAACTTCTTCGTCAATCGTCCAGTAGGCGCTTGCCTCTGGGAATCCTGCGCCAGCTGGGTTTGGTTGCCCGACGCGTTCACCGCGCAGCTGCGTGAAGCACCGCTTCAGCAATAGCTGATTCTTGCCGGTTATCTTTGGCTTGCTGGCTTCTTCTATTTGCTCTGCGCTGGCCTCTGATATGGTGCAAGTCGTTACGGCATCGCCGTCTTCGTCTTGCCCTAGCTCGATCACGTCCAGCACAAAATCAAACCTTGCGCCGGTTTCCATGTCGCGTTGCTTTGTGGCTATCGCGTAGCGAATGCCGGTTTCTGCATCATGGTCTAGCTCAATTTCTGCGTCAGTCGCAGAGCGCAAACTTGAATGGCCACGCGCGCCCGCTGCTTTATCCTTGCCGCTATGATGCACGATCATAATATGCGCCAGCGTTACTTGGCGCAGCGCATCCACGTTGCCGATAAATCTGGTCATATCATCCGGCGCATTTTCGTTGCCGCCCGCCATGCTGCGCGATAATGTATCCACCACGATCATACGCACCGGCCCGTGCTTGCGTGATACTTCACGCACCAGCTTTGCCAGCTTTTCAAGATCCGCGTTTGGGTCAAGCAAATTGACCGGCGACGGTCTGACAGCCAGCTTTACATCTTTATGCTCAGGATATTTTTGGCGCAGCGCAACGATCCGATTATGAAACGCATTGCCGCCTTCTGTTGCTAGATATAGCACGCTGCCGCCTTGCACCTTGCATCCGTTCCACGGCTTACTTGCCGCCACATGCCACGACATATCTAGCGCAAAGAATGATTTTCCCGTGTTGCTTGGCCCGTATAGAACAGACATTTGCCCCTCGCCCAGCCATTTTTTGACCAGATAATTTCTTGAAAGCTGGGCCTGCGCATCTTCTGGGAAAAACACCTCGTCAAGCAAGTTATGCACGGTCAATGCTTTACGCGTGGCCTCCGGCCCTTGCGTAACCCAAAGATCATTGAAATCTGTGCCTTCGTTTGGCGGCAAAATATATTCAACGCCATGCTCAGCAAATGCTTGCTCCGCTGCTTTTATGCCAGCCTCATCATTATCGCCTGCCACCACCAGCGTTGCGTTCGGCTTGGCTTCCCTTAGACCAGCCACGACCTTATGAATATTGCCTGCGTTTAGAGCGAACACGACTGGCTTGCCCGTTGCCTGCGCAATGCTTGCCGCTGTTGCCCAGCCTTCAGCAATGTATGCAAAATCCCTGATTGGGCCGCCGATCACGGAGAAATTACCATTGACCGGCATCTTATACGAAAATTTCTTTTTGCCGTCTTCATCTATGAACTGCACGCCTTGGCGTCGGCCTGTCACATCGATGATTGGTATCTGCAGATCAGGCCCATCAATAATAGCGTTATGACGTTGTACGTTTTTGCGTACCAAATACGGGTGCGTTTCCGCTTCCTGCGCGTCTTGCGCTTGCTCAATCTCCGGCATTATTTGTTCCCCCTGCGCTGGCCATTCTATGGCTTTATTTTGCGACCTTGCAAGATCCGGCATTTTGTTTGCGTCCGGCCATAATCCTTGGCTGCGCAATGCTTCTTGTATGGCCTTAAAATCATTGCACTGCCTGCAATTGACCATGACCTCGCCATTGAACTCTTTTACCCAAAACCTGTCTTTGCCGCCGCAATTCGGACATGCCCCATGATGCTCGCCCTTGCTGGTTTGTTTTAGGTTAAGGAGCTTCACTATCTCGTTGCCCCATTCGGCCCAATGCGCGGTGGGGAACTTGCTATCCTGCTTTAAATTGCTTAACATAATCGTGCATACCTCTGCTTCTGGTTGCCCCGCCCGATTAGGTTTCGCACTGTTCGGGCGGGGCTTTTTTATATGCTAGAACGGTATTTCATCATCGAATGAATCAGACGCTGATTGAGGCGCTGCCGTGGCAGGCGTTGGGCTTGCTGGTGGCAATGCAAACGGGTCGTCTGCCGCTGGGCTTGCTGCGGCTGTGTAGCCGCCGGTCACAGCATCGAACGGATCAGCGCCGTGCTGAAGCTCAGCCAGCTCAAGCACCTGAACAGCACGCAATCGCAAGCTTATGCCGTTTATTGATCCCGTATTATACGGGACAAGCGTTACGGCCACGTTTACCTTGCTTCCTGACGTCAGCATAAAGTCATCTGGCAGCTTATTGCGCTGGGCATCTACCTGACGCGGCGGGCTGGTCTTTTCCATGCCGTACGCGCCTTTTAATTTGGCTTTGCCGATGATTTCGCCATCATCGCCTTTTTTATATGGCAAGTTTGACGGCTTTTCCGGCCATTTCTTTTTGCTGTCCATAGACGCAGCATTGTTATACGCTTCCATGCATAGCGAATGTAGCTGCTTTGCCTGATCTGGCGTCATAATAAATGACATATCATAGGCGGCACCATCGTCTAATGCATCGCACTTCACGGATCGCATTTCGCCGCTGTCGAATTTATATGTGCCGTTTAGTCGTGGATAACGCGCAACGGCGTTACTGATAATATGCTGCATGTGCAACTCCTTGGTAAATTGCGTGGCACCCCCACGCTGGGATCTGTTGTAACATTTGTTAGAACGCGCCTGACGCGTTCATCCAGTCCGGCAAATGGATGGTGTTTATTTCATCCCAGCCGGTGTCATATTCTTCGTTATCTGTCGCGTGCTTGATCGTGTATAATGTTTCCATCATTCGATTATGCGCGTGCCGCAAATACATTTCGCTCATTTCGTGAACGCATACCGCGTATGGCTTTTCCTTTTCCACGCAAATGAACATGAAATTCTTTATGCGTAATCCTTCTAAATTAAGGCAATGCAGATAAAACGCCGCTTGTATGTCGTAGCCAAAATTCCTGACCGCTCGGTCAAATCCTTTTGGCGATGCGTCAACGCACGTCTTTACGTCTATCGCCATGCCCTGCTTAACCAGCAACCCATCTGGGCGTGTTTTGAGCGGCAAATCTAAATCTGGATCTGTCACGAAGAACGACGCTTCTGCAATTAGATCAGAATGCGTTAGCAGATGATGCGCAACGCTGTGCTGTAATACGGACTGCGCCATATCAATGCTTTGTTTATATTCGGCTTCCGGCAGAAGCACAGCGCCAGCTTTGTCAGCGTCTTCTTTTGCTTGCTTCCATTCCTTGCCGCGCCTTGTTTCCGGCCCGCATCTGACTAGGTTTTTTTCTGGCTCCAGCAAATGCGCATGGACTGCCGTGCCAAGATCAAATGCGACGCTTTCTTTGCGCTCCTGACCTTTCCAATGCGCCAGCGATTTGCTGCTAACCGTCTTTACGTCAGATGATGATATTGCCGGTTCAAAATGATATGCCTCGTTCGACATGTTTTTGCGCATAACCATTATGCACGCCCCCTTCCATATAATGCAATTAGCAGCGCCTCGGCGCGATGCTCATGCTTTTTTAATTTTAACTCCGACGCCCGATCAGGAAACCATTGCTGCGCCAGACGTCTTGCTGCGTCTTTGTCTTTTGGCAAATTCAGCGCACGCTTCCAATTAACCGGACCCACCAACGTAAACCTTGATCGAGAAAGCGCAACAGTAGATGTGATCTGACCAAACGCGTAACCCAGCTTAAACGTTGAGCTGACGCCCTGCTTTGGCATTGCCTGTTGCCGCTCAATCCATATGTGATCGACAGCATCGCAGCTCATTATAATATCGTTTAGCGCCACGACGTCTACGCCGCCCTCGCTATACACCGGCAAGTCATGCACCTCAGACCATGTGTCTGTGATGATTGCTACGCCGCCAGTACGATATCCGCAGTCTATGCCAATGGTTACGGGGTCGCTCATAGTTGAGTCCTTATTCAGTTAAAGGTTGCTCAACTACAATATCGTGCTTCGCTAAGAAGTCACGCAGCGCCATTTCTACTGTTGCCGCCTTCGTCATGCGCGTCTTGTCCTTATACAAGTCCAATCCCGCAATCACCTCTGGCCGCACGCGAACCAATAATTGTTGAAGCTCCATTTTCATTCTCCTTCTGTAGCCTGCAACTATCCCTAGATGTAAATATATATCGTGTCAATAGCACTCAGATATAAATTAATTGTTGACAGATATCTGTTAGATAGACTACAGTCAGGTTACGGCCAAGTAATGACTAATGAATCTTAACAGGAGAAACCAAAATGAACTTGACGCATACACATGAATTCTTGATTACGCACATCACCGACACTGGCACAGGCTTTGGTGTGCGCACTGACAACGGTGAAAGCGTGCATATTTCGCCGCGTTTATTGCAACAAGCTCACGCAAACCTTGATGACATCTGCATTGGTATTATCGTGCAAAACTCCGTCGAGGATCAGCGCCATCGCACGCCGTGGGTTGCCGCATATGTTCAGGAAAGACGCGCAGCGCGTGACGTGCTGGGTACGGCGAATGAAGCGCCAGCAGAGGCCGTAGAAGCTCCCACCGAGGAGCCTAAGCAGATCGATTGGGCTGACGTCCAGCGGAAGATCCTTTCGATGCTCCAGGGCGACGACGTCACATATTGCGAGACGGCAGACATCGCTGACGTCGTTGGCGTTGAGCCGCGCAAGCTTTCACAGCATCTTGAGAATATGCATTCACGCGGCGAGATATGCCGAGCGCACGTAAACCAGCGTGCAGGCCAGCAGCGCGCAACCTTGGTGCTGTGGAGCATCAACGCGGATGTGTACAAATGATCTGCACGACCTGTGACGGAACCGGCTTCATCGATCTGCCGAGTTTCGTCAACACGCCGGACAGCGATGCGTGGACAACAGTGCGCTGCCCAGAATGCCAAGACGAAGATGACTTCGACTGGCGCAACGAGGAGGAGGAAGAGTGATGACGAAAAGAAGAGCAATGATCGTAGTCGAATTTGAGGGTGGGAGTCCACGGGCCATAGCCACATTAAATGATATCATGGCAAATATTGCAGAAGGTCTTATCGACCAAGTACATTTAGCAGGTGGAATACATGTCGTGTCAAGTGTAGGCGCAGTTTGCGACACAATCCCCCGACATAAAGACCGCAAGATAACCGTGGAAGATTTGAATAACGTTGTATTTCGCGGAACTGGAACCAAGCAAAAAAAGGGAAAGAAGTGATGGGTATATATATCACAACTCCCCGCGATGAATATTTCGAGTACAGGCATAAAGTCAGCGCAAACCAAACCGCAGAGTTTCGAGATGACGGCGTACATGGCAGCTTGTATAATTTGCAGCTTACAATACTGGATCACGCAAAGCCTGTTGTTAATCTGCAAGGCCGCGTTGTGCATGAAACTGTGTTGGCGATAATTGACCAATCAACCAAGTATCATCTCAGGCTTGTTAAGGCTGCTGTTGATGCAAGGCTGGAGGAGATGGAATGACCCTAGCAGAACCCGTCTTCATGGCCTTCGTGATATTCTCGTCGCCGGACGAGTGCAAAGCGTTTGCGAAATACTACGACTTAGCGCGGATCTTTGAGCCGCAATGCGTTGAAATGGGCGGCGAGGCAGACTACCGCCGCCCGTGGCCCGACGTCAGACCACAGCCACGGCCAACACAGGAGAACGAAAATGGCTAAATGGGATCTATCTAAACTGGAAAACAGCGCAAGCGTTGGCGCGCATATCGACGAGGATAGCAGCGCGCCGACGCAGCCAACGCCGCAGATGATTATTATGTCGATCAGGCGCAAGGCAGACATCATGCGCATGGACGCTGCGCGCAAGCCGGAGCGCCGCACAATGAAGCAGCGCGCCGAGGAAATCATTTCGCTGTGCGATATGCTGGAGCGGCGGCTGTGAGCAAGCATTCCCTGAAATCCAAGCGCAGGCATCCTGACGCGATTCGTGAGCGCTTCGAAGTGGGCCACATAACGTTTGAAATCTGCGACCACCCAGAAGACGGCAGGACGTTTGCGCTGATCGCCGGCCAAGCGTTGGAGGCAAAAGACCGCCGCCCGCTGTTCACTGGCTACGTCAAAAAGGGCATGGCCACACAGCTTCGCAAGCTGGCACACCGATTCGATGAAATGGAGGAAAAGCTATGACGGAGAACCTAACACCGCTGGAGCGCTGGAAAGAATTGGCGATCATCGAGAATGCGCGCATGAAGCGCAGGCTCATTGGCCGCGATGTTATGCACGCATATGCATATAAGCCGTGGCCGCTTGAAAAGCTGCGCAAAGAGATCAAGCGCTGCCTGAGCAGGCATGACGAGCTGTCTGTGGGCGACCTGTGCAGCATGATTGAGCAGGACGCCGTCCATATCGACATTGGCCTGAAAACCATGCGTGAGCGCCGAACAATCGTGAAGACGTCGTTTATTGAGGGCCAGCAACTGTACCGCCTGCGCACGCAGGAGGAGTTTGCCTTATAATGCTAATTAAGCTCACAGATAAGGATATGGCTGATTGCCGCCAAAGCGCTAATTTGCGCTCAACACTTGCGCGGGCCGGTGGCATTGTAAATCAGCAGCGCGATGTACGCAGCGGCGTTGATCTGGATTTCCTTGGCATACGCTCAGAGGTTGCTGTCGCCAAGCTTTATGACGTTTCATATAACCCCAACACGCTTGGCGTGGATGACGGCGTTGATCTATGGCTTGGCGAAATAAGCATAGACGTTAAGTCTACGTTCTACCCGACAGGCCAGCTTCTGTTTAAATCGCTTGAAGCATTTAAGTCACGCGCCGCCGTTCTTGTGACAAAGACAGATGACGAAAATGTGATGGACGTTGCTGGCTGCATATCACGTAAGGCATTTGTCGAAAAAGCAATGCAAACTGATTTAGGTAGGGGAAAATGCTTTGTTATGCCGCAAGATCAGCTATGGGGCGTTGAGGAGCTTTGGCGGTCATATAAGTGCGAGCAACTTTGCCCGTAGTAACATTATGATATTTATAGTATATTCCGGCCGTGGCCAACAGCATCAACGTCGGACGTGCTGGCGAGTTTCTCGTCGCCGCCGAACTTGAGCAGCGCGGGATACGCTGCCATCGAGTCGATATGCAGGACGATGACCTATGGGTGAAGTCGGCCAGCGGCGAGCTGTTGACGATGCAGGTAAAGGCGACCCTTGAGCCACGCGGTGATCGCAAACGAAAACCGTGCTACATGTTCACACGCGCAAACGGCGATGCGCACATATTTGCGTATGTGGCTCTGGATATACGATTGTTTATACTGCGCGCCGCGCCAAGTGGCAAAACTGTACGCATAAAGCCTGCCGATTTTACGCGGCAGGCTATGAATGACAGCATTGAGGCTATGCTAGTTTAGCCAGTTAAACGCTTGGCGTGTGCGCTCGGCTCGATCATCCAAGCCATGATAGCCGCCGTTGACGCGCTTGGTGATAAGCTTGATCGTTTCGTCATTTACGCCGCCCGCAGCGATATTGAACAAACCGTTTTTGTCGAAGAACCACATGGCTGTCTCAAACGCGTAATCTTCCTCAACCAGCGACGGATCTGTCAGCACTTCCGGCAAACGCATGTCATGCGCAAATGATTTATAGTTATCTTTGCCGGTAAGCTGTAGGAACCCGCGTCCGATAAAGTTGGCGGCGTCTTCCGGCGTTTCATTGCCCATACGCCCGACATACACCTTGCTGGCCAGCTTAGCGCCGTTGCGGGCATAGGGCTTGGCGCTATCTTCGTCGGGAAAGCGTGACGGCCAGACGCGCATCATGGCCTCCACCGAGTAGTTTAGGTTTTCGCGTGTCAGCTTAAACCCGCCGCTCTCGTGGCCCGCCTGCCCCAGAAGATGCGCAGCCTTAACGCGAGACAAGCCGTAGTGCTTGGTGATTGCACGCGCCGTATTTGGCCCGTATGCGCCATCTGGCTCAACGCCAACCTTTTCCTGCAGAAGCTTTAATGCGACGCTCATTTCTTCAAGCCTTTCATTGTGCGGATTCCGAAGCTGGCGGCGATGGAGGCGTACATGCCCCATTGTACCCACATCGGACAGTTAGATAAATTGTCAAAGCCAACGCGCATCGCGTCCTGCCAGCTCGGTATAAAATTTGCGCACAATATGGCCACGAAAACGATTGTCCACAGCTCATCCTTCCAACTGTCTTTGCTAGCCTCGATAGCCGACTGCTCCCAATCCATCTCGCCGGTTGCCTGCTTCAACTTGATCTCGGCATTCGCTTTCTGAATAGCCGTCTTGCCGTCGAGATAGCTTGTCGCCAGCCCGCCTAATGCGCCTATAATCTGGCCGATCATTTCTCAGACCCCAGCCACACGGCAAACGCGCCCGTCATGGCCCCAGAGCAGACGCTAATCATTGCGGATTGCTGCGTGGACAAGTCGTCGAGGTTCATACCCCATTCCAAAACTCGTATATACATGATCGTCATCACGGCCATCATCAGACGCGGCATGATCTTATATTCCAAAAGCTTTTCCATCTTACACCTCTATGTTGATGTTTGTGCCTTGCGGCCTGTCAGCATTGGTCTTGGCCCCAAACCTATCATAACCCTTGCCCAGATCCAACTTCTGCTCCCGAAGCGCCTCCAGATGCGTGTGGTTAGCTCTATGCTCTTTGGCCACCCTCTGCTCCACCAGATGCGCTTCTATGCGCTCACGCGTCTGCGTTTGCTGGTGTATGTCGCTGCCTACGTTAAACGGTGCGCTGCCTATGCCTGACACGCCGTCAGCCATCAGCGCCGCACCGCTACCCAGACAAACCCAAACAGCGCGCCAACGCAAAGCAGAAACAGGAGCAAGCCAGCCGCCCACGCGATGATCGTCTCCTTGCGTTCAATTCGCTTGTACTGCGCATCCTTCTGCTTTTGGCGTATCTCGTTTTCCATGCGGATCAGCTCCTGCCATGCAGACGGGCCAAGCGTTTCTGAAATCATCTTGCGCAGCTCGTCGCGCATATTCTCGCGCTGCTTCTTCTGCACAAACAGATCCATTGCCTGCTGCTCTACGCTGCCAAAATTCTGATACCATTTGGGGTTTTCTACGCGCTTCGCCGCAAAGTCAAAGTCGCTGATCGCCTTAGACCAACGCCCCAGATCGCCTGCCATGCCCTCCAGATCCCGCCCGATCTGGCAGCCCTTGCGTATTGCGTTGAACGCCGTTGACGCTGCCATGATTGCTGTGGCGGGGTCTATCATGGCTCATCTTTCCATTAGGCGGTCTATTTTTTCTTCAATGCGGTCAAAGCGCGCCACGATCTGCGCCATGACGGCTGTGCTGTCTGCCTTGGTGACGTAATCCTTTGCCATTTCTTCGCGGGTCTTGTTCAATAGAATATTGAGGCGCTGCATCTCGTCTACAGCGCTTTTCAGCACCCAGCCGATCAGGCCCAATCCGGCAGTAAGGGCCGCCGTCCAAAGCATGTCAGCATCCATTAGTAAGACCCTTCCCAAACGCGGAACTTGGAAAACTCGCCGGACATCATCTTGCGCTTGACAACTTCCTTGGCCGCTTCTGTATCAGACCATGATACACCAGCTTCCTTGAGCCACTGAGCCAGCACAGCGCCGTCCAAGAACCCAACAAGCCTATTCTCGCCCGACATGCCTATGCCAGCGTCTTTGGCTTTCTGCACGTCGTTTAGCGCTTGGCTGACGTCATGCTTCTTTTTGATGACCATGTGGTCATGCTCAAAGTCAATTATTTCAGAAATCTTCGCCATGTCTTATTTCTTCTTGGCTCGTTTAGTCGGTGCGGGTGCAGGCGCAGGGGCAACATCCCCCATCACTTTCATAGCATCTGGGCGAACGCGCATAAGCGTCTCAACCTCTGCTGTCGGCAGTTCAGCATTATCACCTTTGACAAGCTTGCCGATTGATGTGTGGATCTTGTGGCCTACAACTAAAACTTTTTTCATGTCATTCCCTCAGTTAAGCAGAAGGGGCGTAAACCGCCCCTTCTTGTATTATATTACGATGTGGTGTTGTCGTAAATCGCGCCAGATGCTTTCTCGTTTTTCGAGCAAAGCGCCAGCTCTGTGGTCACCTGACGTGTGGTGTTGTCGCCATTTTTGGCCAAGGCAACGTTCTTGGTTCCACGCAATACTGCGCATTCCCACATGTTGTCTTGCAAAATGAACACGTCACGGCTGCGGTTTTCGCGTGATGGCATGAACTGTACTGTACCCCAAGGAGTCACGTAGACTGCAAGTGATTTTACAACAGTCTCGTCACCGGCTTGTACCGCTGAACGCTGGTTGTTGTTACCAGTGAAGCCCAATGCAACATTCATCTGGAAGGCTGACAGATAGCAAGTATCTGGCTTGCCGCCTTCTTCCCAGATTGACTGCATAACGTCATCAAACTTGGCCTGCGAGAATGCAGTTGGGGTGCCATCGTCTGTACGGGCGTCTGTGCCGTCGCCGGTTGGGTTTGCACCAGAGTTACCAGACTGGAAGTTTACGTTTGTAATCAACCATGATGGTACACCACCAGTTTTACGTGCAGCAGTTGATGAGCCAACTACGTTACCTTGGTTGGCAAACAGGGCTTTTTCGATGTCCAGTTTTTGCTCTTTAGCGATAAGCAAAGTCTGGTAAGCCATTTCTTTTGCACGACCGGCATTGTCTACCGCTTCGTCCGTATCTGAAATAACCACAGCGTTTTTAAAGATCTGTGTGCGTGCGCCGAGGCGTACAGTTGGGGTAACGGCATCGGCAGATGTTGCGTCACCTTCAATGTGAGCGTTTACCGCAGATGCGCGCAACGCTTGTGTTTGCCACTCAACCAAAGTGTTTTTGGCTTTTGTTTTACCCGACTTTGAGTAAAACGGTGTTTCGTCAGGATCTACATTGTAGATCACATCGGATAAATCTTCACGGATGCCAATGGCATCATATGTGTCGAATGTGTTAGTCGGCTGTGTCATTTCCTTAATCCTTTCAAGGAGTTAGCTTTTTAACATCAAGCTCAATGCGTCATCGATTGAACCTGACCTCTGCAAGCGCTGTTGCGCTTTTTTACGGGTAGCAGCCTGCCCATCTGGGCGCTTCTTTGCACCAGCTTTCACCACGGGGCGCACGCCTTTAGCCTTTGCCTGTGACTTCTGCTTATTCGCTACCAACTGTCTGTATTTACGCGCATCGTTTAATGCCCGCACATACCTTGCATCTGCGACTTTGGACATTTCTTCTGGCGTCCAGCCGTAGTAAACCCCAGTTTCGATAAGGCTTGATTTTAACTTCTCGCCTTTCTCTGGGTCTGCAAGCTCAGGGATATGCTGGGTCAGCACTTGCGCTTGCTCGGCAAGGTAGGCTTGTTGAGCCTCTTGCTGTTGCTTCGCTTGCTGCTGCTGCATTCCATGAAGTTCAGTTAGCCGCTGGTCATGCGTTGCCTTTGCCTCGTCATATTGCAGCTTCGCTTCCATGTACCCAATAGGGTCTTGGTCGAAAAGCTCTTTAGTCGGTGGGGTTGGGGCTTGCAGACCACCTTGCTGTGCGTTTTGATACATAGCCAAGATTTCTTGCTGCTGCTGGGCTAATGCTTGAGACTGTTCCTTGAGCTGTTTTTCCAAGGCTGCATTCTCTTGCATCTTTTGATTGATGTAACCCTGACCCGCCGCAGATTGCTTTAACTGATCCAGTGTCCAGTTTTCTTCTTTGCCGTTAATTTTAACGGGGATGAAACTGGTGTCTTCAGCCGCCTCTACTAGGTCTTCGTCATCAATTTGAACATCATCAACATATTCGACATCTTCGATGCCCTCCATGTCTTCGTCGGATGCCTCGACGTCATCACCGCTTTCGGCAATATCATCAACCACTTCGCTCTCAACGTCTTGAGTTGGCGCTTCAGTTGCCTCCACTGCTTCGCTTTGATTTTCTTCTGTTGGCTCTGGGGCCAACATTGCCTCTACGGCATTATTTAGGCTAGTCGCTTCCACGGTGCTAGTTCCTTCGTTTGCGATCTAAAATGACCTCTGCTGCGATTGCAGCGTCGAGTGCGTCACCGATCTTGTTTAACGCACGCAGTATTGCGTGCGCCTCCTCGCGCATCTCTATATCGGAGGCTGCGCTGTTGGCGAAGATACGCATTTGCTCTTCACGAACATCGTCCACGAACGCCTGAAACGCCGTGTCATTCTTTAGCCGCTTTGCGTCATCGGCTTGTATGCGGATGTCGGCGCTCATTGGGGCGTACCCTGAGCAATGCCGCCGATCATGCGAACCTTATCCTGCTCGGCCTTAATGCGAGCCGTGTCCACTGCGGTTCCGTATTGGCCATATATCTTGGCGGCATCTACCATCAGATCCTGAGCCATCTTATCGCGCTTTAGATCATCATCTGCCGCTGCTTTCTGAGCGTCTAACTGAAGCTTCATCATGTCAGTCTGTGCTTTAGTCTGCGCCTTCATCTGTTCAGCCTGCAAGAATGCAGCATTCGGGTCTTGCGCCTGACCCTGTTGCGCCATTGCCGCCTGCTGTTGCTGCTGCATCTGTAGCATCTGCATCTCAATCTCTGGCGTGATTGGCGCGAAGTAACGATCAGCATTGCGCACGCCGGATAAGGCCAACTGGTCAGCCAAGTTGTTGCGGATATTGGTCAAGCTCACCAAGCCATTCATTGGGCCATAGTTCTGGTAAACCATAGTCTGCATCTGCAAGGCTTGCTGCAATGCCATCTGCTTCTCTTCTTCGCGGCCTGTGCCAAGCCCGACGTTGATGCTAATGTCCATAGACGTATCCCAGACACGCGGATCAATCGGCACAAACTGGCCGTTCATACGCATCATCTTTTCTTCGTCTACGTTCTTATTCATTAAGCGCAGCATAATGCCGAATAGCTCACGCATACCGCCAGCAAGATTGCGCACCATTACCTCTGTCTGGCCCGCAGCGGCCTGCACAGACGCTTGAACGGCTGCTTTGGTTGTAGACTGCAATGCGTCTGGGTTCAGCCCTACAGAGGCGCTTGTAACGCCTGTCTTCTGCTCTGTAAGCTGATCCATATATGTCAGCGCAGATAGGGTTTGGCCCGCAACAAATGGTACGCTCAGATCCTGCACGGCTCCAGCTTGGCGCATCCTGACCAAAGCACCGATCTCGTTGTTAAGCACATCATCAATATTTACCGCGCCGTCCACAATCCCAATGCGTGGGTTGTTGGTCATTGCTACGTTATCCAAGATCCCTCGCAAGATTGATGTTGCCGCGTCTTGGTCATTCTCAATCAGCTCAGATACGCTGTGGCCATACCAACTATGCGGCTCTGGATCGACCTCAAACTTGGCAAACGGGATCTCGTCGCATGGCATGTAATCCAGCAGCTCGTATGCTGTGCCGCCGCATAGGAATTTATAAAGCACCGGAACGCCTGTGCCATCTATGTCCATACGCATGTATGCTTCTGTAATTCCTACAAGCTTCATGGCCGGATCTAGCTCGTCCTCGTCTGACAAGTCTTCTTCATATCCCTGACGCTCAAGCACTTCTGCGCCGGTCATGTCGTTTGTGCCGTCGATTGGCGTTAGGTTGGATATGACATCAAAGTCAAAGCCCATTTCAACTAAGTCACCAACACGCATATCTGTGCGGTGCGCTACGACATAGGCATCGTCAAATGAGCGGCAATCACGATTAACGAAGAACTCTTCTGGCGGCACGCTTTCCATGCGCAGCTCGCCCTTCATTTCTGTGCGGCTGATCTTGACCGAATGAATGGGAAGCTCAACTTCCATGCCCATTTCATCCATAGAGATAGACATCTCCATCGTATGCTCAAGAACCTCAACGTCATCAGCGTCCAGCAAAAACGTATATTCATCGTCTGATAAGTCGGTGTACGTGTATATCTCGGCAACAGGGTAATCCTGCCAATATGCCTTTACGATGCCCTGCTTCTTCACCATTGCATCTTGGAACGCATCATTCAGCACGCTGTATCCATCGAGACGCGTAAACTCATGCTGGACGTAGCTGGTGGCCTGCTCGGCCAATGCAACATCCTCTGGGCCTTTCGGGATAAACTCTACCGGCCTTGCGCTTGACATGAAGATCCGCATAAGGCTCGGCTTGATTGAGCGTATGGTGTCACGCACCTTAGTTGCCACAACCTTGCTGCGCCCGTCTTCATATCCAATATCAACCTCGCCATCGTAATAGCGCTGCGCCTTGATGCGGTCTTGGCTGATTTCGCTTTCAACGAAGTCAACGGCCTCGCTGATCGCATTCTGAACAATGCTTTCTATCTCGCGGCGATCTTTTGGTTGTGGTTGCATGTTATTGTCCTTTAATCAGCCTGCAATCCCAATAGGGTAATGATGTCTTTGTCGGTGATTAAGCCGCGCTTCTCTGGTGCCATCCCTGACGTAATCATGTTGCGGATGGCGTCTAATGATTTCACCGCTTTGCCCTCTGCGCCAGCCTTGGCTGCTGCGCCGGATATAGTCGCTACGGCAAAGGCTGGGTTGCTTACAATAGCGCCTATATTTAATGCTTGCATAAGGCCATTGCCGGTTGGAGACAGCTTACCGATCAGGCGCATGGTATTTTCAGACATTGTGCCTTGCACGAAATCTTCCATAAGTTTAATTTCTTCTGCGTCAAACTTAGCTTTATTTCTCGTGCTATTAAGAATAGACGCAACAGCCTGACGGTATTTATTAACAACATTCCCGCCAGAGCCGGTTGCCGCGGCCCCGCGCTGCGCCTTGTCCATTAACTCCTCAAATAATTCAATTTTCTTGAATCTTCGGTTGTCTGCGCGTGCGAGCTTTAAGGCATCAGATGCTTTCTGATTTCCTGTCATGGGTGCCATATCTATAACTTCGTCAAGCTTGTCTCTTATAAACGCGACTTGAGGGTTGAAACCGCTCTTCCTATATAGGTCAGACATTCCAGCGCGCAGCTTGTCTACCTGAGCTATATTTAAAGTTTTGCCGGTGTGCTTGGATATCATGGCGAGGGCATTATCAACGAACTTCCCTGACTCAGAGTTTGGAACGTAGCTTATGAATATGTTATCAACATCATCCACTATACCCTGAGCCACAAATTTATTGACGCCATCCATATTAACGTCCACCTTCCCCCCGACATCTTCAAAGTTTTTATATGCAGCGTTTTTAGCGTCTCTGGCTGTTTTTACAGAAGGCTGCTCTATGGCTTTTTTCTGGAAAGCCTTAACAGTCTTGTTCTTTATTCCAGCAAGGGTAGATGGGGCCAGCGGCGCAAGAAACGCGCCTGCCACTCTGGCAATAGGCTCATATTCTGTGCTTTCAGTGGCTTGACCCGCAGCTTCACTGCCAAGTCCAGCCGTAACTGCGGCCTTCAGAGCGCCTGCGCCGCCACCCAATGCGCTGGGCAAGAACTCTCCAACGGTTCCAGCATATTGCCCAGCGGTTGTTGGGCTTCGATACTGAACCCTCTCTTCGCCAGCGACAGCAGGCACTATGTCGCCCATCCGCAAACCTTCTGGCACTGGCTCTGCGCCGAATGCACCACGAACAAGTCTGCTTGATAAAGCGCTTACGTCTGACGGCAAATCAAGCAACCCCTTAACGCCGCGCAATGCGCCAGCGCCTGCTGACTGAATAAGCTCACCGGCATATTCGCCAACAGTGTCTACCTCGCCTTCACCCACAATATTCTCGCGCAACGTGCCAAGCTTTAGGCCGCTGGGTTGCGGCTCAGCAGAAGCCGCGCCCATAACATGCTGCTTAACCACACGGTCAACAACCGCCTGATCCGTCCCATCTGGAAAGCTGAGAATTGTTCCGTCTGCAAGCCGCGCCTCAATCATCCGCTTATCCTGTTGCCTTGTGCGTCATATTCAATGACCTTTGCCCCACCCGCCGTTGGCTGCTGCTGTGCCGTTGGTGCGTATGTAAATCCTGCAAGTCTTCTTGCATCTTCGGGATATGCAGAAAACTTCTTCATCGTTTCGTTGTACTGCCTTTCCAGAATATCTAACTGCTCTGCGAATTGAGCTTGAGACTGAGCTTGGTCCAAGTTGTTCAACGTGGATTGCAGGAACCCAATCTCTTGATTTGATACCTGACCCAAGGCACCACCTGTCGGGCTTGCATCACGCATTGCTTGAAGCTTATCAAAGCCAATGTTGGCCTTAATTGTTTCAGTTAGCGCTTTAACGTCGTAAGCCTCAGTTCCAGCTATTCTTGATAATTGGAATCCCGCAAAACCGGCTATTGGCAGCGTAGAGGTTTTTAGCTTTTCTTGGATTTTATCAATATTGCCTGTTATGATTCCGGCTGTTTTCAACTGCCCAGCTTCTGCTGCCTGCCCAGCTTCTGCCGCTTGTGCTTGCTCAATAGCCGCTGGGCCACCCGCAATCGGCTCCATTCTTAAAACAGTTTCGCCAGCCTCATTCACCCCTTCCACAAGCTCATACCCAGCAGGGATAGTCCCTACCTCTGTGCGCCTTTTGCCTGAGCTTTGGAAGTCAGAGAATGTGCCTTTGTACCCTTGCGAAACTGCAAGATCATATTCTTTTATGGCTGCTGTCCGGCTGTCTTTCGGCGCGGTCAAGCTCGCTTGGAACCTTGCCAATTCCTTCTGCCGCTCAAACGCACGACGCTCACCAGCTTCTGCAAATAGCTGCGCTGCTGCTTGCTTCGGGTCTAGCGTTCCTGCTTTTACCATGTCGGCAAGATCAGTCCGGCCAGCCTCTTCAAGCATATTTACCGTGCGGTTGCCTTTGATCTTGTCTGCGCGCCTTGATTGCGCTGCCTGCAAGACTTGCGGCAGGTTTGGGTCAGGATTGATCGACATGCTGTTTAACCATCCAGCAAGCGCGCCAGCCATATTCTTGCGGCGGTCTGTTTTTTCCTGACCGATAAAGTCCTGCTCTGTGAAGCTTAAACCTTGGTTTTCCATGCCTTACGTTCCTTAGCTCATAGAGTAAATTGAGGCCGCGCCCATTAAGTAATCAAACAGACCGGGCTGACGTGATTGCGTTGTTGCCTGTGGCACTGGCGTAGCCCCAAGCGCAGCCAATGGCGCGGCAAGAGCTGCCTGTGGTGCGCCTGTGTATCCAGCGTATTGGCCTTTTGCTGCATCGATGAGCGCCTGCTGCAATCCTTGCTGCAATAAGCCTTGCTGCGCGGTTTGCTGCTGGATTGCTTGCCCTGTGCCAAATGCTTGCTGGCCCAATGCGCCAAGCTGTGATGCTGCGCCAAGGCGTGTACCCATTGCAGCTTGCTGAGCTGCCAAGTTAGCGCGCTGCGCTGCTGCACGCTCCTGAGCGCCGTATGCCTGCGCTGCGGTCTGTGCTGCAACATCCTGACCGGCAAGGCCAAGTGCAGTCTGGTATCCCTGCTGACGCAATCCAGACGCAGTGCGGGCAGCTTGCTCAGCAAACGCTCTGTTTGTCTCAGCTTCCGCGATGCCCTGCCTTGACCCGCCAAATGCCCCTGCACCTGTTGCCTGAGCGCCGCCTATATTCTGCTGCATCTGGCGAGATCTCTCAAGATCCGCAAGAGATTGCTCCACTACCTGACTTTCGTATGGGTTGGTGTACGGCGACAAGGATGTGCCTGCAATTTGTGCTGGCTGGTATGTCTGCGCAGATATGCCCATAGGCGTGAAGCCCAAGCCCTGCTGCGTTGCGCCCATTGCCTGTTGCAACGCACCCGCTGCCGCTTGATTTACGTTAAATCCAGCAGTCGGCGCTAATGGCGCTACTGCTTGACCGCCGCCTTTTCCACCTTGTCCAGCCATTATCTTATCCTTTATCTATTTGCCGCCACCGCCGCCGCGCGACGTTAGCTTGTTGTCGACCAGCCCAAGGCCGCGTCCGACTGCGCCCGCAATTCCACCGCTACCTAAAAAATCGACAACGCTTTCACCAAAGTAGCTGTCTGCGTTAGGATCGCCGGTTGGCGCAGTGTATATGGGGTCATCAGACCTTCCCCCGCCACCCGCAACAGGTGATGCCATAGGCGCAACGGGAGACACCGCTGGCTGGCCGTAATCCCGTATGGCCTCGCCGGTCATTGGGTCGATGAAAAAGCTTTGCAGATATTCAGCTTGCGCTGGGCGCTGTGCGGCAAGCTCAGACACGGCCTGCTCATACATTGGCGCTGCGCTGTAGCCCCTTACCCCGCCAGCGTATTGGGTGGGGGCAGGCATACCGCCCATAATGTCCTGCCTAGACATCTGCGGGCCAACGCCAAATGCAGATGCCACGTCAGCAGTTTGTTGGAATGCCGACTCTTGCATTGGCGTGAATGCTGCAACGTCTGGCCCGTAATAAGGCACATAGCCAATCTGGCTGATGTCCTCTGCTTTAGCCAAGTTGCGGCGTGCCGCATCCTCAATGTAATCTGGAATTGTGATTTGTGACGTCTGTGTGCCGCCCTTGCCGCCTGCCATTATTCAAACTCCTTCAAGTATGAGGCGTGCAATGGAACCCATCCATGCGCCTTCAATGGTTTCTTCCAGCCAAACCGGCCTGTCATCGTCAATGCAGAGCATCCTTGAGATTTTGCCCATGCTACCACATCTTCGTGCATATCTAAAATCTGACCCAATTCACCGCCGCCAAGAAATACGTTTAAAACCTTCTTCTTAGGATATACCACGATTTCAGTTACTATACACCCCCTCGGCGTTGGCCAGAGCTGCATGCTACCTTTGTATATACCCTCGGCAACGTCGATAAAGTCATGCGTGCCGCCTGAGTATTCCAGAGCGGCTTCAATCCAATCGCGGCATCTTTCAAGCTCTTTATCCATGAAGCCTCGTAATCGCTAAGGTTGAGGCAGGGATCGCTGGCACAGGCGAAGACGCTGCGGTGTAGTTTAAGAAGCCGCTTGTGCTGTCTATCATGTAGTTCACTTCCAAGTAGTCATTCGCCGCTACGGTAAATATCTGCGTGCGTGACGTGACCAGCGTGGCGTTATTCTGGTGCAGCGCTGTTGTCATTCCACTGTTGGCTACGTTGGTTCCATTAACGCTGGGCCAGAAGTAGAAGTGAACCGTGCTGGCTGACGTAGATGATATTTGCGCCGAAAACGATATGACGTATTGGCCCGCTTCCTCAAAAACAATCCTTGAAGCTGGCGTTCCCTGTGTTATCCCGTCGTTGCCGGTGGGGGCATCGTAAGTCAGCTTGTACGCTGTGTTTGCTGCTACCGGCACGACGTCAGCCGTCAGAATAAAGTCAGCATGACCATCTTCCAGCACAATCTGCCGAAACTCGCCATTTTTAGACACGACAGGGTAGCCGTTTACGTTATCCCATAAAATAACGC
>Ga0206682_10001057_pt1 | contig 27627 bp, 17 predicted proteins | sample M240m12015metaG_FD_155444 | JGI IMG/M metagenome (GOLD analysis project Ga0206682, IMG submission 155444) | Ammonia-oxidizing marine archaeal communities from Monterey Bay, California, United States - M2 40m 12015 | ecosystem: Environmental > Aquatic > Marine > Intertidal zone | place: USA...
CTCGGACGCACGCGTCGCGTCGCCTCTTTGGGTCCGTGTGATATCTCATGATTTGCGTCGCCTCTTTGGGTCCGTGTGATATCTCATGCGTCGCGTCGCCTCTTTGGGTCCGTGTGGTATCTCATGATTTGCGTCTCGTCTTTGCGTCCGTGTGTCAGAAAAGAGACGCAGACGGCGACGCGACGCGACGCGACGCGACGCGCGTCGACGCGCGCGCGGACGCGCGACGCGCGCGCGCGCGGGCCCGTTTCCGACGCGTTTCCGACGGCGCGATGGCGACGCGAAGCGGCGACGCGTCACCGGGACGACGCGAACGCGAGATCAAAATCACGCTGAAACGCGCGACGCCGGACGCGCGAGGCGAAAACGCGGACGTCACGGTGCGCGTGCGGAGCCTGGACGTGGACGTGGGGACGCTGAAGCGACGATTCGTGGTGAACGCGGTGTGGGACGCGCCGAACGCGGAGTCGGTGGTGCTGATTTACGGGGGGAAGGTTTTGCGAGACGACGAGACGCTGCGAGACGCGTTCGCGCGGGGACGAGAGAGCGTCGCGGCGTACGGAGAGACGGCGGGGGAGGGGGACGGGCGAACGGAAATGGCGACGGTAGACGAGTCGGGGACGGAGGGAGAGGCGCGCGCGGCGGAGGAGTACGTGGTGCACATCGTGGTGCGAAGCGCGCGGGAGACGTCGGCGGAGGATTCGCGGGCGACGACGACGACGACGGCGGAGGGCGCGGTGAACGCGCGCGGCGGCGAGGGCGACGCGCGCGAAGAGGGCGGTCACGAGACTGCGGTGCCGGCGAGCGAGGCGCGGGAGACGACGGCGACGCGGGGCGACGCGCGAGACGCGGGCGCGTCCGATCCGGGAACGCCCGCGATGTTTCGGGGAGACGTTTCGGCGAACGCGTTCGCATCACCGGTGTCGATGTTTCGCGAAGACGCACCGCGCGCGTCGCACGGTGCCCTGGAGCACGCGACGTCGCCTTTGATGAACGCGACGTATCAAGCCGCGTACTACGCCGCGTTCGCGGCTTTATCGCCGTCGTCCACGCCGCCGGGTCCACCACCGCTCGTGGGAGTGGGCAACTTTTTACGCGTCGATGCGGCTTCGAGCGGCGAACATGCTGCGAACGAGCGCACCGGAGTAGACGACGCGCAGCAGCGACAACGCATGGAGAACGGGCTGCCGCCAGAGCTAAACATTCCCCCGGGCGCGCGCGTGCGAGTGATTCACATTCGCATCGACTTGAAACTCATCCTAAAGCTCGCCATGATGGTTTTCTTTATGTCGCAGGATGCGAGCGCGGCAAAGACGGCCATGTACGTTGGCGTCGCGATCTTAGTGTACCTGCAGCAAACCGGCGCCCTGGCGCCGGTCGCGCGGTGGATCACCGGCAACGATAACATCGGTAGAAACGGATTAGAGCGACAAAATGCGAGACGAAACGGCGGCGAGGGAAGAAACGCCGACGGTGCAGCGAACGAAGATCAACCGATCGTCGCCCCTTTCAGGGCGACGCACGCGGCGGGGCACACGACGATGCCGACATCGTACATAGGCGAGATCAAAATTTTCGTGTATAGCTTGTTTGCGTCCATCTTCCCATCGTGGTTGCCCCCTCGGTTGCACGAGGCACGCGACGCGCGAGCGGCCGTGCGCGAGCACCAAGATTGATGAACTTACGAAACGATTCTTTCAAACACCGAGCATGTAACAGTAAAACAATGTGCCAACGAATGTATTAAATCGCTTATTCTAGAAACCCGTCAATGCGCGTGCTGGTGCGAGTTTTTCAGCGCCATGCGCCCGTTCGTCGGAACCACCGGTCTTTCGTTCGCGACCGCACCCTCCGACCGTGCCGATGACTCGAGCGTGAGCTGGCTATCTTCGCGGTGAATTACGCAGGCGTTGAGCGTCGCCGGCGCGATAGCACGCGGACTCGAGCGCTTCGCCCCGGTGTACTTTTCGTACGCATACCAAGCCACGCCCGCTGAGTTCAAAATTATACCAGCCACGTTTGTCGCGCTCGCCCGCACGTGAAACGCAAACAAACCGAAGACGCCTTGAACTATGCCTTTCGTCCGTCCCACCACCGACGTCGTCAGCGCCTCGTTCAGCTGCGTGCACAGGTACGTCGCGTAGTTCAATATGAACGCGCTCGAGCACGAGCACAAAAAAGCAATCAAAAACCCAAAGTGGCCGAGGTAGGGATAATCCAATAACCCGCGGTGCTCGCCGAACACGAAACAAATCGCCAAGCTCAACGGCGCGCTCCACAACGAGTTGTACAACAACAATGTGAACGAATCCAACTGCAATTCGTCCCCAATCTTACCAACCAACACAACATACATCGCCGTGCACAGCGCACTGCACAGCGCAACTAGGTACCCTAGGAAATTAAACTCCAAATCTCCCGTACCGGCGCACACTCCCCCGAGCGTGGTCAACCACACCGCCGCCTGCACGCGCGCCGGCGCCACTTTCCCCATCATCACCCAATCGATCGCCATCACGAACGGCGTCGTCGCCGACTTCAACACCCCGTACATCGGGATGTTTATCATCGACAGCGCCTTCATGTCGAGCACGAGTTTCATTTGAAACACCGCGCTCACCACGCCGACGCGCTTGAACGCCTTCGCGTTAAAGTTCCCGCGAAACCCTTTCCCCCCCCGCGGCGAGATCGCGCCCACGTGCTCCAGCGCGACGATGGCAAACACCGTGAATATCGTCTGCGCCGTGACGAGCGTCGCCGGGAACTTAAACTTCCACGTCGCGAAGATGGACTTGTTGAGAAACACCGTCGCGATGGACGTCGAACCGTAAAACAAAGACGCGGACGCGCCCTTACGACGCCTGCGCGCGTCGCTGTCGCGATGCGTCGGAAGCCCCATCGCGGGCGCCTCTTCGATCGCGCGCTGGCGTCGCGCAGACCGCTCCGTCGCCGCCCGCGCGCCTCGGAATGCCTCCGCGAGATTTGGATAGCGCGCGCTCGACACACTCCGACGCCCCGCGCGCGCGCGCATCGCCCATGCTCGCGCGCGCGATCGCTCGTAAACGCCACGCGGCGTCGCGCGCGGCGTCGTCCTGGCGCGCGCGCGACGTCGCGGCGACGGGATCGCTCGAAAGCGTCCCGCGGTCGGACGCGTCGAGGTCGACGGAGGAAGTTTCGTCGCCGCGCGCGCGCGCGTCGAGCGATCGCGCGACGCGAGCGGACGTTCCGCGGTGGTATTCGACGTCCTCGCGCACGCCCGAGGACGTGCACATCGCGCACACGCGCACGCACGTCACGAAACACCTGTGGAGGGAGAGACTGCGCAAGGCGGAGAGCGGCAAGGCGGCGACGAAGCTGAGCGAAAAGCTTCTGCCGCGCGAACCGAGGACGCACAGCGCCGTGTACGTGTGGCAGAGCGATGAAGAAATGCGGGAAATGTATAAATCGCACGGCAGTGGGGCGGTGCGGATGGGGAGGATATTGGAAGATTTGGACTCGCTCGCGGGAAACATCGCGTTTTTTCACGCAGACGACGACGACGATACGACAAAGACGCCGCAGTTGGTGACGGCGAGCGTCGATAGAGTGCGACTGAATCGACCTTTGTCGCTAGATAAGGATGTGGTATTGCGGGGGGAGGTGGCGTTCGTGGGGACGTCGAGTATGGTGATTCGTATGGAGGCGGACGACGACGGCGCCGTCGAGGATGCGACGGTGGACGACGACCGCACGGAACCGGCATTGGCGGCAGATTTTACCTTCGTGGCGAGAGATCCGGAGACAAACAAATCATGGCCGGTAAACCCGTTGGTTTGCGTGTCGAGGCGACACAAAGAACGAGCGCAAGAGATTCAAGCGTCGATTTTGCGCAAGCGTTTGAGATCGAAAAAGGGCGACGCCGTGTTGAACGAGACGCTCATAAAACATCGAACGGAGTGGGTGCGCTCGATTCGTGAACGCGCATGCTTGAACCAAGAGATGCCAGCGTTGACTGCCGGTTATAATGAAGTCATGACGACGCAGACAATGGCGGAAAATATGTTTGTCGCGCAGCCGCAGCAAAGAAACCTCTCTGGCAGAGTCTTTGGCGGGTTCCTACTTCGCCGAGCGTACGAGCTCGCGTTCGCGAACTGTCAGCTCTTCTCCGGTGGGCACCCGATGTTCGTTGAGATGAGCGATATCGATTTCACGCTTCCCGTGAACATCGGTGATCTCGTTCGTTTCAAATGCAAAGTATTGCACACGGTGAATGCGGAGGAAGCGCGATGCGGCAAGCCGAGCGTCTACCTCGAAGTTCGCGCCATCGTTACCAACCCTCATAAAGTCACCTCTGCGGTGGCTAATAAATTCTTCTTCAAGTTCAACGTCGCCGAATTCGCCGAGGCGGACGGCACGACCACGGGCGAGCCCGTTCGCCTTCGCCGTGTGCTTCCCGAATCGAACGACGAGGCGTTGTTGATTTGGGACAAGTGCATCCGACGCACTCTGTGCGATGACAACGACTTTGACGTGCGCAACAACTTGAGCATGATGACGACGTAGGGTCTTGTTCTATTTTTTTAGTTAGTTTATCTTTCTGTTGTAAACTCTCAATATCTCTTGAAACTCCGCCGTCTTGAAGACGAACCGTCTCGTCGCGCCGACGTTGCTTCCTCGGACAATCAAACGCCTTTGCTGACGCGACTGCTCGTGCTCACGAGGCGTCACATCAGCGCGCGATATTCATGGTGGTTCGTCGAACGAGCACTGGCGCGACATCGCTTCCCGGCGACTATCCCGACGATGGTCGCTGCGCCAACGCCCTTCGACGCCTTGACATGTACGCCCACGCGCCGCCTGAAATCTCAGGCTTCACCGAGCGCACGGTTGGAGGTGGTTTATTCACAATCGTCGTCTCGTTGATCTTCATCGCGCTGTTTACGATGCAAGTCAGTGCGCTGTTCGCGGCGACGTACGTCACGGACATCGTCGTCGATCACACCGCGGACGCCAAGCTACGAGTGAACGTTCGCGTGGATTTCCCATTCGTCGAATGCGAGTTCCTTCATCTGGACGTGGTCGACGCCATCGGCTCGCGAAAGACGAACATAAGCGGTGAAAACGTCTACAAACATCCGTTGAGCGGGCCTATGAAGTACATGAACATTCAACACGCGGCGCCGGTGAACGCCGAGACGCTGGACGACGCGTTCGAGTACGGCACTACGACCGACTACGACCACTACGGCAACAAAAGAATCGCATTCGACATCGCGGGGTTAGACATGTTCGAGCACATGGTTCGCGTTCATCATGGATTACTCCTCGTGAACTTTCACGCGCCGTGGTGTTTGCACTGTCGGAATTTCGCGCCGATCTGGGAGCACGCGGCTGAGATGGTGCGTCTCGAGTTGCGTCGCACCGGACGCTCCCGACTTTCGCTCGGCATGGCCTCCGTGGACTGCTCGACGGAAAAGAATGACGAGTTGTGCTCGAAATTGCACGTGCAAGCGTACCCATCCGTGCGCGTCTATCGCGCCGGGTCTTTGCATCCTTCGAAAGAAAATCAAACGTCGATTGCAGAGTTACACCGCGAGGCTGAGAACATTCAATTCGAGGTGTATCACGGCAAGCGCAGCGCTGAAGCGATCGCGGCTTTCGCAGATTCTCTGCTGAAAGAAATCGAAGCCGCGACAGAGGACGGCAACGACGAGGCATCGCCAAAGAAACGAGGCACGGTTTTCGGACACGATGCCGATGGTGACGGTCGGCACGATTCCGTCGTGAGAACGCCTGGTTGCTCCGTGAATGGTCAATTCAACGTCAATCGAGTGCCGGGAGCGTTTTATTTTGTGCCTCGATCGCGATCGCACTCGCTCGCGGACGTGGACATGACGCACGTCGTTCGACACTTATCATTCGGCGAGCACGTTCCAGGTAAACCCAGTTTCATTCCACGACATTTGCGCAAAGCTTGGAGCCTCATTCCAGTGGACATGGGAGGGAGATTCGCAAAGAAAGACAACGGCGGCGGCGGCGCCCAGTTTGACGCGCGTGAAAATCGAAGAACGGCTTTTGAACACTACATGAAGGTGATTCCACGCACGTTTGCGCCGATTGACGGGGCACCGATTCAGATTTACGAGTACACATTTTCGAGCAACCATTTCGACGTGCACGGAAGCGCTGAAGAACGCGAGATGATATATTACGATCGCGTGGAAGAGCATGCGATGGATGATGAATTTCGCCGCCCTCGCGGTCCCGTGGTGAAGTTTTCGTACGACTTGTCGCCAATGCAGGTAAAAAACTCAACTCGAAAATTACAAAACACTAACCACGTTCGCTAATAGGTCATTACACGGGAGATGCGCAAACCACTCCTCGAATGGGTGCTCGGGTGCAGTGCGATTTTGGGCGGCTTGTACACGTGCTCGGTTTTCGTCGAGCACGCGCTGCACGCCAGCTCGCGCGCCGTCAAGCGCCGCCTCGGGAAAACACACTAGATCTCCGGTCGCTGAGGTTCCCCCGGCCCATCTGGGACCTCGCTTAGCGCTTTCACGAATTCATCACCGATATTTCCATTCGCGCACAGCACTCGTCGCGCGTAAATGTCGAACGCGTCTCCCGAAGGATCGAACACGACGCCGCCAGCTTCGCGCACAATAATCGTTCCCGCCACGCAATCCCATGGTCCGCCGAACCCGATCTCGAAGAACCCATCCAGTCTACCCATCGCCACGCCGCACATGTTCATCGCACACGACCCTGAGCACCGCACGCTGCGTGACTTTTCCACCAACGCTCGCACGCGACCCATAATCGCGTCCACCGTCTTCCCGTCCCTGTGCACGCCAATCTCCGTTCCGATCAGCGCCTTCCCCAGCGTTCGCACCGCACTGCACGAAATTTTCTTCCCATTCAAAAACGCCCCGCGTCCTCGCACCGCGGTGAACATTTCGTCCGATATCGGATTAAAAACGACGCCCACCGTCGGTTCGCCGCCCTCGCACAACCCCACCGACACGCAACTAAACGGATACCCGTGCACAAAATTCGTCGTCCCATCCAGCGGATCGACGTACCAGCACCTCACCGACGTCGTTTTCGACAATTCTTTCGCCCCGCTCGCCGCGTGCGTCTCTTCTCCGACGACATCATCCTCTGGAAACGCTTCCCGCAGCGCGCTCAAGACTAAATCTTCACACAATTTATCAGTCGCCGTCACGAGATCCACCGCGCCTTTGTACTCCACGCTCGTCTCGTTCGAGCGATCGCGCGTCCACGCGCGCGCGATCTCCGCTCCCGCGACGCGCGCCGCGCGCTCGGCGACGCGTAATTCTCGTTCGTGATCCATCAAAGGCGTCGCCGTCCCGAGGCGGTGCGTCCCGAAGTGTGGCGCCATCTCGCGTCGCGCGCGCGATGCGTCGCGCGAGCGCGGCCGAGGCGTCGACGAGCGACGGCGCGACCGCGCGCGCGGTGATCAAGAGCGAGGCGGCGTTCGCGGACGCGCTCAGGACGCATAAATCGAGGCTGTTGGTCGTCAACTACGGCGCCGAGTGGTGCAAACACTGCGCAAAGTTGACGCCCGCGATCGACGCGCTGCGCGAGCGCTGGGGCAGCGAGGTCGCGTTCGTGGACGCGGACGTGGACGCGCTGCCGTTCACGGCGCGCGCGGTGCGATGGACGCCGACGGTGGCGTTTTACAGAAACGGACGGTTGGTGGACGAGTGCGAGCGAGCAAAGCCGACGCAGGTGGCGGATCGCGCGTGGTTGCACGCGTGTCACGACCCGGACGATGGGGAAGGAAGTAGTGGGAGAAAGTAGTACATTTGTATATTCACGAACTAATGAAGCGATTAATACTCGGCGACGGTGGCGATGCGCTCGGTTTCAGACATGGCGTCGCCGCGAAACCCGACGGCGACGACGTCCTTGCCGAGCTCGAGCGTCCAGGTTTCGGGCGCGCCCGCGGGGACGATTTCGAGTGCCTGATCACCCGCGCTCGCGAAGACGTCCTTTAAGAGTTCGTTCACGTCGATCGCTTCGTCTTCTTCCTCGTCCGAGTCGAACAGATCGGCGGTGAAGTCGTCGAAATCGATGTTTAATTTCGAGCACGTCTCGGCGATGGCGGCACGAGCGTCGGTTCTGTTCTTGTTCTCCACGCCTTCGGTGAGAGATACGATGGCGCGTTGCGTCGGTGCCATCGTCAACAAACGTTTCTGGTCTTGCATGCGCTGTGCGTGCACGTCGTACGATGACAACGCTTTCTTGATCGATCGCTCGATTTCCTCGAGATGCGTCACCGTCGCCTCGACGTTCAAGTTGCGATTGTTCGGAGTTTGCTCGATAGCGGGCAAGATTACCTTGGACAGCAAGTCGACAAACTTTTGTCGAATCGCTGATAGCTTTTCTCCGCTCTTCGTCAAGCTTTGAATATTCTTCAGCGCCCGGCTAAGCGTGGCGTGATATTTTTCGTGCAACTCGTGCACCTTGAGCCAATACTCTGACGTAGGTTGAACCGTCGACGACTTGGTGGCGGCGGCGATGGCTTGACGCTTAGTTTCCGCTTGCATCGCCATCGCATCCGTCGCCACGAGATCGGCGACAAATCCTTGAAGCTCGGGATTGATTATCGTCGGACGCTGCGCCCGTAACTGATTCGTCAACGACTTGAACATGTGCAAATCGAGGTGATCTTTGAGCTTGTTAACGTAAATCTGCCTCCTCACCTGCGCGTCTTCGGTCGATTGAAACTCGTTTGCGATCGCCGTCTTCCCTTTATTCTCTTCCAACCATCGCTTCAAGATGTCCCTTCGCATGGTTTTCTGATCCACCGGCGACAACGCTTCAAAATACGCTCGCCCCTCTTCGTACGGCGAACGCGCCGTCGAAGTCGAAGCCGCTTCGCCACCTCCCACACCCTCCGTCTTCGCCCGCTTCGCCGGCGCTTCCGCCATTTTTAAGCCTTGCGCTTCCATATTCTTTTGCGCCCTGTCGCGTATGATCTTCTCCGAGATCGACTCTATTTTGTTTAAAACTTTGCGCTTGTACGACTCTTCGCTCTTGCACTTTTCGAACAGCATCTTCTCCAGCTTCGTCGCCGCCACCCTAGCGTTCGTGACGACCGCGTCCGCGTAGGGCGGATCTTTCGCGGAGAGCATCGCGGTCATGCTGTCGAGCGCGGACGATGCGTGCGCGGTCAGTCTTCGCCCGTCGGCGCGTTTTCGTCGACAATTCCAGATGATTGATGATTGACTTTGCGCGCGCGGTTCGTCGTCGCTCGGGAGCACCACGCTTCGAAACGCACAGTTCCTCGCGGTTCTCGTCGCGATTGACGCGCGAGCGCCATTCATCGTCGTCTTCGCCCATTGTGCGCGGTGCGTTCGCGGCGCGAAGTGCGGTTCGAAGGCGCGAGGAGTCAAAAATGAAGGCTTTGCGTATTACACCAATGCGAGTGCGAGAGAAGAATCAGTGCTCGGTCATGCGATGACGTTTGCAGACTTGGGAGAATCTTTTGCGGTGACGACAAGCTTCCCCGTGGACGACGGGTCGACGTCGACGACGGCGGTTTGATCCTCGTTGACGTCGCCTCGAAGGATGGCTTGGGCTACGGCGGTTTCTAATAAGCTCTGCACCGCGCGCTTCACGGGACGAGCGCCGAATGCGGGGTCGTAGCCGGTGTCGGAGAGTAACGCAACGGCTTCGTCGGAGACTCGGAGTCCAATCTTACGATCAGCGAGACGGGAGGTGACGCGTTCGACTTGTTGTCGAACGATGGCGGTGACTTGATCCTTCGCAAGCGGATCAAAGACGATCCACTCGTCCACACGGTTGATGAACTCCGGTCGGAAGTGTCCACGCACAGCATCCATCACACGCTCGCGTCTAGTTTCTTTCGAAGCTTCGTTGGTGTCGAGCACATATTCACTACCGATGTTTGACGTCATGATGAGAATAGTGTTTTTGAAGTTGATCAAACGCCCTTGCGAATCGGTGACGCGACCATCGTCCAAAATCTGAAGCAATACGTTGAAAACATCACCGTGTGCTTTTTCCATCTCGTCGAAAAGTACGACAGAATACGGACGGCGTCGTACCGCCTCGGTGAGTTGACCGCCTTCCTCGAAACCGACGTACCCGGGCGGAGCGCCAATCAAGCGACTCACAGAGTGTTTTTCCATATACTCGCTCATATCGATGCGAATCATCGCTTCCTCGGTGTTGAACAAAAAGTTTGCCAATGTTTTGCACAGCTCCGTTTTACCCACGCCCGTGGGGCCGAGGAACATGAAACTCGCAATCGGGCGGTTCGGGTCAGAGAGACCCGCGCGAGAGCGCTGAATAGCCTCGCACACAGACTGCACGGCTTCATCTTGGCCGACGACTCGCTTGTGAAGTTCGGCGGGTAAATCAAGAAGTTTTTCCCGCTCGCCTTGCTGGAGCTTGGCGACGGGAATACCGGTCCACTTGGAGATGACGTCCGCGATGTCGGCCTCGGTGACTTCGTCGCGCAAAAGAGTCGGTCCCTCCGAAGTAGCGAGCTCGAGCACTTCCTCTGCCTCGTTTAGTCTTCGCTGCAACGTCATGAGCGTACCGTACTTCAACTCAGCCGCTTTATTCAAGTCATACTCACGCTCGGCGCGCTGAATGCTGTTCGTAACCGAATCAATTTCTTCCTTCAAAGTCTGAATCGCCTTCAACTTGTTTTGTTCACCTTGCCATTGATCGTTGAGCACCGACTGCTTTTCGGTGAGCGCCTTCAGATCGCTGTCGAGCTTCTCAACTTTGGATTGGATCGAGCGCGCGTCTCGCGAAGCGCCTGGTCGCGACAACGATATCTTCTCCATTTGAAGTTTCAAAATCTCGCGATCGATTTCATCCAAAACCGTCGGTTTCGACGTGATTTCCATCTTGAGCTTGGCTGCGGACTCATCTACGAGATCGATCGCCTTGTCCGGCAAGAAGCGATCGGCGATGTATCGGTCGCTGAGTGTCGCCGCTTCGACCAAGGCAGAATCAGAGATCGAGACCCCGTGATGAAGCTCGTAGCGTTCGCGTAAACCTCGCAAGATACTGATCGTGTCCTCCACCGTCGGCTGCGCGATTAAAACTTGTTGGAATCGACGTTCGAGCGCGGGATCTTTCTCGATGTACGTGCGATACTCATCCAACGTCGTTGCTCCGATGCATCGCAGCTCACCTCGCCCGAGCATGGGTTTGAGCAAGTTACCCGCGTCCATGCCGTTGCCCCCGCCGCCTCCGCCTCCGGCGCCGACGACGGTGTGAATCTCGTCGATGAAAAGGATAATTTTCCCCATGGAGTCGGAAACTTCCTTCATCACCGCCTTTAGCCTATCTTCAAACTCCCCTCGAAACTTTGCGCCGGCGATGAGCAAACCCATGTCCAATGACATGATTTTCACGTCTTGGAGAGACGTCGGGACGTCGCCTCGAACGACGCGTTGCGCCAGTCCCTCCGCCACCGCCGTCTTCCCTACCCCGGGTTCTCCGATCAACACCGGATTATTCTTCGAGCGACGACTTAAGATTTGAATCGTGCGACGAATTTCATCGTCTCGGCCGATGACGGGATCCAACTTCCCCGCCCGAGCCTCCTCCGTCAAATCCCGCGAGTACTTTTTCAGCGCCTCGTACTTATCCTCGGCGTCTTGATCCGTCACGTTCTCTCCCCGACGCAGCGTGATCACCGCGGCCTCGAGATTCGCGTACGTGATCCCCAAATCCGCCATCAATCCTTTCCCAAATCTCTCGTCTCGCGCCAGCGCGAGCACCAAATGTTCCACCGCCACGAACTCGTCCGACATGCCGCTCGAAATCGTCCGCGCGTCGTCCACGAGCGACTCCAAAAACCTCCCCAGCACCTGTTGCGCCGCCCCGCTCACCTGCGGCTGCCCCGCGATGAAATCACGCGTTCTCGATATCACTAATTTCAAATCCTTCACTCCCGCTTGGGCGAATATCCGCATCGCGAACGCGTCCTTTTGCGAGCACAGCGCCTCGCACACGTGCTCCGTCTCCACGATTTGTTGTTTGCTCTGTTTCGCCACCTCCGGCGCCCGCACGATCGCGTCCCACGCGCGCGCCGTGAACTCATTCTGGCTTATCTTCTTCCCTCCGCTCCCGCCCGCGCCCGCGCTCGCGCGCGCGACCGCGCGCCCTCGTCGTCGCGCCGAGGCTTCGTCATCGCGTCGCGCGTCTTCGACGCCCCTCCCGACGCGCGTCGCCGTTCGACGCGTCGCCGTCGCGCGCGCGCGCCGCGCGCGCGCGACGCCCGCCCGCGTCGTCGTCGTCGTCCCGGTCGCCGTCGTCGCCATCGCCGTCGTTCGCGCGCGCGTGTGCCGTCACGTCGCGTCGCGCCCGGCCCATGACGCCTCGATTCGTCGTCGTCGTCGAGCGCGACGCGCGCGCGCGCGGAGACGCGCGCGTCGAGCGCGACGCGCGTCCGCTGACGCTCGACGACGTCGACGCGCGCGCGCGGTCGCTGCGCGTTCGCGTCGACGCCGACGCCGCGCGGTGTCGGGTGTCGGCGCGCATCGCGCGCGCCGCGCGCGGCGCGGACGCGGTGAGCGTCGTCGAGCGCGCGATCGGGCGACGAAACGTCGCGCGGTGCGCGCCCGTGGGCGACGGCGAGGCGTGGTGCGTCGACGTGGAGCCGGACGAGGGCGAGAGCTTGAGCGCGTGCGCCGAAGCCATCGCGGACGCGGCGAGGGCGATCGCGACGAGCGACGACGGCGACAGGGCGACGTGGGCGACGCACGATTACTTTGGGGAGTGCGATAACGGATTTTGAGGCGCGCGCGGAGACGGAGACGCGGCGGAGACGGAGACGCGGGCGTCGGGACGCGGGCGGGACGCGGGACGCGGGCGGGACGCGAGGGCGACGCCGCAGAACGCGACGCTCGTCTCGACTCGAGATGGCGACGCGACGCGCGCGGGCGATCGTCGTCGTCGCGTGCGTCGCGTGGGCGATCGCGAGCGGGGTCACGCGCGCGGACGCGCTGTGGGGACGTCGCGGGGGGGGGGCGAACGCGGCGAGCGCGGGCGCGGCGGACGATCGGCGCGTGTGCTTCGTCGCGGCGACGGTTCCGTGGACGTTCGGCGCGTACCAGGCGCAGGCGCTGGGACTCTCTAAAGCGTTCGCGGATAATGGGTACGAGACGTTTTGGATGCCGCGCGTGCCGGGGGTGCGGTTGCCTCCGGGCGAGTACGCGGATTGGCGCCGCGCTCGCGAACGCTTCGCGGGCGACGTGCGCGCGCCGACGAAAGCGGAGCAAAAGGCGATGGAGCACCTGACGTTTTTGGGCGTGCCGGACGTGCACGCGCCGTACGCGCGGATAAACGAGCTGTCGATGACGATGAAGCAGGTGAACGAGGCGTCGTCGACGCACCGACTGGACGCCTTCGTGTTGCTCATGGATATCGGACAAATGTATTTCGATGGGTACGATTTCGCCGTGCCCGTGGTTTTGTGGATGCCGTATCACCACGAAGAAGCGGACGCGTCGGTGGCGGTGGTCCGGACGTACTCGGGCGTGGCGGCGTTGTCCGACACCACGGGTCGCGCGATCGCGACGGAGCAGCCGCTCACGCGCACGATTCCTCATTTTATCGATCGCGCGTCGCTCAACGCGCTCGCGGACTCTTTCGAGACGAAACTGAAAATCGCCGACGATGTCAAAAATAGACGCAAAGTCATTCGCCGCGCGGTGTTTGATTCTAAAAAGTACGACAGAATGTTCTCGAGGAGCATCGACGAAGTCGACGACGACACCTTCTTGGTGCTCATGCAAGGTGGCAACTACGAAAACTCTGACAGGAAAGGATGGGTGGCGTCAATCAACGCGTTCGCTGAATTTCAACGAGCGAACCCGAAATTAAAGACGCACCTCTGGATTCATACGGTGGACAGCGCTATGACGCAAAACGATCTGAACCACAAGAGCAAGCCGCCCGTCGCGGTTTTGCGAACGGGTATATCCCTACGTGCCGCGCTTCAACGCGCACAAATTCCATCGAACATGTACACGCTGGATGAGAATTTGCACGACAAGGTTTTCACGTCGGCACTGAAAAGACACGCCGACGTGTGTTTGCACACGTCGAAATCGGAAGGTTTCGGCATGGTCGTCCTCGAGTGCCAAGCGCTGGGTACGCCCGTAGTGACGACGAACTACACCGCGATGCGCGATTACACCAAATATGGGTTAGCGGTCGAAATTGGGGCACGTGAATCGATACAAGGTGCGTATTTCGCAGCGCCGAGCGTACCGGGCGGCGCCGCGGCTTTGACGGCTATTGCCACGGGCGCGGCAAGTCTTCCTCTGGTCGAAGACGTGTACAAGTGGATCGATGAAGAGCTTTCCTTGAGCGCGGTCTTTACAAAGTTCGAATCTCTCCTCGGCGAAGCCAAGATTGCGCACGCAAAGCGTACACCGTGGAGCCAAGTCGACACGTACAAAACTAGACCGCTCTTCACCGTGACCACCGATGAATATCCGAGACTCGCGACGTGGGACACTCCTTGGACGCTGTACCACCATCCGGGCGTCGAAGTTGATTACGATACGATTCAGCGGATGTTGATTCAAGCGACAAGTTCAGGAGATTATTACGTCATCGCCGTGGCTCAGACGCGAAGAGAAGGCGTATTACTGCCGTTCGATCCTCAAGATGGTGTGCACAACATCAACCCGTACCACGTCGCTATCGTTCGCACGTGGATGCTCAGGCAGTTTCAAGAGGCGAACAGTTATATATGGTCATCCGTGTATCAAATCATGCAAACGTGCGGCGATCACAAGTTTTTCTTGCCGCTTCCGGAGGGGCTGGCGAACATCAAGCCAAACCTGGATCCGGAGATCGCGAGCCGCGACGAGCTGTAGTTATGTAAGGAGTAATTATAATGGTAGTAGTGCAGTGAATAAACTGACAGTGCTAAAGTTGTTTTAATCCTGATGAAAACTTTGGCTGCGAGTCCGCTTCTTGTGCGCGAATGAGCGCTTGGATCGCAGCGTGTTGAGCGTGGCGGTGAAGTTGCCAACCGCCATGAGAACGAATAAGACGCCCGCCACGGACGCTTGCCACTCTCGCATGATGTGGCTTTCTATGCGATACGTCGTCATGACCACGAACAGCACGCTCGCGCCGACGTACAGTTGCATCGCCTGCAAACCGAACAGGAGTGGGTACAAAAGCTTGAGCTGTCCGCCCGAGAGTTCAATCGACGCCACGTCCATGGGCGACGCTTTCCCCATCGCCACGCGCGTGTACAAGCGGAAACGCTGGTATCTATTTTGGACTAACATCACCACTCCCTGAAGCGTGGTGAAGAGTAAGAATCTCAAAGTGAACGCCTCGCACGCGGGCGAATCTAAATCCATCGTCAACACGCACAGCGCCATCGCCGCCGAATAGTAGTGGTGCTTAATCCACCACGGACGAATCGTCGACCCGTTCACGCGCAAAATGTTCTCCCGCAGCGCGAGTGCGGTGTAAAAGTACAAAAGCCACACCCAATACAGCTGCAGTGCGATCGGATAAAACGCCCTCAAGTATCCAATCTGCGTCGCGTCCAGCGCCTTCGGGTGCACGCGTTCGCTGTATCCGAGCAACAACGCCAACGGCGCCAACACGTAAACCACCGTATTTTGATCGCGAAAGTGATAATACTCCTCCTTCAACCGCAATCTCGCCTCTTGTCTCACGGAATTGATCTCCACCGCTCCCCCGACGAACAGTCGCAGAAACCGCGAGTGCGTCGTCTTCGGCTTCATGTACCCGTACAAGTCTCCACCCGGTCCCGCGCCTTGTATCACCCGTCTCGCGCCGTACAGCGCCGCGCGCGTCTCCATCGTATCGTACGCCCCGTCCCCCTCCTTCGCTTTCCCCTCCATGTCCATCAGCGCATCGTTCAGCGCCGAGAGTTCAAGTTTCAGCGACTTCATGTTTGAATCCAACTGCGCCACGCGTCCACTGATCACGTGCGCGCGTCGCTCGACGTCGCACGCCGCGTCCGCGACGGCGTCCGGCGCGTCCCTCTCGCGCGTCGCGTTCGCGTTCGCGTCCATCGCGCGATCGAACGCGTCGCGAATTCGTTTCGCGCGCGTCGCCCTCTGTCGCGCGTCGCCACTCCGCGCGGCGCGACGTCGCGCGCGATGCGTCGACTCGCGCGCGCGCGCGCGACGCTGCGGTCGGCGCCGTTCGCGCGCGCGGCGACGCACGCGACGACGACGTTCGACGGCGTCGCGCCGGGCGCGACGGTGGCGTTCGACAGCGAACGCGCGCGCGTGGACGTCGTCGTCGCGCCGCACGCGTCGGCGACGGAGCGCATCGAGATCGAGATCGCGGACGACGCGCACGACGCCGAGTTCGAGATCACGCGCGCGCGAGGCGACGGCGGGCGAGGGGAGGTGGTGCTGGTGCGGGACGCGAGGACGGGGGCGAGGGACGGGACGCGCGCGGCGGTGCGGGCGAGGATACCGCCGAGATTTTGCGGCGTCGACGCGCGGTTGAGGGGGGAGAACTCGACGATTTTGGTGGAATCGGTCGTCGAGGCGGGGGTGAAAGTGCGCACGAACGGCGGGGACGTGGAATTGGGGACGATCAAAGGGTCGACGATGGACCTGGATACGAGCGGAGGCGCGGTGCGCGCGCGAGGATCGGTGAGCGCGGATTCCAGAGTGCGCACCGCGGGGGGGGACGTGACGATGCGCGGTAAGTTTGTTGGGTCGGTGGTGTACGTAGACACCGAACCAGAAGGGAAGTTTCACGCTGAGGCGGTTTTTGGGGATAAAGTGAACGTCAACACCGGCGGCGGCGACGCGACGGCGAAGAGTCTACGCGTGGGTGAATTCGGTCTCGTGCGCACGAGTGGTGGCGCCGTCTCCATCGGAAGTTTAGAGGGTGCGGGTGAAGAAATGATCGGTATCGATTCAGGCGGCGGCGACGTGTCTGTCAAATTCGCCGAGCGCGTGCACATCGCGCACGTCAATTCTCGAGGCGGAGGCATCGACGCCTCCTTTCCGAGCGGCTTCTCTCCCCAACCACACGTCATCGGCGTCTACCGCGACGCGATCGTCGACGATATCGTCCAACTTCCCTCCGCTGACGGCGTCGAGGGCGTAAAATCAGCGCCACCGACCGCTCGCGCGCGTCTCGTCCACGGTTCCGCCGACGAAGTCGCTCGCAAAGTCGCCGCCGCCGCCGAGGGCAGTTTCGTCACCCTCGACGCCTCCAACGTCGCCGACGCCGGCATCGTGCGCATCGACACCCATTCATGGTTCACCTCCGCGCTCGCCGCCGCGCGCGCGTCGTCCAGTCGCTAATATTTATCATCTTTGTTGTTGTAACTGTATTCGCGTTTTGTCGCTCCAGAGTTTGAAATTCCTTTTTCACCCAACCAACTAACTCGTCATCTTTCGAAGGCGCCGCACACACGCGCGCGCGCGCGCGGCGCGCGGGGCGAGCGCGAAAGTACCATGTTGGCGCGCGTCGCGTCGTCGATGCGCGCGTCGTCGTCGCGCGCGGATCGAGCGACGACGACGAATAAAAGTTTGAGTTTCGACGATGGAGCCGACGACGATGGAGCCGATGACGACGCATCGGTGTCGCTGTCCGACGCGGACGCGCTGATGGCGATGTCGAGGGCGGTGCACGGCGCGGCGCTGATCGCGGCGTCGACGGCGCGGTGTGATTTGGTATGAACGCGAACGCGAACGCGAACGCGAACGCGAACGCGAACGCGAACGCGAACGCGAACGCGAACAATTCGCGAGCGAAGAGTGAAAGACTGATGAATGGCGATGCCGCGATGTAGGTGTCGTGTTGTTACATTATGTGTTACCTCGCGCTGTGCGCGTCGACGCGACCGGTGGCGAGGGCGGTGTTACGGTCGACAAAGGCGGTGACGTTTACGACGTTCGTCGCCGGAGGATTTTTGTTCGCGCAGGTCGTTTTTCAAACGTCGTACGCCGCGATCGGGGCGGAACGAGTCCCAACGAAATGGCTGGAAGTGTTCGGGTTGCAAAAGTTCGATGAAGCGACGGTCGGCACGCGTTCGCTCATTCCGGATGCGTTCGTGGCTTTGACGTCGCTGTGGGCGCGAGGCGAATTGAGACGAGAGTTGGCTCATTTGGAGGCTGGCGGGTCGAGAAGAACCACAGCGATTGCGAAGTACTTGCGACGAGGTTTGATGTTCGTCGTCGGGCTGACAGAGGAAGATTTGCGGAATACGATACAGAAATGGTGGCGTCTGCTCGGTTTCATTTGTTGCGGCGTCGTGGGATACTCGGCAAACGGAGTGTTGCAGTTTCTCCTCTTCGTCGCGGTGCACACGCGTTTCGTCGGCGGGCGCGGTGATCCACGCACGTCACGTTTGACGCGACTTGAGCACGCAATTTCAACCACGGGTAAAATGCAATTCCTGACGGGATTGATCATATTCGGGTCGTATGTGTTTACTTCGCTCGGGGCGACGTCGCAGGAATTAGAAACGTCCAAAGTCGCAAACATCTTTGGCTTTTGGACCTTGGGTAGGAATGGACGGCTTTGTTGCATGAAACCGGCGCAAACTGTTGGGTTCATTTTCGCTCTGTTGGCCAACGCATGCTTCGCCTTGGCTGTGTCACACGGCGATATAGATAGTTCATTCAAGTTTCAAGAGCTGATGGGATTCAGAGTCCGCGTGGGAGGGTATCGACCTTTGCTCTACGCTCCAATCTTAGCCGCCGCAATCACGTTCACTGGTTTAGCAACCGTTGGAGGATTGCCCATGAGTATGATTCAAGTTGTGGACATAGTCACAGTTTTGGTGACCATTTTGCGAATGCTGGCGTCAGCGAGAAACCTCAGTGGTACGAGAGGCGCCGATGTTGACGCCAAGAAGTTCCAAGATAAGTGGCTGGTGCGTTTGCGAAATACGCTTTGGTATTACATCGCATTTCAGTACGTGTACATCTCGCTTTTGTACGTCTATAACATACCAGAGGTCGCCGGTAGTCTCATGGACGCGTGGCCGAGTAGTTTGAGTCGACAGCTCACCCCGCTCGACTTTGGTTTACTGCAGACGCCGGCGCTCCTTTCTTGGAAGTACATGTGGCCGCGTTACCTTACACTGGTCATGTGCGTGATGTTGTATTACTGGCTTAACGAGCGTTTGCAGCGCGATAGTGAAGATTACGACAGTGACTGGTACGAAGATGGGCTGCCTGAGGGAACACCGATTCGTCGTCTCGATATGAGTAAGGAATCCGAGTCGACGAAGGTCGAGGACATCAACACCATGCGTCCGTCTATCTTTCTGTATCACGCTACCGCTACGGTATTAAAGCACGTGAAAGACTCGGTAGGTGATGAATTCGAATCCGCGTTACACGGCGTATCCATGGAGCTGCTTTTACTCGTGGCAACAATCTGTGTGGCGTTTCGAGTCGAAGTCGTGAGTATGCTCTACGTCGTGGTTATAATGTTTGCATGCATAGAACTCGCTGTGCCAACAATCCGCGGCAAGGCTCCCGTACCGCTTCGGTATGGAACTTTTAGCGTCATTGGAACGTCGATGAGAATTTTGACGGATTCATGGCGATTCTTGAACCGAATGCGTCGGATACGAAGCAATGTTATCACGGCCGCCGACATAACGCCGCCGCCGATTCAGACAAGGCGCAGTCCATCTGGATCGTCTGGGTGGTTCAGGCGTCACCTGAGGGAATCAGACTATCATCATGCCGCGCCAGTATCAATTCACACTGAGGTGAATGACTACGGATTTTATTTGGCTCTACTGGCGACGATTTCCATCGTGTTCAAACAGCTCACGCTCTTGACGATCTTCCAATCGGGATCGCTGAACACGTTAGTAAACGAAAATTGGGGGAGTTGGCTTGGCTTGATTTCACTTTACGATCCACGTCTCGGCGATGACTTGCAAACCACCACGAGTTGTTGTGCGTGGCCTTACGTTCTCGATTCCACCAAGACATTTTGTCAGGATGCTAGTGTTGCGGCGTCATCATCAAACCAGTTCCCGACGCAAGCGTGCTTGACTTTTACGACAAACTGGTACATTTTTGGAGCGCATTATGCGGTGATCATTTTCGCCGTTTTACACGGATTCTTGCAGAGACGACACAATGTCAAGGTGCAACGGAAAGCAAAATCGACGACGGCGACCGCAGTTCCGCGAGCGAGTTATTGGGCAAAGCTTCGCGGTGAAGTTCAGGGATGCGATGTGGCAAAGAAGTTGAAATTGCTCATCGTCGCCGAGCGCATGAAAAACAAAAACATCGAAACGCCAGTGGGCAAGAAGAAAATCGTCACGACGGATGAAGGCATGTCCCCCATGGTGCAGCAGACGCCGATTCGCGCAGAAGAAGATATATTCGCCAATCTCGTCAAACAGGTGAATGCCGGGAGTTTGAAGCATAGCAAAAGTAAAATCGCACTGTACGGATGGCGCCCAATCGTCATAAGGATGGTTTATCGATTCGTGAAGTGGGATGTCAAGAATACCTTCGAGACACTAGATTCCGCGATTGAGCAGCTCGCGAGCTTGAAGTATCTGCTCGCGATGGCCGTGTTACTGATCAATGCCTTCTTAAAATCAGATGTGACGAGTTCTATATATATCATCATCCTTGGATACTTTTTGGCCTTCAACAATCGCGCAGGAGTTGTGAGATTTCAGTCTCAAGGTTACGCAATACTTCTCATCATCGGCGCCATCTTGGCGATACACATCATGGCCGCCTTGCGCCTGCCGCCGAGTTTGCTCAATACAAATTACTGTGAGACGTGCCCTGAAAAACGGTTTTGGCTCGATATTTGGGACTGTCCGTCCTCCGCTGCCGCAGCGCCTGCGCCGTCTTCTCTGTCAGCGTATTTGGATTGCAACTCGAGGCCAGTTTTTGTACATGAGTACGAAATAATATCTGACATCCTCGTGATGTTACTCGTGGGACATTACGTGCGAAAAGGACACAAAAACATGGTTCGGGACGACGTCCGCACGGCATGGATGCGCGGCTACGTGAAAGCGAAAGGCCAAAAGATGGGTAGCGAGTGGGTGCAGTCAGAGGCGTTTACATCTCTCGCAAACAAAGTCAATACTCGCCTCGCAGAACGGCGCAAGCTCGATGAAACATCAGAACTTTCCTACGATGACAAAATAAAGCGATGGGACGCGGTAAACGTGCAACTCCAAGAGTACGTTCCGAGCGTGGACGCAGACCTTCAAAGGGAAGAAATGAAGCGCGCCAATTGGACGAATCGAAATCTATCGAGGCAAGTTTCAATTAAGGAAGAATTGCAAGTCATTCAAGAGCACTACACTTTCAGCCAAATCGCTTCGATGGCGATTCACGAGCGACGAACGACTGTGCGACGGAGAAATGAAGAGATCATGGGTCAATTCTTCTTGAAGTTCTTCTACAAGTATCTACTTTTGGTCATCGTTATTCTCACTACGACGGCTGCCGTGGCGCAGCACGATAGTGATTTCATATCACTGTGCTATGCGGGAATCACGATTTTGTTTTCGATGCGCTTCAATGAGTTGCGAATAAACACTCGAATATTCCCGAGTCGCGCCCACAAATGGTGGAATGGCGAGTTGTTCCGTCTCTTGCCCGTGTACGTCTTCACCGTCCTCGCGGCGAAACTTGTGTATCAGATCCCCTATATCAAGCCGATACTTCTCAATGGTCGCACTGCGCGACTTGGGTCATGTGTTGTGGGTACGCGCATGTGCGAAACAATTAACTCCTTGTTCGGTGTCCGTAAACTCGGCTCGGCGTGTGACGCTACCATGCTCGCTGCAGACTGTGTGTCTGTGTTGGGTTACAGCTCTGGTTCCATAGGCGTCGACGTCGCGCTATTCATTCTTTGCTCGGTTCAAGCGCAACTTTTCTCCAACGAACGATACGTTCGTGAAGTCTTGCGATTAGAAAAAAACGCAATGGACAAGCGTGCTCGCCGTTCCATCTTGTATCGCAAATACATTCTTGGATGGCGAGCAAAGATTCAACAGGAGATTGATGAAGAGTACAAAATGATCACCGACAAAGTTCGAGCGAGCGCCTTGCAAGCGTCTGAATGGACTCATTTCCAAAAGTTCAGGCACACAATCGACGAAGAGACGGCGGCGGAAAAATATGTTCCTGAACATGTCACTGTGCGGGCACAAAACTCAACCACCGTCGAGGTGAAGTGGAAGATGCGCGGCTCGACTGACGACATCGAACAATTCACTATAAAGCGCGAGCGTTCGCCGCGGACAACGATATTTCCACATCACGTGAACCCAGTGAAAGTGGACGTTGATGCAGAGTCACGGGCACCGTCATCACATGTGATCTCTGGTCTAACTCCGGGTATGAGCTACTCCTTCACCGTGCAATCGTGTTCAAGGTCGATTGGTTACGGACCTCCGTCAGAGCCATCCGACGTCGTCACCATGCCAATGCCGCAAGACGACGAGGAAGGTGAAGAGGTTTTATCGGGTAAAGACAAGTTGATAAATGGCGTTGCCAAGGTTGTCCACGCTGCGACAAATTCTGCCGCTTACTTGCTCGATCCCGCGCTATATCCGTTGCCCAACGACAAAGGCGGCGAAAGCGAGTGGACTCGAAAAGGAGACTGGGGCGGCGCGAATATCATCACCGGCTTCGGAAAGATCATCTATTCTCAAAGCGAGCGCTTGTTGTACATCGCTTTGGTGTGTAACTTCATCGATCACGTCGATTTGATGAGTGCATGTCTCGTGATCTTCATTTTGGCGTTCGCGGCGATGTGGAATCCGCAGCCACTGCCGGAGATGTGGCGTTTCATCTTCTGGTATTCCGTCGCGTGCTTTTACGCACGGATTTTGCTCCGAAGCAAGGCGTTCTGCATGGAACTTGATGCGAACGCAAAGTTTGACAACCGCAACAAGTGGTACATCAGTGCGCAACCGTATTGTCCGACGATGACGTTGTATGACCCGGCCGCGGACAGTGAGTTTAGCACGTTGAGTGCGACTCTTCTCACCGTCCCACGCGCTCGAAATTTGGTTCGCGATGAAGTCTGGACAGACATATTTCTCATCGTCACGCTCGTCTTACACATGTCACACATGCATAGTTTGGGTCAATGCACGAGGCGCGATGCCATCCCGCTAGCTCCTCGAGAAGATTATCAGACGTACCATGCTGGTGAATTCAAGGACGACATCGACTTGGCGGCGTTGACGTCGCCGCCGCTTGAGGATGTCGCGACAGGAAAAACACGGCAAGTCGAGACGCACCATCTAGAAGGACGCACTAGTAAGGAACGCACTCGTGCTTCGAGACGACGTGAACGGAGAAGGGCGTATATGAGGACGTTCGGCCTCTTCACTAGGGGTATACACGTTGCACAAACTCGTTTCAGAGAATTGGTGACGCAGATTTGTCTTAGCAATTCCGCCAAAATGCCGAAAAGGAATGTCGGCAAACCGGGCGTCGACCTTTACTCCTTGGAGATTTTCTTACAATTAATCATTACTTGTTGGTTTGTCACGGGTTACCGTAACTTAGTCTTCGAGTCTGGCACGGCGCTGAGTTCGACGGAGTCCTTTGGAACGGGACTGACGATTTCCATCGTGTCGTCTGTGATGTGGATAATTGTGATGCGCTTGGTGTATCTTTCGCAGAACATCAAGTTGAAGTTCTACTTGCACTTTGCACAAGTCGTGCTATACGTCTCACTGGTTTTCATTTTCCTTCCGTTACTGGACACGCGTTCATTCGTGTCTCCGCGACATAACTCGCATCTCAAGGCGTTTACGGTTTTGATGCTCTTCCAATTCATCGTCAGCGCGTTGCAACTTCGAGAAGGTTTTAGGGAGGGGTATCAGTTCAAAATCGTCCTCATGCGTTTCGGGAATACCCCTGTAGGACGATTCGTGTACAACCTCATCAACACGTTGCCATTCTTGTTCGAAATACGAACTCTTTTGGACTGGGTCGTGTGCGACACGAGCATAGATTACGTCATGTGGTTCCGGTACGAGACGCTTTACTACCTGTTGCACAAAACGGACATGCTCATCTCGTGGAGACGGAACAGACGCCAGTATTACAGCGGAGCAAAACCTGTGCCTTGGCCCCTTAAGATTCTACTCGGCGGCGGCATCATCGCCATCATCATGCTGTTGCTCACCGGGCCGATTTTCATCTTTAGCACATTCAATCCGGCGTTGACGAGCAACAGAATAGAAGCTGCGACGATGCAGGTGCAATTAGACTTCTACGCGGATGAAAAGACGGAGCGTCACAGGATATACTCTGGGTTCGCGACCGGTTACGGGATGTCTTCGATCTCGCAAGAGGCAATGAAGTCAGAACTTCTCAGAGGTCTTTCCTTTCGCAGCATTGACTCCGACTGCGTGCGGTTTCCAAAGTATTCTCAAAGCGCTTGGATTTTGCCGCAAAGTTCGAAACTAGCTCTCGCACAGTCGCTCAACACAGCAGCAGCAGCATCCACGTGCACGGCCAAGATGACTATCACGACGGAGTTCACTAGACTCGGCCCGCTGAAGGCGAAGACGGTTTCGCAAGACTTGGTGGCGACGCTCACCAACGCGCATTGCGCCGCGCTCGCCGGCGTCATCACCAACGGTCAAGGGAGTATCCAGTTCGCAAACGTGATACCGCGCGGCTTTCATCTCACACCTGAGACCATGGTCGAGATCTTGGATTTCAACACGTCGGCGTACATCGGCTTAAACATGACGCTAGGATCGACGCCGACGGCGAATTTGTGGGAAGTGACTCCGACGTCGCCCTCTTTCCCAACCGCTGCGCCGGATTTCTGTGGAATTGACTCGACGCTACCGCCTTCAGATTACGGGGTTTTATACGCCACCATAAGCGATCGATACCTCGTCGGTTTAGTGTCGAGCTTGGGCTTATCGAGCTACAGTCTTCGCGCGCTGTACGGCTTTGTTTTCGTCACCGTCGGCTTTTTTGTTCGCACGATGTACAATTTCAAACTCTCCGACGTCTTCGTGAACGAAATCGCCAACACTGATGAGCTGATCAACGTCTGTCGAGGTTTGCGTTTAATTCGGTCGTTAGATTATCCCGGAAGACGACGGGATGAAATGAAGATGTACTACTCCCTCATGAGGATGATGCGTGAGTCGTCTCTGCGAAGAGTCATCAGTCGAAACGCCGATGAAATTTAGCGAGCATTTCGCGAGCAAATTTAGTGAGCGACAACAAATCTAGGACTAATGAATCGAATGTCTCCTCCAACCCACGCGCTTTTGTCCGGTGACATGTGCGGCCACCCTGAGGGCGTGCACGACGCCCGCGCGGTCGATTGCGCCGAATTCGTACATCGCCAGAACGGTTCTGAGATAATACGAGAAGAAATCCTTCTCACGCAGCGAGCGCCAGTGCGTTCTAGCGAATGCCTCACACAGCGCCGGGCTTTCGTGACGTCCCAAGCACCGAAACCTCAGCGCGACGGAATTCCACTTGACCATGTATTGGAGCTCCTCCTCGGCGAGGTCTGTAAATTCGTGAATCAACCGCGCGCTCTCGTCGATTTCCCGTCGAGCTCCATCGTCGTCTGAATCCACCTCTGGCGTCGCAGACATCATCGTAAACGACGAAGAGTTGAAATACACACCACGCGCGGGTTCGTCGCGTTCGAGCGGTGCGCGCACGGCTCCACCGCGTTCGGGCGGCGGCCGCTTCGTCCGCTTCGCGCGTCCCGCCGTCGCCTCTTCGCGCGCCTCCTCGGGCGACGACGTCGGCGACGACCTCTTCGCGCGCTTCTCCGTCGATTCCGTCGGTGTCTTCGGCGGTGACGGCGAGCCGTCCGCGCGTCGTCCCGTCGTCGTCGTCGCGCGCGCGTCCGCGTCGCGTCGTCGCGCCTCGTTCGCCGTCGCCGCCTCGACCGCCGTCGCGTCGCGTTTCCCCGCGCGCGCGCGACGCACGGCGTCGTGGAGCATCGCGCGCGCGCGCTCGAGCGTCGCGCGGACGCCCGATAGCCCTCCGGGCGGCGACGCCATCGCGCGCGCGCGGGCGGCGTCTGGCGCGTTCGCGACCGAGTTCGTTGCTCGGGCGCGACGAGACGACGCGGAGCCGTACACGACGTGAAGCGTTCTCTACAATACAAAACAAAAGAACAACAAAGAGCGAATTTACGATTCGACTCAACAAAGCGAGCGGTATTCGTACAGAGCGCGCGCGCGCGCCGCGCGCGCGGTCACAGGTCGACGGCGGCGCACAGAGCGCCGAGGGCGTCGGCGTCGGCGGGCGCGGACGCGCCGTCGACCTTCTCGAGCGACGTGGTCGTTTGAGGGTGAGCCAGACGTTGGCTTCTGCGCTTCGCGCGGGCGTAACACCTGTTACACACGACGGCGTTGAGCATGCCCGCGCGCTCGAGCACGGCGAACTGCGCCGAAAGACTTCGCCACTGCGGCGTCTGGTGCGTCCCGCACTCCGCGCACGTCTCCGTCGATCGGTCGTACATCCGTTTTCGCCCGCGCGCGTCGCGCTGGCGCGACGCGGCGTTAACGGCATCCTTTCGCGGCCGTCCTCGACCTCTCTTCTTCCTTCGAACCTCTGGCGGCGCTCCGTTCGCGCCCGGTCCTCCCGGCGGTCGCGCGCTCGCCGCGCGCTCCCGCTCTCGTTCCCGCACCTTCGCGCGCTCGTCCGCGATCCGCGTCCGTCGCAACCGCGCCAAATCCATCGCGTTCCTCTTCGAACTCTCCTTCAAAAACGCCCGCTTTTCAAAAAACTCAAACGCGTCCGCCGTCCCTCGCCCTCGTCCCTCCCCCGTCCCTCCCTCGTCCCTCTCCACGCTCACGATGTCCACCGACACGCTCGCCGGCCCGAACGTATCGAACGTCACCGCCGTCTCCTCCGCCGTCAACCGATCCCCTCGTCCGATCTCTCGCGGTTTCAACCGCAGCAAGCGATCGTACGAGTGCTCGCTCAGCGTCGCGATCTCCGCGCCGCTCAGGATCCCCGTCGCCGAACTCCCCCCGTCGCGCGCGCTCGCGTCGCGCGCCGCGCGCCCGCCGTCGTCCGTTCGCGCGCGCCGCGAGACGATCATCGCGCGCCGCGTTCGCGCGCGCCGAACTCCCCGCGCCGCGCGCGATCGCGATCCCGCGCGATCGCCCGTCCGACCGACCACGACGTCGGACGACGAAAATATCCACGCTCCTACACGTGCGCGATGTTAAAGTACGAACGATTCAACGCATTCTAAGAGATGTTTGAGGGATCAGACGGGATTCGCGACGACGGCATCGCGCGCCTCCGCGTGCGCCATGTTAAAGTACGAACGATTCAACGCATTCTAAGAGACGTTTGAGGGATCAGACAGGATTCGCGACGACGGCAGCACGCGCCTCCACGTGCGCCATGTTAAAGTACGAACGATTCAACGCATTTAAAGAGATGTTTGAGGGATCAGACAGGATTCGCGACGACGACGATCCGTCGCGCGGCATCGCGCGACGCGCCGTCGCCGCGCGTCGTCGCGCGACGCGACGCGACGCGACGCGACGCGATGGCGTCGCGCGAGCGCTCGGAGGCGCTTCGACGCGCGATGGCGCGACACCGCGCGGGACGCGGAGCGAGGGAAGAGACG
>Ga0206682_10001059_pt1 | contig 27615 bp, 20 predicted proteins | sample M240m12015metaG_FD_155444 | JGI IMG/M metagenome (GOLD analysis project Ga0206682, IMG submission 155444) | Ammonia-oxidizing marine archaeal communities from Monterey Bay, California, United States - M2 40m 12015 | ecosystem: Environmental > Aquatic > Marine > Intertidal zone | place: USA...
TCCGTCGCGCGACGACGCGCGTCGCGACGTCGGCGACGCGACGGCGCGATCGCGACGTCGCGACGCGCGAGCGACGCGCGCATGGCGTCGCGGTGCGGCGAATTGTTCGGGACGGCGCGCGGGACGGACCGCATTGACGCGCGCGCATTCACGATGGCCGGCGCGGCGACGCGCGAGGGGTGACAAATGGCGCGCGCGATGATGCGCGCGCGCGGGCGCGTCGCGGCGCTCGCGCGGAACGGCGCGACGGCGCGCGACGCGCGAACGATGACGACGACGATGCGTGGCACGGCGCGCGACGACGACGACGACGGCGGCGCGCGCGCGCGAGACGCGAGACGCGCGCGCGCGCGCGCCGACGACGGCGCGCGGGCGAGCGAGGCGGCGCTGGCGCGCGCGCGCGCGCTCGTGGACGACGCGCGCGCGGCGCGGCGACGGGACGGCGGGACGACGTCGACGCGCGGCGACGACGCGCGGGGGACGACGACGGCGACGGAGGCGCGCGCGCCGTGGCGACGAGCGCTGCGGTACGACGTCGAGGCGTTCGAGGCGTGGTTCGCGAGACGGCCGCTGCGGGTGCTGGCGAGGGCGATGGTGGTGGGGTACGAGCTGGGGGCGATCGGGCTGGGCGTCGCGGCGCGCGCGGGGGAGCGGAGAAGGCGCGCGCGAGCGTTCACGGAGACGCTCACGAGGCTCGGGCCGGCGTACATAAAATTGGGACAGGTGATGTCGACGCGCGCGGACGTGTTTCCGGTGGAGTACGTGGAGGAGCTGGCGAAATTGCAGGACGCGCTGCCGCCGTCGGATTTGGCGACGAGTCTGGAGACGCTCGAGCGCGAGCTCGGGATTTCGATTGATTTCTTCGAGAAGTTTGAGCCAACGCCCGTGGCGGCGGCGTCGCTCGCGCAAGTGTACCGCGCGACGCTTCCGGGGGGGCACGAGGTGGCGATTAAGCTTCAACGTCCGGGATTGGCCGAGCTCGTGGCGTTGGACGCGGTGATTTTGCGGCGCTTTGTGGGCGTCGTCGGCAAGTGGAGGAACTTTAAGAGCGATGTTGTGGGCATCGTGGACGAGCTCGTGGGGAGAATATTCGAGGAAATGGATTATAGCAAGGAGGCGGAGAGTTGCGAGCGGTTTCGAGAGATGTATGCCGCGAATGGCGACGCCGGGGTCGGACTCGCGGGTTTGGTGTACGCGCCTCGCGTCGTCGACTTTCTGAGCACGCCCACGGTGCTGACCATGGAGTGGGTGCAAGGCTTGCGTTTGACGGACGTGTCGCTGATGCAATCGCGAGGGATCACCCCGAAAGAAGTCCTCGATCGAGGCTTGCGCGCGTCTCTCCATCAGTTACTGAGTTCTGGATTCATGCACACCGACCCGCATCCGGGTAACCTGTTAGTCGCCGAAAACGGCGGTTTGACGTATCTCGATTTCGGCATGACGGTGGAGGTCCCGATCGAGACCAGACGAGCGATGGTTCGCGGATTGATCGGGTTCGTCAATCGCGACGCGCGGGGATTGGTAGATGACTTGAAAGTCATGGATTTTCTCCCCCCAAACGTCGACCGCGCGGCGGCGGAGGAGGCGCTGCGATCCGTCTTCGCGGGCGAGAGCACGACCAAGGTTCGTAACAGCAACGATTTCATGGGCGTCGTCTCCCAGTTATCCACGGCACTGATGAAACATGGATTCAGACTGCCGCCGTACTTTTCGCGCATTCTGCGTGCGCTCGCGGCATTGGAAGGCACGGCGACGACCATCGACCCGTCGTTTCGCGTCGTGGACAGGAGTTATCCCTTCGTACTGTCTCGAGTTTTGAGCGATCGAAGTCCCGAAATGCGAGAAAGTCTGCGAAGATTATTGCTGTCGGATGATGGATCCATTCGTTACAAGCGCTTAGTACGCCTCATTCGCGCGTACGGTGTCGAGACGACGCCGATGGCGTCGTCCGACGCGACGGCGAAATCTGATTTCCGTCAAGCGCTCGAGAAAACCGTCGTTGGTATCACCGAGCTCGTGTCGGGCGAGCGCGCGACCGAAAATGGCGAAGAAGAGGCTCGTCGAGCGACGAAAGTGGCGATGGAGGACGCGCTCAAATTTTTGTTGAGCGAACGAGGCGAGTCGACTCGTCAGAAACTCATCGATGATTTCGTCGCCGCGCTCGAAACGCTCCTCGCTCGCGACGCGCGTCGCGATGGCGAAAGTTCGTCCGACGATGCGTTCACCGTCGACAACGCCATCGACGCCATTCGATCGACCATCATCGCGTTAGGTGACAACCCGGACCTTTGGATCCCCGTGCTCGGTCGAGCCGCGCTCGACGTCGAGACGCTTCGCGTCGCTCGCGACTCGAAGCGCTTCGCCTGTCAACGCCTCAACGTTTTGCGCGCCAACCGTCGCGCCGAAGGACACACCGCGGTATCGGACGCGAAGGAGCTCGCGAGGCGCTTCTTGCACGAGCTCACGAGGCCCCAGCCTTCAAAATAGCGATTTAATTCTTTAGCGAGCCACTCCGCGTCTCGCGGCGCGGCGTAGGAAAGTTGTAGTAAATCATTTAACCCTTCATTTAACGCCGCGTCGCGCGTCGCGCGCGAACGCGCGCGCGAACATGCGCCGCGCGCGAGCACCTTGGACCGTTTCGTCGCGTCGAGGACGATGAGCCGTCGCGAGGCCATCTTGGCGCGCGCCGCGGCGCTCGCAGAATCTTCCTCCGACGACGCCGACGCGTCGACGCGCGACGTCGACGGCGTTCGACCGCTCGGTCGACGACGGACGTTCGTCCCGCTCGAAGAACTCACGCGCGAGCGCAAAGACGCGCCGTTTCGTCCGCCGGGAGATCGCCGGGCGGCGGCGCGGGCGGCGGACGACGGCGCGCGCGGGACGGCGGCGCCGGCGCGGGCGCCGGCGACGGCGCCGTCGACGCCGAACGCGGTCGACGCCGAGGCGTGGGCGAAGGAGGATGCGAAATTATTGATGCATTTACCGGAGAGCGAACGGCCGATGGTGACGCAGGCGTTTTCGATGCGAGCGCCGGCGAAGGTGCCGCGAGCGGTGCGACAGCGATTTCTCAACGCGCTCGCGGCGAGAAAGCTTCGCAGTCGGGCGAACGTCGGAGTCAGGGAGCGCGTGAGCGAAGCGTGGATATCTGCACATCCAGATGAGCGTAAATCGGCGGTCGAGGAGGCGGTGAAGGAAGAGATGAAATTGCACGCAAAGGCGACGAGCAAGGCGACGTATAGGAATTTGAGCGCGCAACTGATGTTGCGCGGTGGTGAATCGGCGAAAGCGGAGCCTGGAGCGCTGAAGCAAGACTACGAGTGCTCGGCGGCGAACGATATCGATCTCACGCGATGTTCAACCGTGAGAGGAGATGAAGCGGTCGAATTTTTCATCGCTGCTTGCAAGCATCGCGACGGCTCGGCGCATCGTGCTGCCAACGTGGACGAAGTCAAAGTCGAGGTTGGCGGAGAAGAGGACGTCGACGCGGAAGAGAGCGAAGCGCTCGACGAAGCGTGCGACGCCGCGACGCGTATCGATGAGCCAATTAACGAAGTCGCCGGTAAGAAGATAACTCACTCAGCAGTAGAAGTCGCGGTGAGGAAGCTGTGTTGCGATTACGTGCAACTTCTCGTCGACACGGGCGCGTGCGAGGCAGCTTTGGCGAGCATCGTGGAGCAAAAAGTCGTCAAAAAAGTGATGACGCGACACCAAAACGACCGCGATGACTCGTTTCTGATCAAAGAGAGCGCGAGCATTCGGAAGCTCGTCGCGAGCCAGCTCAAGCACGAAAACGCGAGACGGGCAACAACGTAGCGAATAGCAGTAGAGCTTACAGCAGCTGTAGAAATGGAATGTTAATTAAAATTTTTATTTAGCGTCGGCTTCTCGACGTACGAGCCGTGGTGACTTTGTCCGCTGATGCCTTTTTCTTGGGCGCGGCGCGCTTCGTCACCGGCGCAAACGGCTGAAACAGAGCTGACGGCGCGCGCGGTGGCTGAGTGTCTGCGATGGAGGAGCGATCTCTTCCAGAGCCGACGGGACGAAGTTCGACGAGCACAACCTCTTCACCTTCCAAAAAAATTGGGGAAGGCTTGGCCCATCGTTTGACGCCAATCTTGCACTTGGGCACGACGATAAGCTCGCTGTGCCCCGCTTGCTCGGCGTCGATGGTGATTTGGTTGAACGTTTGATCGAATTGGAAATCGACCTCATCCATGCTCTCCACGCGCGGCAAACGAATGAGGACGTCAACACCGTTCTCTTCGGGAACTTTCATGAAAGAGTACGTCGCGGCGTAGCTGTTTTCAGGGATGATGAAAATGTCGCGCAGAATCGCAATGACAAAAATGCTCACGATGACTGTCCAAATTCCGTCGGCAATCTTCACCGAAAGCTTCTCGACACCGTACGAGGACAAGTTGAAAGGAATCTTCTGAAGAACGTCGGTCGGAAGCCCAAGAATTAGCGTGGCGAGCTTGATCCCAACGTGCTTGGCCGTGAACGCTCGTACGGTTTGCGTGAACGGGATGAAACGTTCGCGGTACGACTTCTTCACGGCGTTGAAAATGCGATTGAACTCGTCCTTAACCAAGGTAAAAATTCCTCTGAGGAACCCCGCCGCGGATATTTTCGCCGTAACGACACGCCAGAGACTCTTGGCTTCGGTCGTGAGCTCGAGCGCGCGAACGGCTTGTCGTGTCGAAAACTTTTGCGGATACTTCTTCTGCGGCTTGCCCGTCTTCAGCTTCTTTTCGTGAATAGCTTTAGCCTCCTTGAAGTCTTGCTTGAGTTCTTTGAGAACCTTGACCTTTTTCGGAATCTGACCGACCGTCTTAGAGACGCCGTCCACGACGCCTTTACCCGCGTTCACGAGCTTGGCGGTTTGTTCTTTCCCGGCGTTCACCACGTGCGGGATGCGCTCGTTGGCGGCGTTGACGACTTTCGCCGTCTGTTCCTTACTCACCTCCACCACTTTCTTCGTTTGCTTCTCAACCGCTTGAACAACCTTGGGGATATTTTCCTTGCCGAACTCCACCGCTTGCGCCGTCTTCTCTTGACCCAACTTGACGGCTTGCGCCGTGGTCTTCTTCCCAATCTCGACCGCTTCCTTGGCCCGCTTCGTCACCGGCTCCGCGCGACGTTGAAGCCAAATCGGCACCCACGCCTCTTCCGCGAGTTGCACCTGTTCTTCCAACATCTTCACTCGCCTCGATTCGCTGCTCCTCACCTTGTCCAATTCCTTCATCGTCTGCTCGAGTCGCTTCTCCATCGTCTCCGCGTCGCTCCTTCGCCTCTCCCCGTCCGCCTTCGCCCGATCCCTCTCACTCTCCGCCGCCGTCGCCCGCGCCGTCGCCGCTCGCACCGCCTCCTTCGCCTCTCGCCTCGCTCGCTCCAAATCCTTCGTCAACCCATCGTAATCGCTTTTAATCGCGTCTCGCTCTCGCGCCAGCGTCGCGCTTCGCCTCGCCGCGTCCCGCGCCTCCCTCTCCGGCGCGCACCCCGCCTCGCACGTCTGCGCCCGCGCGCCGCCGACCGTCACCGTCGCCATCACCATCATCGCGCACGCCATCACCGTCGCCGTCGTCCATCGCGCGCGCCGCCGCGTCCCCATCCCGAAGATTCCGTTCGCAAGATGATCGATCGATCGATCGATCGATCGATCGATCGATCGTCTCGCGGATTCGTCGACGCCTCGCCTCGCGTCGCGCGTCGTCCCGTCGATCGATCGCGTCGCGCCGTCGCGTTCGTCGACCGCGCGGTCGCGTCGCGTCGCGTTCGTCGCTTTGACGCGAATCGAATCGATTCGAATCGCGTCGCGGCGCGAAGTGCCGCGCCGCATCGCGCGACGCGCGCGCCGTCGCCGAGCGCGCGCGCGATGTCGGACGACCTGCGACGGAAGCGCGAGGCGTACTTCGACGCGCTGACGCGCGACGCGGCGACGCGGCGATCGACGAAGACGGCGCGCGCGACGACGAAGACGCGCGACGAGGACGCGCGCGATGGGACGCGCGCGCGCGAGACGACGACGACGACGGCGACGGCGACGACGGGACGCGCGCGAGGCGCGCCGGCGCTGCGCGCGACGGCGCTGCGGCTGACGAGCGCGCCAGGGAGCGCGCGCGGGACGGCGAGCGGGACGCGCGCGGCGCGCGCGGGACGGGCGACGATCACGGGGATCCCGGCGGCGCCGATGGGAGATCCGTGCGATTTGGATCTGGAAAAACACGATGGACGGCGGTTCGCGCGGGTGCGGCTGCCGACGGCGTGGGAGGGCGGGGAGACGCGGGCGCAGATTTTTCCAAACGGGCCGGTGGTGACGGTGACGGCGCCGGAGGGCGCGAGGGGCGGGGACGAGATCGAGTTCGCGGTGGAGCCGTGGACGGTGGAAGACGTGCCGCCGAAACCGCCGGGAGGGAGGGGGGAGACGGAGGAGGAGGAAGCGCCGCCGCCGCCGCCGCCGGGGGAGCCGCCGACGGAGTGGGGCGCGGGGCGAGCGCCGCCGCCGCCGCCGCCGCCGCCGCCGCCGTCGGGGATCGGATTCGCGCCGATGGGCGCCGTGGACGTGCCGCCGCCGCCGTCGGGGATCGGATTCGCGCCGATGGGCGCCGTGGACGTGCCGCCGCCGCCGCCGGGTTCGCCGTGACGTAGTCTTTTAGTTTGTGATTGGGTAAACGGTAGAGTTTGTGTCATTCAGAGAGCGGCGTCGTCGCGCGCTCGCGGTAAAAGTCGTCGTAAAATCGTCTCGAGTCTTGAGTCTTGAGTCTTGAGTCTTGAGTCGGTCCCTAGGGCGCGGGTGCGGGCGCGGGTGCCTCACCGTACTGGTCTTCCATGGGGTAGTCCACGTCGAGCTCTTCGATGTCGTCTGGAAAGACTTCCGCGGGCGCGGGCGCGGGCGCTGCGTCGGGCGCGGGCGCGGGCGCGTCGCCCGGTTCTTCATCTTTGCCGCCCAAAGCTATTCGCGCGGCTTCGATGCGGGCTTTTTGTTCGTCAGAGAGTTCACCGTCGCCATCGAGAGGGAGCAAGACGCCGTCGATCACGTGCACGATGGATCCGCACGCGGGGATGTCGGCGGCGGAGATTTTAGCCTCGGAGCCGACGCCCTTGAGAAAGATGTCCCCTTTCCACCAGCTCACCTCCAGCGCGGCGCTGGAATCAGGGAAAATCTTCGAAAGAGCGGTGGGTAAGAACTCACCCTTTGCCGCCTTGGCGCGAAGTTGACCCCAATTCAACTTTTGATCCGGAATCGCGTGATACGCGACGACCAGAGCTTTGATCTCGTCGGACGAAAACATGCCCTCGAGCCCGCGTTTGAAATCATCGAACCCGCCCCATAGCGTCAACGATGCGATGGCCTCGTTCGATGGTGCGAAAAACGTGTCCTGGGCAGTCGAGTTGTTCAGGGCGTCGCGGATTTTCGGTAAATCTTTGATGGCTTCTTTGAGCGAGCTCAGTTGCGGGAGGCTTTCGACGACGTCGAGCATCGTCTTGCACTTCTTGTCTTGTTGTAAAAGCTTGCGTCCGTAGCGGTAACGACGTGGACGAATGCCGGGACGCACGACGGCGGCCCCGCCGTACGTTTGAAAGCCGTCTTCGCCGTACGTGTAGCCACCTGTGGGCACCCGAAGAAAACTGTCTGTTAGTATCTCGCGCGGCGCGACGGTCGAGACGAAACGCACCGTAGTAAACCACGGCGTCGACGGGCGCGACGGCGATGGCGAAAAGAAGTAATCCGATGATGCGTAGAGCGCGCGATGAGAACATGCTGAAGAAGCGTCGTGAAGTAACGAGGTTTTCTCGTGGTCTCGTTCTCGTCTCGGCGACGCGTCGGGTCGGCTTCAGGGTCAATTACTTTTACAGAGCCTAGGTTCAGCGACTACGCTACGCTACGCACTTCGCTTAAAAACGTGTAAATATTCCAAGCGTCCTCGCGCGTAGAGCTCCGCGGGCGTTTCTTCCAGCGACACTTCTTCGAAACCGACGGGCGCGAGCAAGTCGCGCACGATTTCCGGCGTCAAAGCGTACGGCGGACCACCCTCGAAATCCCCACACGGAAACACCACGGACACCAAAATACCACCGGGTTTCACGCAATTGGCGTACACGCGCGCCCATTCCTCGCGTCGCCGCGGATCGATGGCGCACAAAAACGTGCAGTCGTAGCACAAATCAAATTTTTCCTCGGGCGCGAACGCGAAGAAATCCTCCACCATCACCTCCACCACCGCCGTCGACGGCACGTCCTCCGTCTTCAGGTGTTCCAACGCGCTCGCGCGCGCCGTGTTCGAGATCTCCAGACCAACGCAAACCTCGTATCCCGCGCGCGCGAGCGACGCGAGCGCGTACCCGCGCCCGCAGCCCGGCACGAGCGCGCTCGCGCCCCGTCCCGTCGCCGCGCGCGCGCTCAAAAACCGCTCAAACGCGGGTTCGGTTCGACTGCAATCGAACGCCTGCCCGCGCTCGATGCCGCGCGACCACATCGCGTCCCAATCCGTCGCGCCGTCGTCGGTCGCGAAATCACCGGCGTTCGACTTCACCGCGCCGTCGCTCGTCCCCGACGCGCCCTCGAGCGCCATCGCGCGCGTCGACGCGCGCGACGCGATTCGTTCGCGCCCTCGACCGCGCGCGGCGACGACGCGGAGCGCCGCGCGTCGCGCGAACGCCGCGCGCATTAATGCCGTTAATTCGACACATCCATGCGCGCGCTCTCGGCGCTTCCGCGCGCGCGCCGCGCGTTCGTTCGCGTCGTCGACGCGCGAGATCCATCGTGCGGACGTCGTCGCGCGTCCGCGCGCGCGCGCGCGCGATGGATCGACCTCGATCGCGCCGAACGCGCGCTGAATCGATGGAGCGGGGACTTTGCGAGGTCGGAGCGCGCGTACTTGGAATGGGACCCGCGCGACGAGCGCACGGTGTTCGAGCGCGCGAGCGCGATGAACGGGAACGTGCGCGTCGCGGCGTTCGGACCCTGGCGCTCGCTGCGGTTCAACGAGGTGGAACAAGGGCTGACGTACGTCGGCGACGCGGGCGCCGACGCCGACGCGCTGCCGTACGAATACCTGCGCGTGATGACGGCGGCGTCGATCGGGCTGTGCGCGCGCAAGGGACTGGATTTAGTGACCGCGAATGGAAGGCTGTTTTACGTCGGCTTGGGATCGGGGGCGGCGCCGGCGTTCGCGAAGAAGAAATTCGCGGCGTGCGACGTCGAGGTGTGCGAGATCGATCCTTTGGTCGCGGACGTGGCGAGGGAGCACTTGAAGGTGGGGTTCGTGGACGCGCGCGAGAGCGAGAGTGGAAGCCGTGAAGGAACGTCGATGATGCGAGTGGTGTTGGGGGATTGCGCGAGCGTTTTGCGTCGGCGCGATGGTTTGGATATCGTCTTCGTCGACGCGTTCGACGGCGCGGGCGAGATTCCGAGTCATCTCAGCGAAGACGCGTTTCTTCAGACGTGCGGCGAGGCGCTCAAATCGGATGGTAGCTTAGTGTTGAATATGTTTAACGGTGTGCGAGGGTCACCGGCCCGAGAGGCGGTGCGGGACTTTGCTCGGCGACTCGAGCGGTGGATCGGACCGGTGTGTAGCTTTCCCGTCATGGAGTCGCCGGTGAACGTCGTTCTCAGCGCGACGAAGCGAGGAACGGGTGAGCCGAGACCGACTCGTGAAGAGTTTGTCACGGCGACGAAATCCGTGGGCGAGCGCGCGGGTTTCGAGTGGAGTCCGCACAAACTCGTGGAGGGCGCGTTTTGGGTCGACGCGACTGGAAGCGGCGAAATGTTGGAGAGCGTGGCGGGCGGCAAGCGAGGAGTTTTAGGGAAATTTAAGGGTCGAAACGGCACCGTGATGCCGCGAGAGTTTGAGAACGTGCTCGAGAGTGATTGAGTTTTATTAATGCGATCGCTTCACATCGCTTCAACGATGATTCGGTACGACTGTAAGATTGTTTTGTGTAGGCACGAAGAACGTAAGATGATTCCTTTGTGTAGAAACCGCCGTGTCTAAGTCGCAACTACCGGTTGGCTGGCTGGGCTGGTAAACGCTTCACGTCGGGCGAGTGTAGGTCGTTGTGTTCGAAACCGTGTCCCAATAATACACTGGCCCACCGTTACCCGGGTTGACTTCCTCCCAGCCGTGCGGGAGCGGCGCACCGCCCGCCGGGGCGCCGTACGCCGGTTGGCCGTAGCCGGCTTGCTGCTGGTATCCGCCGCCGTAGCCGGCTTGCTGGCCGAAGCTTTGCTGCTGGTACCCGCCGCCGTAGCCGCCTTGTTGACCAAACCCGCCGCCGCCAAAGCCACCACCACCGCGGTTCGGCGCGGTGTGAATGTACTCTTGGATCATGCGCACGGCTTCGGTGCACTGCGCCGGGGTACCGTACACTTCGGCGACGTTGTCGACGCGGTTCATCTTGATGCGAGTGCCGGTTTGGGACTCGACGCGACGAATATTTTCCCCGCCGCGGCCGATGATGCGCCCCTCTTGACCTTCGCACGGGACGCGTTCCATATGGCCGCTGAAAGGACCGCCGCCGCCGCCGCCGCCGCCACCGCCGAAGCCGCCGCCGCCGAAGCCGCCGCCGCCGCCGCCGAAGCCGCCGCCACCGTACGAGCTATAGGCGCCGCCCGGGACGGGCTGACCCGCGCGCTCGGCAGCTTCGCGGACGTTACCGTCCTCGACAATACGAGTGATTTCGTCGCAGCAATCGTTCACGTGATCCAACATACCGACAACTTCAGCCAAACCCGCCGGTCGGTTCATGGTGATGCGCGTTCGGAACATGTCTTGTAATTCACGAATCTTTGAGCCGCCGCGACCGATGATGCGCCCTTCGTTGCCTTGCGTCGGCACGTCCTTGCGCACTTGACCGTCCGGCATCTCATACGTGGCGAGATTTTGCCCATCCTTGGTCAGGCCACCCTGCGCCGAGCTCGGCGCCGCGGCGTGTTCGCCGTCCGACTTCGCGCTCTTCGCCTCCGGAGGCGCGTCGTCTTGTTCGGGAGATCGCTCGCGTTTCTTCTCGCTCGCCGCGTGCTCCGCCATGGCCTTCTCCGCCATTTCCTCCGCCTTCGCTCGCACGTCCTCTTCCTCCCCAGCCTCTTCCTTCGGCTCTTCCTTCGCCTCTTCCTCCTCCGGCGCCGCCGCCTCAGCCGCCGCCCCGTCGTCCTCGCCCGCCATCGCTTCCTCCAATCGCGCCACGAGCGCCGCCTTCAGCCCCGTCGCGTCCAATCCGCGCTTCTTCAGTTCCTCCTTCAGCACCGCCACCGTCATCTTCGCGCATCCCGCCATCGTCGCGCGCCCGTCGTCGCTCGAGATTCGATCCGATTCGATCGCCAATCGCGCCGCAGATCCCGCGATTCTCGCGCCGTGCGTCGTCGCTCGCGTCTCTCGCCGGTCGCGCGCGTCTCGCGAGTCGCGTTTCTATGCGCTTCGACGCTTCCTCGCGGTCGCGTCGACGCGCGGTGTCGTCGACGTGTGCGGCGCGTTGACCCGCGCGCGTCGCGCGTTCGGCGCCGACGCCGCGCGAACCTTCGCGCGACGGCGCGAACCTTCGACGCCGATGATACCGCTCGCGCGCGTCCGTATGCGTATGCGGACGGGGGAACGATTTATGTCGAGAACACGCGTCGACGCGTGACTGTTTGCGCATACGATGCGAGGGCGCGGGTTCACGGCGCGGCGGTTCGCGGTCCGTGTGTTTTGTTACGGGCGCGCGGTGGCGCGCGCGCGTTCGACGCGGCGACAGAGGACGGCGCGCGCGGATCGCGCGATGGCGCACCGCGCGCTCGCGCGAGAGCTGAGCGATCTGTACGCGCCGCCCGATGGACCGTCGTCGCGCGCGCGCGTGCTCGGATGCGGAAACTTTGGCACGGCGAAACTGATGCGAAGCAAGCGGACGAACGAGCTGGTGGCGATAAAGTACATCGAGCGAGGGGCGAGGATCGACGAGAACGTGAAGCGGGAGCTGGTGAACCACAGGCTGCTGACGCACGGGAACGTGGTGCGATTCATCGAGGTGGTGCTGACGAAGACGCATCTGGCCATCGCGATGGAGTACGCGAGCGGGGGGGAGCTGTTCGATAGGATTTTGAAAAAGGGGAAATTCTGCGAGGCGGAGGCGAGGTACTTCTTTCAGCAGTTGATTTCGGGGGTGGCGCACTGTCACGCCAAGGGCGTGGCGCACAGGGACTTGAAATTGGAGAACACGCTGCTGGACGGCGACGCGGTGCCGCGGTTGAAAATTTGCGATTTCGGATACTCGAAGAACGCGTTCATCGATAGCGATCCGAAGAGCACGGTGGGGACGCCGGCGTACATCGCCCCGGAAGTGTTGGAACGGAAACCGTACGATGGTAAGACTGCGGACGTTTGGTCGTGCGGGGTGACGCTGTTCGTGATGCTGTGCGGTAAGTACCCGTTTGAGGATCGACGCAAACCGCGAGATTTCCGAAGCACGATTTTAAAGATTCGGAGCTGCGATTACGCCATTCCTCCCGGAGTCGAGCTCAGCGCGGGGTGTTTGGACTTGATTCAGCGTATTTTTGTCGTGGACGCCGCGAAGCGCATCGACATCGCTGGAATCAAAGCCCATCCTTGGTTTCTCATCGATTTGCCGATCGAACTCGTCGACGACGCGATCGCGGCGAATCCCACGAACGCCAGCCCGACGAGCACGATGTCCATAGAAGAGATCCTCGCCATCGTGGAGGAGGCGAAAACGCCCTACGAGGGCGCCGAGCGCGATCATCACGACGCGCAAATGGACGGCGACCACGACATGGTGACGAGCGGCGAATTCGACGACGACGACTTTTGATCGCGAATCCGTCGCGCTCTAGCTAATTTAGCGATGAATCCCGCGTCGCGAGAGCGCGGGATTTATTTATGATTGTTTGTTAATGCAGACTAGTCTGGATTACAAAGCACGGCGCCGCCGCACTCCCTCTAAACACTCCGCCGCGACGACTTCCCTCGCGTCGCGACACCTCGCCCTATCCTGAAAATGAAATAATCGTCTCGCGTCTAGAGCTTGATTTCCACGTCAACCCCGGACGGAAGCTCAAGCGCCATGAGCGCATCAATAGTTTGCGCCGTCGGCTGATGAACATCAATCAATCGGTGGTGCGTGCGCGTCTCAAAGTGTTCCCGGCTGTCCTTGTTCACGTGCGGCGAGCGCAACACGCAAAAGATGCGGCGCTTCGTCGGGAGCGGCACCGGTCCGGAGACGCGCGCCTCCGTCGCCTTCGCCGCCTCAAGAATCTTATCACACGCGCTCTGCATGTGGTTCGTCTCGAAAGATCGAAGGCGAATGCGAATCTTGGACGCTTGCACCGCGGCCTGTCGTACGCGAACGCTCAGTCAGTCACCATCCTTTGTCCCACCCATCATCGCCTGCGCCTCCTCGCCCGCGCCATCGCGCGTTCGCGCGCAGACCGCGAACCGAACGGTTTAGAATAAATCCACGCGCGCACCACCGGCGCGCGACGCGCGCGCGCCGCCGTTCACACGCGCGAGGCCTCGCGCGCGTCGTCGCCCCCATCGCGAAATCAGGGTCACGTCGCATCGTCTCACGCACCGCTTGCGCCGTCGCCGCGCGAGCCTTCGTCTGCGTCGATCGAAAACCACATCGAATAAAAATTGCGTCAGTCATTCATCGCGCGTTCGCGCCCCATCGCGCGCGTCGCGCGCCCCTCCGAGCGCGTTCGCGTCGCGACGTCATTCAGGGTTTCGTCGTCGCCTCGCGTCGTCGCGCGTTCTTCGCGACGCACCGTCGCGCGCGTCTTCGCGGGCGCGGCGCGAAGCGCAGAAATTTGGGACGTGTGCGTGGCGAACATGATTCGCGTCGCGGCGCGCGCGGGCGTGCGTCGTGTGGTGCCGACGCGCGCGACGTCGCGCGCCGCGAGGGTTGTGGCGCGCGCGCGACGCCGCGTGATGGCTTTAAAACGATCCATCGTGCGAGGACGCGCGCGTACGAAGCGTGGTTTTAACGCCATCAATGGAGGCGCACACGGCGACGGCGCGACGCCGCGCCACATCGCGCCGCGCGACGACGCGACGAGGTCGCCATGGACGCCAAGATCGACGGTGCGCGCGACGTCGCGCGCGATGCGCGAGTGGACCGAACGCGCGGACGAAGCGACGCGGACGACGGACGACGATGGGATGACTGACGGGCGACGGCGATTTCAAACCGATGCGCAGCGCTCGTCATGCGGCTGCACGAGATCGAAGCGGTGAAGTTTGGGGAGTTTAAACTGAAATCTGGGATCATGTCGCCGATATACGTCGATCTTCGCGTGATCGTGAGCTACCCGGACGTGCTGACGGCGGTGGCGGAGTGCATGTGGGAGACGCTGAAGGCGAACGGGGCGACGTTTGATAACATGTGCGGGGTGCCGTATACGGCGCTGCCGATCGCGACGTGCATGTCGTTGGCGCATGATTGCCCGATGTTGATGCGACGGAAAGAAGTGAAGGCGTATGGGACGAAGAAACAGATCGAGGGGGCGTTTGAGGCGGGACAAACGTGCCTGTGCGTGGAGGATTTGGTCACGAGCGGGGCGTCGGTGATGGAGACGGTGGAACCGCTCGAGAGCGTGGGGCTGAAGGTGAAGGACGTTGTGGTGTTGATCGATCGTGAACAGGGAGGGGAGGCGCGCTTAGCCTCGCACGGGCTTCGCTTGCACTCCGTCTTGCCGTTATCTCGCGTCTTGAAGACGTTGGAAGCGGCCGGTAAAATGAGGTGCGCGAGCGCGTCGAAACGTTCGCTAGCGCGGGCGTGCTTCAGTCTTCTCGTCTGCGCGAAATCACACGCGTTTTCGAATTTTCATGCACGCAATATTGAATTCCGGTAGCTCCGTAACCCTTTCCCTCGACGGTTCTCTTCTATGAGTCGTCGAGGTGGATATGCACCGACACGCGAGTGCCGCCGCGCCGGCGGGTGATTTCTCGTTGCGACGGATGACTGACTGTTTTGTTTTAATTTCTTTCGCAGCTCCGAACTCGTGCAGAACGTAAAGGATTTCATCGCGGCGAATCAAACCATGCCCGTCGCCGGCGCCGAAGTCAAGAAACCGACGCGAATGTCTTACACGGCTCGCTCTGAGCTCACCGATAACGCGTGCGCCAAGCAGTTGTTCAAGTTGATGGAGACGAAGAAGACCAACTTGTGCGTCGCCGCCGACGTGGACACGGCGAAGGAACTTTTGGAGATGGCTGAAATTCTCGGTCCGGAAATCTGCATGCTCAAGACGCACTGCGACCTCTACCCTGACTTCACCGAGTCCTTCGGCGCCCAACTGATGGCCATCGCGGAAAAGCACAACTTTATGATTTTCGAAGATCGCAAGTTTGCCGACATCGGTAACACCGTGGTCGGGCAGTACAGCAGCGGTGTGCACAAGATTGCGGACTGGAGTCACATCACGAACGCGCACATCGTCCCGGGGAGCGGCATCATCGACGGCTTGAAGTCCGTCGGTCTTTCCAAGGGTCGCGGTTTGCTCCTTCTCGCGGAGATGAGCTCCAAGGGCACGATGGCCAAGGGTGAGTACACCGAAGCCGCGATCGGCATGGCTGCCCAACACCCCGACTTTGTCATGGGTTTCATCTCCACCAACCCGAAGGCGTGGAAGGCGGAGTGGAGCAAGGGTCTCATCAACATGACTCCGGGAGTGCAACTTCAGGTGGGCGGCGACGCCATGGGCCAGCAGTACAACACCCCGCATAATGTTATCGTGGAAAACGGAAGCGATGTTATCATCGTCGGTCGCGGCATTTACAAGGCATCCGACCCTGCCGCCGCCGCGAAGGAGTACCGCGCGGCTGGTTGGGAAGCCTATCAGACGTCCATCGCTTAAAAAAGTTGTTATAAATTTTTAACACTCGACGTTTCTCTCGTCTTACAATCGCTAAGTACGTAAATCTTTACGAAAAGAGCTTTTTCACGGAAATGTTCTTTTCGCTATCCTTTTGCATCACCTTGGATACGGCCATTTCAAAGTCTTCTTGCGTGACGTGGACGCGACGTTCGCGAAGCGCGAACATTCCGGCCTCGGTGCACACCGCCTTGGATTCTGCCCCGGAAGCCCCACCCATCTTGCTCGCGATCTTCTTAAGATCGATCCCGCGAACGAGGTTCATCTTGCGGCTATGAATCTTGAGAATATCGACGCGGCTGTCTTCAGATGGATTGGGGAACTCGATTTTACGATCGATGCGGCCCGGACGAAGAAGCGCCTGATCGAGGATATCGAGGCGGTTCGTGGCCATGATCACCTTAATCTTGTTCGTCGCCTCGAAACCGTCGAGCTGGTTGAGCAGTTCAAGCATCGTACGCTGCACTTCGCTGTCGCCTCCACCTCCGCCGCCTCCGTCGCGAGCGCTACCGATAGAATCTACTTCATCCATGAACAAGATGCTCGGCGCGTGCTCGCGAGCCATGACGAACAGTTCACGAACCATCCGCGCCCCTTCTCCTATGTACTTTTGAACTAATTCCGAACCAGACACGCGAATGAAGCAGCAATCGGTGTGGTGCGCAACGGCACGAGCCAAGAGCGTCTTCCCGGTACCCGGGGGACCGTAAAGGATGACCCCCTTCGGTTGCGCGATCCCGAGCGCGTCGAAAAGCTCTGGGTGCTTGATCGGTAACTCCACGACTTCCTTGATCTCCTTCACTTGCTGATCCAATCCACCAATCATATCGAACGTGGAATCGGGAACCTTTTCAACCTTCATGAGCGACACGAGCGGGTCGATGTTCGACGGAAGGATCACGTGCAGCGTGTACGAATCGTTCCTCAACGCCACCCGAGTCCCCGCCGTCAGTTTCGTCACATCGATGCTCTTGTCCATATCACACACGTATTTTCCCTCCGGGTGCACCTGCGCGCGAAACACAAACTGTCAGTATTCTTTCCTCTCTCGCCGTCTCCGCGCGCTCGGCGCGCCGCGCGGGCGAGTCGTCCGCTCACCTTGACCAACACTTTCTTCTTCCCCATCACCTTCACCACCTCCCCGACGTACGATCCGGGTTCCTGCAACATGTGCAATTCCTCGCGAAGCGATCGAACTGCGCGCGCGCGGTAAACCGAACGAAATTCAAAGTCAGTCTTCGCTCGTCGTTCGCGCGGCGTTCGCGATCTCGCCTCGATCGTTCCTCTCATCACGCTTTCGCGTCCGTTCGCGCACCGCGCTCGCGCGATCGACGACGACGACGCCCTTCTCACGCGCGCTCCGCGCACCTCGTCCGTTCAATTCATTTCTCTGCGCCTCTAAGCGTCGAAGATTCTGCGTCTTGTCGCGCAGGCGAACCTCCAACTCTTCGATTTTCGCGTCGTAATACGCGCGCAGACCCGTTTGCGGTCGCGCGTCGACGTCCATGGACGACAGCACGGCGGTCGCCATCGTTTCGCGTCGCGTCGCGCGCGCGAGATGCGCGCGCGCGGGCGGGGTGCGGTTCGATGTGACGATCCGAGGCTGGCAACGACTTTGAGTCGCGGGCCGAGGCGAGGCGCGGCGGGACGACTCGCCTCATCGACGCGGCGGCGAAGCGCGGGCGATTCGGTGATACAAACGTGCGATTAAACGACGATTAAACGCGAATCGAACGAATCGACGCTAGTCGACGCGACGCTTTTTGAATTTGTCTCTACCGTCGGCGCGGCGCAGCGCGCTCTCCCACTGCTTGGCAAACTTTTTATACAGCGCCAACGTCGCCCGCGCGTCGTCCACGGAGGAGTGCTCGCCCTTTTGAATCTCTAACCCTAAATGCTGCCGCGCGAGATCGCGCAGGGCGCGACATCCGCGACCGCGAGGCGCGCCCGGAACGCACCGCTCCTCCGGCCGCAACGGCCTCGTCAGCGGATGATACAAACTCGTGTCCCGCGTGTCTCGCTTCGGATGATCCAGCATCAGCACCCGCATATCATTCTTCAAGGAGTGCCCCACCAATATCCGTCCCCTCAGCAGTTCGCTCATCTGCGCCTGCACCTTTTTAAACGCCACCGCGCCGTTCGCCGCCGTCAAATCCTTCGCTCGCACCCCCGACACCGCCGTCCTGTAATCCGTCACCCGCTCCGTCGGCAGCACGTGCGCGTCCATGATCACGTTCCCATCCTCGTTCACGATGGACGCTCGCGCGAGGATCGACCGCTTCCCGTCCGCGCCGACGCCGACCATCTCGCAGTCCAGCGCCAGCACCGCCGTCACCGCCGTGTTCCGTCCCGTCGCCCTCGGCGTCGCGCTCGCGTCGCGCCCGCCGTCGCGCGTTCGCGTCGCATCGTCGACGTCCTCCAGCGCGCGTCGCGCCGCGGCCGCCGCCTTGGCCGCGCTCGACGCGCCGGCGTTGATGCGCTTTTTCAGCGCCGCCCAGTTCGCGCCCGTCGTCGCCGTCGCGCCGTCGCTCGCGCGCTTCGGCGCGCGCTCGACCGCGGGCGACGTTCGAGACGCCTTCTTCTTCGCCATCGCGTCGTCGCGGCGTCGCGTCGTCGCGGCGCGGCGCTTCGGCGCGCGCGCGAGTGCGGCCGACGCGCGCGCGCCGGCGCCGCCGCACACCGCGACGCCGCGCGCGCGTCGGCATGCTCGCCGTCGCGCCGCATCGCGCGATGACGCTCGCGCGCGCGTGTCGCGCCGTCGCGCGCCGCGCCGCGCCCGCGCGACGCGACGCGACGGCGACGATCGCGGCGACGCGCCGCCGACCGGGCGATCGCGGCGACGGCGTCTCGCGGCGCGCGCGCGGGACCGAGGCGGTGGCGCGGGCGCGAATCGCGGGCAAACCCGTGCCGGAGGACGCGCGATCGAGCGCGGCGCCGACGGTGGAGAGCGTGGAGGACGAGGATCGGATGAAGAATTTCAGCGGGACGTGCGCGCGGGCGGAGCGGGGCGGCGTCGTCGCGCTGGAGGGCATGCGAAGCGCGGCGCCGCCGGGAGCGGTGCTGCGATTCGCGGATGGCGGACGGGCGGTGCTGCTGAGCCATCGGGAACCGAAGACGTTCGCGCTGATGTTCGACGGCGGCGAGGGAGGGGAGCGGCGACGGACGGGCGACGGCGCGAGGGCGGTGGGGAAGACGGCGGAGGCGAGCAAGACGGAGTTCGTGTGGGGACCGAGCGCGAGGGCGACGCGAGGGAAGATCGTGGACGCGTTCGGGGAGGCGAGGGATGGGTCGGCGATGGTGACCGGAACGGAGGATTCGTCGAAGATGATGCGCGAACCGCCGAGCGTGGAGGAAAGAAAGCCGATCACGACGCCGCTCGTGACGGGGATCAAGGCTGTGGATTTATTGGCCCCGGTCGGGCGCGGGCAGTGCATGCTGGTGAGCGGTGAACCGGGAACGGGACTTTCCGAGCTCGGATTGACATCGATCGTGGCGCAAAGGAGTACGGGCGTGCGGTGCGTGTACGCGGCGCTGGGCGCCCAGGCGTCTCGCGTCGACGAAGTCGCGAAGCGATTAGAGGGAGACGGGGCGATGTCGCACACCACGATCGTGACCGTGGACGATGAACCGAGCGAGGCCGAGCGCTACGCGGCCACGTGCACGGCGTTCGCCATCGCGGAGGGCGCGCGTGCTTTGGGCGAAGACGTCCTCTTGGTGCTCGACGATTTCACCGGCTTGGTCAACTTCACCAAGGATATGGCGCGCATGGCACCGCAGTTGAACGTCGCCGAGGGTACGGAAGAGCAAATGGAAGAGTACGAGGGCATGTTGATTTCCGCTTCACTCGCCGAACGTCGCAGATTCTTAGGTATGACGCTCCAACGCGTTGCTAGAATGAACGACGAACTCAAGGGTGGGTCCATCACGCTCATGGGCGTCATGTACCATCCGAAGGGGGCGTACAAGAAGACGTTCAAATCTGGGGTCGAAGGCGCCGGTTCGGGTGGCGCTGTGCTCCCGAGCAGCGTCGAATCGATCAAGGGTTTCGACTCCATGCCTGCCGCCGTGCAAGAGAAGCTGCGCAAGGCGCTCGAGGAAAAAGCCAAGGCGGCGCACGTATCCACGGCGGATGACGAATTTCCCGAGTCCGCGTTCGTGCAGTCGCGACCGATGGTCGAAGAGTTCATGTCCATCACTGATGGTCAAGTTTTTGTCGATTCGTACGATCCGGCGAAAGGATGGATCATCAGCGCGAAAGATTCGGTGAGTCGCATCGGCGCGCCGGGCGCTGCGGGGCCTTTCCGCTCGCTCAACTTTCTTCAACTTCGCCTCGATTTGATGCAATCGGACGACATGGGTACGTTTGGTAGCGCTGGAACAGAAAAAAGCAAGCTTCGTAGCCGCTCCGAGGCCATTCGTGGTTTCCTCAAGCAAAAGCAAGGAGAGGTCGCGTCGCTCGCCGAGCAAACCGTCGGTTTGTTTGCCATCCAAAAAGGTTTCGCGAACAATAAGACTGCGGAAGAAGTCGAAGATATGCTCGCCAAGGCGGTCAAGCGCGCGACAGAAACAATGCGCGAGGAGTTAGAGTATATTAACACTAACCCATCGTCCGCGCTTTCGGAGGAGACGATGACTAAACTCGAAACGTTGTTGAGGAATCTTTAACGAAATTCTTCAAGTACAGTAGCGGCGCGCATATTCATATACATATTTTTTACATATTCAATCATCAATCATCATCGCTTCATCACCTTTGTCGTGTTGTTATAACTTTGTTTTCGTCTTTATCTTTAGATCGAAAGCGCTTCGCAAGAAATCAATGAGTTCCACTTTCTTCCGCCCCTTCGGGATCTGCGTCAGCACAAGGCCACATCGCTCTACAAAATTCTTGCCGTTTTCGTCGTCTTCATACTTTTTCAAAACAGATTTGATCAAGTTTCGGGCGTCAGTCACCGCAGCATCCAATGCATGGTGCCGAGAGACGGTAATTTGATCAAGTTTGTCGGCCTCAATCAGCAGACAGACATCGAGAAAACGCTTGGAAACTTCAGTATTGTCGACTCCGTACGCGGCGACGATTCGATTCTTGAGATTTTCTCGACCCGTCGGCGTCGTCCTTTTCTTCATCGGTGGAGCTCCTGGCACGCTGTAAAACTGTGACTTTTGAATACCATCCTGCGTCACGCGGCTCCCGAGCACTGGAGGCGCTTCGTCGCCGGAAGATTCAACGCGCATGCGCTTTCTCGCGTTGGCGACGATTCGAGACGGAGACAAGTCCATCGCGCAATCAATGATATCGTCGAAATCTTCGCCGATGAATAGATCACTGCTTTCGCCCGGCGCTTTCAACGTTGGTGGAATGGATGGTGGTGTAGACGTAAAGTTCGGTGGGACCATATCGTGTGGCGAGAAGATGCTATCCGGCAACGCGTTACGATTCGGCGGCCAAGGATCGACCCACATCTCGAGCGAATCTGGCATCCCGTTAGCTCGGGCAGAAAACGCGGGCCATCCGCTTCGGTTGTGCGAGGCGCCGACGAAGATATCACGATCTGGGACGACAGGTCCACTCTTGGGCGCGCTCTCACGAGCCAAGAACGTGCTCCGTCGGACGAGCCAGGAAAGATGGGCGTCGACGATGTTCACGCGTCGCGCGGCTTCGAGAAATCGCAGCACGTGGTCGTTCGTCACATGCGACTGCCTTGCCGGAAATTCGGTGCCTCCAGTGCTTTTGAGAAGCAAAGACACGGGCCATAAGAAAGGTTTATCGCACCCAGGAACGCAGATATCAGCGAGAAGTTCCTCCTCTGAATCATCCGTGTGAGCGTGTCTGGGCACAAACGTTCCGAGCGACGACTCGAAGGCGATTCTGAATTCTGCGATCGATTTGAAGCCGCAAGGACGCGGAACTTCGCGACGAATCGCGACGATACCGACTTCAACGCCGATTTCCGGCGCCGCTTGCGCCATGATCGGCGTGTCGTGGATCTCGACGACTTTGGCGCCGTCGATGAATGATCTGATTTTCGCCGTCGCCACTCCGTGTTGTCGCATTTCGTCGATCACCGATCCAAATCGTTGCAGCCGCAGCGCCACGGCGTTGATGCTTGGAAACAGAATCTCAATTTCACAATCTTCACCGATGTCCTGCGCCAGCGTCGCCGGCGCCTTGGTGACTTTGATTCCGTGTTCAATCTCGACCCCGAAGGCGTGCGTCATCCCTCCCGGCACCGACGGGAAAAAGTCTTCGTACATGAACCGCGTCCCGTACTCCGTGCGCCCGAACGCACGCCAGTGCGGCACCTCTCCGAACGCCTGCATAACCAACGTCGGCACCAAACTCCGCAACACATCCATCTGATCCTTCCCCTCGCACGTCGTCACCTCCGTCACGCGCACTGGAATCTTTGCCTCTTTAATTTTCTCGTCGCTCGTCGTCGCCCGACACACCATCTTCGTCGCCTCCGCGTACTTCCGCGGCGTCACGCACACGTACGTCTCGCTCGACATCCCCAACACGTGCACATCGCGCCATCCCTCGCCCTCGTCCGTCGCCGCGTCTCCGAACGCCGTTCGCAGCGTTCGCAGCTCCGCGCGCACCGTCGATTCCACCACCCGCCGCAGCGTCTCCCGCGCGCTCGCCTCCGTCACCTCCGGCTCCACGCGCATCGCCACCAGCGCCACGCGCGCGAGCGATAACCTCCCCAGGACCGGCGTCGGCACGTCTCGTCGCGCCGCGCTCGCTCGAAGCATCGCGCGCGTCGCTCGTTCGCCTCCGAGAACTCAAACCGTCGTTCGCCGTCGTCTCGCGATGCGTCGCGCCTTTTTTCGCCGTCTCGCGCGCGTCGTCGTTCGCCGTCTCGCGCGCGCGCGTCGCGGACGTCGTTCGTCGTCGTTCGCCGTCGCGCGCGCGTCGCGGTGTGCGCGCGCCGTCGCTGCGTCGCGCGTCTCCGCGTCCGAGACGGATCGTCGCGTCCGAGACGTCCGAGAGACGGACGCGTCGATCCGTTCGGTCGACGCGCGGGACGCGCGAGACGCGCGCGCGCGAGACGCGCGAGACGGACGCGCGCGAGCGTCGATCGCGCGCGTCGATCGCGCGCGTCGATCGCGCGCGAGGGACGAGGGACGAGGGACGAGGGAGGTCGAATCGCGTCGAATCGAATCGCGCGATGGCGAACGAAACGCACGCGCGAGACGCGAACGACGCGGCGCGAAGCGAGACGTGGGCGCGGAGCGCGGCGCGAGGGATGCGGGAGACGTACCCGGGGCACTATCGCGCGCTGGTGGATCTGAGAGGGGACGAGGAGACGCACAGCGCGGAGACGTCGGGGCAGATTGATAAGGATTTGCCGCGCGTCGGCGGCGCGTTTCGAAACGCGTTGGATCTGAGCGAGCCGGGAACGAAGGATTGGAACGCGCTGAAGCGAGTGCTGCTGGCGTTCGTGTCGCACGAACCGGAGATCGGGTACGTGCAGTCGATGCACTCGATCGCGGCGTTTTTGTTGCTGGCGGGATTGGACGAGGAGGACGCGTTTTGGTGCCTGGTGCAGCTGGTGGGGGAAATCGTGCCGGGGTACTTTTCGGAAGGGATGACGGCGGCGAAACTCGATCAGAGGGTGTTTATGAGGATATTGCGCGAGCGTTTGCCGAGCGTTGGCTTGCACGTGGGGGCGCTGGGGCCGGATGATATCATCGCGGCCATCATGAGCGGGCAGTGGTTGCTCACGCTCTTCGTCAACGTGTTACCGACGCGAGCGACGATGGAGGTGTGGGATGAGATGTTTAGGCACCGACACCGCGCGCCGCTATTTGCGGCGTGCGTCGCGCTGCTCGAACGGAACGCGCAGGCAATTTTAGCGACCACGGAGATGGGCGAGGCGATCGAGCTGCTGCAACGATGCAGCGAGAGTTTGCGCCGAGCGCCGGCAAGCGAAGGCGAGGGCGACGCGTGCGATGAGGCGGAGTGCGACGCGTTTCTAGCGCGAGTTCGCGAGTTATTGAGCAACGAACTTTCGCCCGCGAAAGTAGACGAACTTACGGCGCGCGTGCGAGGGAAGTTTCGACGTCCGAGCGACGTGCGGTTGCCCGCCGCGATTACAAACGTGTCGGCGTTGACGGATGTGGATGACTTGTACGTCGGTCTACTCTCGGGAGATCTACGAGATAAAATGACGGCCGCGCACGAAAATATGTGCGCGACTGAAAATTTGAAAGATGAGTTATCCATGCTCAAGGATGCATCGCTCGCGAGCAGTGTTCATGATTCCGACATGAATGGCGAACCCGTCGAAAACGAGTCGCAGCGTGAGCGACACTCGAGTGATGACAGGAACTCACCCGAATCTATTCTCAAAACGAGTGAGCTGAATTCAATCTTTGCCAAAGTGGTGTCGATTGAGACGCACGCGAATGCGCTCACAGAGCATGGCGATGAAGTGTTGACGTGCGTGAAACAAATCGTTTTGCGACCGTTGCGCGCCATTCTGGAGTCGCGACTGAAATCATTTTGCGAAGAGATTCGCTTTCTTCAAGGTGAATTCGCGACAAAAGTCATCACACTTCGCAACACTATGGATCAACAGTTGGAAATGGCGCCAGATTTGAGCGTGTTTCTCGCTTCGCAATCGTACAACAGATCGATGTGGCCGCTTTGGACAGAGTCAATTTTTGAGGTCACAATCGAACAGGCGGAAATTGTCCTCGAGTCCCTCGAACAAATCCGTGCTGAACTCGCGTGGATGGTGAGCGTGCTCGTCGGTGAGCGTAAAAAAAGTGTCACACCGAAAATATCCCGAGCAGATGGTTGGGAAGACCTCGGAGAGGACACAAACGCGGAGGCTTCAATCACCGCCGAACCGGACGAGGAATATCTCGCCGCGTCTTTTCAGTCTCATAAGAACGAGACGGAGAATAGGTTGAACGAAATTAGAATCATGGTGAAGCGCACGCACACGGAAGCGATCGAAGACTTGCCGAGGTTGAGGCAAAATTTAAGCGCGACTACGGCAAAACTCAAGGACGAATTATCCGCGGAGGAGGACGCGGTGAACGATTGGGCGGCGAACGCGGAGAGCCGCAACAAGATAAAGCAGGAATCAACGGAGAAAAAGCTCGAGCAGGTCTCACGCGAACTTATGAAGGCGTATGATAAGTCGCATATTGCCATTGATGACGCGTTGGCGGCGAGCGATAGCGAGACTGGCAGTGTGAGCGCAAAAGACGGCTTGGAGCAATCGCACGCGGATGAAGAAAGACGTCTTCGAGCGGCTTTGCAAAGCGTCAAGACGCTCGAATCGGTTCTGAGTCGACGCTCGAACGCGCTGGAGCGTGAGAAGCAAACATCACAAAGCGTGCGGGCGATATCTTCGCGCACGTTATCTCAGACCAACGCGTCGTTATTGCTCGTCTTTGAAGCGGGCGAGTGGTTGGAGCACGAGCTCGTCGCACGGGGCTCAAAGGATTTCGTCGACGATTTTGAGCGACTCGCCGACATCATCGAAGAATTGAGTGCGAGCGCGAGAAATTCTTGCGTGAGAATCCTTCGTGAGTGGTCATCGTTCGTTCGCAAAATCACGAGCCAGGTCGTTCTGGAGTACGTCAGCATCATCGACTCGTCCGCACAGGCGCTCAGCGACACGCAAGCCGCACTCGCCGCATCGACGAGTCGGCTAGACGCGAGCTCTTCGCTCTCTACATCACCTGGATCAATACGTGAGCTAAATCCATCGCACGCATCGCCGATGTCGGGTAACTCTCTCCGCTCGCTGACGAGTCAGATGGAAAAACTAACCGACATCGCCGGATCCAAGCTCGGCAGCTTTGGCAATCGTCTGCGCAGTTTTGCCTCGCCGACGCCGTCAAAGGCTTCGATGAATCAAAACGCGCCAAATGATGTTGAAACGGTCTCGTCAACGAGCCCTGGTAACGACGCGTCATCGACGAATTCGAAATTCTCCAGGCTGGCTGCCTCCGCGCGCGAGGACGGCGCCAGACTGGAATCGCGCAAAGCGCAGTTGCTCGCGAAGAAGCGCTGGCTGCGCGAGCACCTCGTCGCGAGAGGTGAAGCTTAGGCAACGCATGTAAACTACTAAATTCATGTTTGTAATAACATTTTTGCGGCTTCTATATTTTTGCATCCACTGCTTGTGATCTTCAAAGGAATAGGTGAATTAGGTTGGAATAGATTTTTAGATCCTTGAAGATAAGATCCGGACGCCAACACGTCGTTGGGCGAGGTTTATTTAGTAAACCATCGCATTTGCTCGGGAAAATTTTTCACCGATAGCACCGCAGCGCGCGTTCTTTTTCCCACGCGGGGTGTCGTTTTGTTGTACCGCAGTCGCCTTGCGTTTCTCCGGCGTCGCCATGCGGCTCGACGGCGACGGTCCCAGGTTGTTCGTTCTGCGGTATCGGGTGCCGCACGCGTTGCACAGCATCGGCTTGCTCGCCGGTCCTCGGCGCCACTGCGGCGAGTCCAACGCACCGCAGTGATCACACGGACCGCCCGGTTTGGTGTGCCCAGCCACGCCCGGCGCCGCGCTCGGCAGTCTGCTGACTTCCGAGTCCTCCCACGCCGACATCGAGTCCCCGCCGCGTCCGCTCGCCCCGCACTCCTCGTACTCCTCCGCGTCGTCCGGCGCCCATCGTCCGCCCGAACCATCTTCCTCGCTCGAGCACGGTCGCATCGACGACGGTCGCGTCCACGCGTTCGCCCCTCCCCCCACGTTTTCCTTCAAAATGCTCGCCTCCAGCATCGCCAGCTCCGCGTCCGACACCGCCACCGTGCACCCGTCGTCGTGAATCTTCACCAGCGTGTACCACCGTCGATCCGGCACCAGCTCCCTCGCGGACGGCGTCTCCTCCCCGAGCATGTCCTCGTCTTCGTCCTCCCCCCCCAGCGGCGTCTCCGTCCCGTCCCCGCGCGTCGCCGGCGTCGCCGCGACCCGGTTCGCGTCCGTCACACACGGATCACCGCGATCTCCGGCCGCGCGCGATGGCGACTTGCCCCGCGTCGCGCGCGCGCTCGTCTCCGACCCCTTCTGCGCGTTCCGCAGCGTCATCGCGCTGTCGCTCCGCGGCAGGCCGTTATCGCGCATCCCGTTCACCGCCTGCGCGCGCGTCGATCGATGTCGCGACACCACGCCCATGCCCGCCGTCTCGCCCGCCGCGCCGCGATGGATGGCTCGATGGCTGGATGGCACGATGGATGGATGAATCGCCACCGCCCTCGCGCCGTCGCCGACCGCGTCTCCGCGCCCGCGCCTCGACGTCGCCGCGCGCGAATTTTTTCGCACCGAACCCCCCCGCGCGCGCTCGCGCCCGCGCTCGCGCTCGCCCGCGCGCCTCGCGCGTCGTCGTCTCCCGCGCGCGCGCCCGCGGGTTCCGAAAGGCCGCGCGCGCGCGGTCGGCCGCGCGCGCGCGCGATCGATCGATCGCGCGATCGCGCGACCCTGGCGTCGGCGATCATCGATCGCGCGCGAACCTCGCGTCGTCGATCGCGCGAATCCCCCGCGTTCGAGATCCGATCGCGCGATCGAGAAAATCTTTTCCGTCGTCGCGGATCGGCGCTTCTTTTTTTTTCGCGCGGCGCGAATTTCGCGAATTTCGCCGAGATCGACGTATTGCGCGTTCGAAAAGCGCCGTGTGCGCGATCGCGCGTCGCGCGGCCGTCGGCGCGGCACGTGGCGATCGCGCGATCGAATCTCTCGCCGCGCGCGGGTGTTTCGGGGCACGATTACGCGCGCGATCTC